>Ga0065711_1040833_pt1 | contig 16639 bp, 12 predicted proteins | sample Hoacrofraction12_FD_59098 | JGI IMG/M metagenome (GOLD analysis project Ga0065711, IMG submission 59098) | Hoatzin crop microbial communities from Cojedes, Venezuela - Epithelial fraction 12 v2 (version 2) | ecosystem: Host-associated > Birds > Digestive system > Esophagus > Crop | place... | reverse complement strand
CCCCCCTTATTTTTTTTCCGTTAAAGACAAAATGGACCCTGGGGAGGTCGTTGGGCCCAGGTGGCAGGGCCTGCAGGCTCCTCACCCCTGGTCATTCGGTTGGTGCCTTGCTCAGAGCATAAGGGCCGCAACTGGTTGGTGTCTACATGTTGGAGTTTAAAATGTGTCCTCCTACAAGATATTCTCCCTCTCTGCCCCCCCCACCCAAGCTTGACCTTCTCTCCAGAATGCTAGTGATTCAACTCTGACTTCCATTAACGTTTTCGTGCTGCATTTCTTAACCTACTGGGCTTCAGACCTCTAAACGCGGTTTATTTAGTAGTAACCCAGACATGCACGTGGACACTTGAAAGACTTGTGGTTGCCTGCTAGGAGGCTTGAGATCCACGAGTCCCAGGCTGCTTGTGCTCTCATTCAACTCTGCCTGACTTCAGGATCCCTTGTATGGCAGTTCCTCTGTACTTGACGTCCCTGACCCGAAATCTTTCCTTGCATTTAAGCGATTTCCACTGCTGCTCCCATGTTTTCAACTTTACTGAACATTTGCAGCAATAACTTGGTATTTTGGTAAATTCTTGATGTTCAGAGGATATGCAAGCAGGTCAGAAGCAGGTCATAGCTTGAGAACTAGATGTATCAGGGTGTAGAATCTTGCTCTGTCTTTAATTATCTGTGTTTTGATTAAAATAAGTTCTGGAAGTTAAATGGCTTCATTAGTATTAATAATGAGCATTTTAGAATGGGCTATAAGACTAAACATTTTATACGGCATTCTTTTTGGCTTAGATTTACAGGACTGAAGATTTTTAAGAACATTTACGCTAAACTTACATAAAAGAGCTTTCATGTGCCTGAAATGAGATTGCTGAGACATATGAGATCATCCCGATGTACTTTCATCAAGAGATATTGCTTTATTTTATTAGGTTATTTAATTTACGCTTTGGTTGCTGGAGTGTCCCTGAAACCTGTACTGTGAGCTTCAGAATTCATGAAGCTAGGTTTCCTCTGGATTTATCTCGTTGTTGATTGAGTTTGGTGCCTCAGAAGATGGCAGTTTTTTATGAAGCTTTCTGCAGTGGAGGCAATTACAATGATTTCTTCTTTGTAGGTTCACTGGCATTTAATAATGTGGGACTCGGAGATACTGTAGTCAAGGCACAATATAATGAAGACATAAAAGAAAGTCTTTGCTTTGAAGACAAAGTGTCAAATCTACAAGATGAGGTGGGGTATGGGTTGTGAACAAGTGAGGAAAGAATAAAATTAGATGCATGGATCATGAGCCCAAGCAACTGAGAAGCTGGAGGGTGCGTCGACAGTAAAGGAGATGGGAAGAAACAGAGAAAGCTGAGGGCCTGAATTGCAGAGTGTTCAACACCTACAGCTATGCTTGAAGTCAGTTCAATCTGTTGGTACTTGCTAGTCTGGCTGATCGAGCTTTTGGGATTTGTTTTAAATTGTAAAAATGGGTAGCTCCTAATGGGTTTGTTTCCTTCAATGGAGTGGGAATTGCCAAATCCTGACTCTCTAATTTCTCTTGTGCGTGTTTTGCCACATGTTGCAAATAGCTGTTTAAAAATTCAGTGCGTACAAGACATGCCTGTGGCAGCAAAATGAGCTTCACATGATTTTATTTCCCTTAGTATTGCTGTGTTCTTTGGCAGTGTGACATGCTGGTTTTCTTCCTTGGATCTCAGACCATCATCTCTTCTTCTCGCCAGAGCTGTTAGCTGTATGGATTGTAAATTCTCAGATATTTTCCTAAATGTTATGTGCCTGTTCCAGACCAGCTTGTTGTGCAAAATTTTGGGGTTTCATAGCACACCAGATTTTTGGAGTTGACTCTGTGGTTAACATTATTGACTGTATGGTTAATATTATTGGTTACCTTCTCTAGAGAACCAGATTTTAAGATCCCTGCCCAAAGCTCTGTTTGCAAGTATGATTATGTGTTCTGTACTGAATGGAGCTCAAGATCAGATGTTTCTGACTCCCACATTTCCATTGAGCTTTCTGGTTTTCTCAGGTTTCCCCCCTTCCATTTCTTTCATATTCTGTTTGTCTCCATATCATCAATCTCTTTATAACATGTTTAAATGTATTTTTAAAAATCATTTTAACCACTTAATTACTGTGGTAATTATTGTATGAGACCGATACTGAAAGCTTCTTAACTTATTTTAAAGGTGCTGCTATGCAGCCTGAATAATTCTACCATTTAATATGTTTTTTCTTCAGATTGAAGATGGGAGCAAAGCTGCAGCTGTGGACAAGTTACTGGCTGGGGATGAAATTGTTGGCATCAATGATGTGGGCCTCTCTGGTTTCCGGCAAGAAGCAATCTGCCTGGTGAAAGGTTCACACAAGACGCTGAAGCTTGTAGTGAAAAGGTAAGCTTGTGTCATTCAGCTGGAGAACCAAATGTGTTCCAGGCTATAAGCTGCCAGACAAGTAAATTTGCCAAGACTTGGCAAGATGATGATGTTCATTCAGTGTTATTATTGTGCATATTGTGCGGTGTTACCGTCTTCTTGAACACAGACTCGTTGTGGATGAAGACATGGGGAGAGGCAGCCTGTTGATCAGAGCAAAAACTGAGGCAATAGATTTGATACTGTTGTGGTGTGATGAGTCGAGATTCTGTTCCTTTCTGTCCTCTTGAAGTGCAGGACCTGAAGCAGGCTGTCCAGCCTGCCCTGCTTCCCTGCCTTTGGTGTGCAGATGCGGGGAACACTTTTTAGCACGTTTGCTATGCAGGCCAATTGGGCTATGAAGAGCAGGTTACATGGGAAGCTTTTGGAAAAGTGCTTTCCTGCTTTATGAGAATATTTGAGGTCTCAAGCATTTCTTAAGTGGTTTGGGTAAGGAGTACTTTCAGTTAGTTATTAGTGGAGGGAAAAACTGAAACAGTACACATTTTTGATATGGGAACTTTGTTTTGTCATTTTGACTTATGACTTTTAAGTTCACTCTTTTTTTACTAAGTTGAATTAAAACTAAGCTTCATAAAGTAATTTTGACAGAAGTGAACAGATGTTAAAGTAGGTTAAATCTTGTAATCTCTGAAAAAAATTGAAACCAGGAAATTTGAACAACAAAATCTTTCTCATTAATTTCCTACTCTGATGAATCAGAACTTTAATTTAAAATTAATTAATTTTATCAAATTATACCAACCAGTCCTTCGTGAGAAAATTTTGGATGTCTTTGTGAGAATCAAAAAAGGATTTTGTCGCAACACTAAAAATGCTGGGAAATTGGGGTTTGACACATATGTTGATCCAATCTGTACATATAACCAGTGCTTGAGGCTGTCTTAACTGCGGAATATCTTTTGTGAAATAACGCTGATAAGTAGCAGAGGTACAAAAGCATGCTTTTCACTTTTTGTTTAAGAAGGTGTTTCGACAGAAGGAATTATGGGATCCTGAATCTCTTTCACAGGTGATAGTTTATATTGTCACTGATAGCTACTTCCATAAGCCCTCCCAAAATTGTTGTAACACTAAAAGTAATAAATGAAAAATGAAATGCATTCACAAATATTATAAATCATGTTGATGTTCAGCAGTTTCAACTTGCACTGGCTGTTCCAGTAAAAGTACGTTTGTTAGCAGAGGTTACATCAGCTCTTTCTGTCTCAGAAAGGGAGAACTTCAGGGTTGAGGAGTTTTATAGACATTGAAGAATGTGCCAAGACAGCAAGTCTTAATTACTATGAAAAGCTTCAGACCAAGTGGAAAGATTCCCTTTTTCTTGGTGCTTTTCAATTTTGTGACGGTAGAATCTGTGATTTCTGCTCTATCTTTGGAAATGGCAGAAATCTTGATACTGAAATACCCTCACAAGAAACACAGCTATGCCATTCTTGTCATTCGCAAGTACTTCACTCCATGCATGTGATTTTGGAGAACTTTGATACAGCTAATGAAGCACTGGTTTGCTGCGGGGGATTTGTGGCCATTCTCTGCAGGCAGCAGAGCCCCATTGCTATGCGTGCCTGCGTGCAGTTTGGTGCAAAGCTGATGGATTTTCATCAGTTCTTTCTCATCCCTAGCGCACGTGCAATGGGCAAAAGCAACCTCGCTATTCTAGCCAAGAGGCTGAAATAGTGGCTGTTGTTAGGGAAAACAATTTTGTCTTAAATTCATGAAGATTTCCATAGCTCCCGAAAGAGGCAAGACCCTTTTGGGTCATTGACAAGCTTGCATAACATTAGATAAAATTTCATAAAACTTACTGAATGAAATTAGCTAGGGCTTTTGTCTATGTTTTTTCAGCTTTGCTCTTTCTCTTGGAAGGTTGCCTTAGGACATCAGTCCTTTGACGGTCAGAAACCTTTTAACACCCAGTCTCATTTTATTCTTGGCCAACTTGTTCTCATGCACTGCTGTCTGTGTGCTGAAATAGCTTTTCTTTTCCTGTTGGAAGTTCAAATGATGCAGGTTTTTATGAAAGCCTTGTTGCGTGCTTTCTTCCAGAATTTAAGGTTTGAACAACAGTATTGTTTTGTTCTGTTTGTCCTAAATCTTTAGGCTGAATTTTTACGAGTGCTTTAAACAGCCCTGTCTTTAAGCAAACCAGTTGTTTAGTCTTTGTGCGAGCACTCCTGCAGGTCTGGATTGAATTGGATCAGGGAACTGATCTGACTGCAAAATCACTTGGGGAAAGTAGGTTTTCAGCTGGATAGGACCACTGCTTTCAGAGGCAGTCTGCAGTTTAATTAATTACAGCAATCTTGAAATGGCTGCCCTAACATTTTTGGACTGTTTTAGTCTTCTTTAGATCCACCCTTACTGTTCTCTGGGGAGACTGGGGATAATCCCATAATTCCCTCTCACTGAGTTACATCTAAGATGAAGTATTGATCCGCAAGTTGTCTTAGCACCTTTTTGTCTGCTTGCCCTGTGACTTCTGTCTAGTGCTGTGATGCTTCTCTATAGTGTTAACATTTTACTCCTTGTGGGTGTCAGTGTGATAACCTGAAGCACAAAATAGACAAATGCATTTGCAGTTCAACAACCCAGTCCTGAAGGTTAGAAGAATCTTTGTTTTAATCATGTTTGTCCTTGCTATCTGTGAGATTTGGCTTGGGAAGCCAAGATCTAGATTTTGTATAGAAAACTTCCCCCCCCCCCAGGGTTGTTTGTGGTATCTATTTCTAGACTGATCCAGAAGTGAAAAGCAAACTTTTATAAAACTATCATGATGTGGAAAAATTACTATTTAACAAAATTCTTCTGGAAAGTAGAGAGCTTCCTTCCTATTAATGTCAGTAGAATTAATCCAGAAAAATCAGGTTTTATTTGTCACTGCTGAGAAGCGTGTCCATGTGAAATTCCTACATACAGGTCACTCCTTCATGCAGTAATGCCACATCCTGATCATATATTGATCTAACTATTTCTGTACCTGGGAAGCAATAGGGCATGCTATTTTCAGTTTAGAAGTCTAATGTACCTACAGCCAAGACCAAGTGAAAAAGTTTAGCCATAGTGAGTAACATGTTTCATTCACAATAATTGTCACTGTGGCAAAAGTTTTTCAAGGGACTGGTGTTGTTCACCAGTGGTAGCTGGCTTCCACAAAACTGTTTTTACCCACTGTTTTTAAAGAGTCTGATGCTTGACTTGCATAGGGAAAAGAAGATAGGTCTCTGAAAGTGCCTGCAGCACCAAATAGCATAAATGTGCTGGCTATCAGCATACGTGATTTGCTGTACTTTTTTGGAAACACTGCATAGTGGTGGTCTAAACTAAATTAGGACTGTGCAACTGGCTCAGCAACAAACATGATGTTGAGGTAGCTTATGTACATTGATGATTGAACAAGTGCGGTGTGCTTTTGGTCTTGGATTAAAAGAAGACTCGGGAGGCTTCATGTTGTTTTCTCAAGTGGATTTGTCAAAACAATGCATCTTAATTACGTGCTAGTTCTTCAGCATAGTACTGAGCTGTTTCTTGAGTAGATTCCTTTCTTAGGAAAATGGAAAGGAACATAGCACATTTCTTACAGGAATTGTATGTGAATTTCTCTTCTTTTGGAAAAGATGTGTGCATGTATACATATGCATGTGAAATTGTTCTGAGTGTTGATACTGAGGTGGTTACTATATTCTGTGTAATTTAACTTTTCTGTGTACACTTCTAACTTAAATTCCCTTCTAGTTATTAAATGCAATCTTGGTTCATTTGCATGTGCTAGACATAAGCGTACACCACCGATCCGTGAACATTTGGAATGATTTTTCACTATGAATTCATGAGACACATTAAAGTGTTAAAAATTGACACACAGGTGATTCTTCTATTTGTGGTTTATTTATTATAACGGGAGGGTGGGATTATATAGCCTTTGGGAGCCACCCTAAGAAGTTGTGTAGGGTTGTCCTTTGGCTGCTTGAATCTTCTGCTCATGACAGTGGAAGCAGGTGGGCAAGGGAGGGAGTAGCCATGGATTTCTTTTCATCAGGGTCTGCTGGTGACGGGATGCTGGCCTTTCAGTTTAGTTTGACCAGGTCTGCAGGTACTGCCAAGGCCTGAGTACCAGCTTTAAAGTTCTGGAGTAGTTCTGGTCGTATTGTGCACACACATGAGTGGGCATATTTTCTTTTCTTCTGTGTAGTATTGCCTTTGGATGGCTTTATATGATGAAAGTGCAATCTGTGTTTGCAATGCTGAAGAGTCCCCTGGAGAGGGAGAGAGAGTGAAAACAAACATATTGCCATCGGAAGCATAGTCTGAATGCTGAAATTTGCTGTGCAAAATCCTAGTAAGGGAAGTGAGTGTCACGATACATGAACTATAAACACCTAGATGTGGAAAGTTAGTTGCATGATACTTCATGAAGAGAGACAGCCATTTAATTGAAGCAGAGCAGAAGGAGAGGTTTTGATGAATGTCCTGAGGCCTCTGAGGTTTTCAGAACCTGAGACCTGGGCAGAAGTCTGAGGATAAAAACCTGGCAGTTATTTACAGTGTTCAGATGAGAGATCACTGAAATTTTGTCATGTTCTGAACAGAAACGTGCTCAACACCACCAGTGACCTTTCCATAGTGGCTTTTGTGCACCTTACCAAGGGGATCTAGTCTTACTCATGTATGATGTGTGGAGCAGCTAGCTGTGCACTTTGTAGCTCCTTTTGGCCGTAGGAGTACTCTGTGAAACTTGGCAATGTCAATTTGTGAGATGACTTGGGAAGATGAGGGATTTGTGTTTTCTGTACAATTGCAAAATACGAGTCGAGGACTGTGAATTCTGCCTCTTACCTGTGTCGGCTGCTTGATAGTTCTGGTTTTATAGATACCAAAATAGTTAGTATAGGAAACGAGTAGAAAAATAGATGTAGTTTTGCAGATTGTAAGCAAGTATTATAGCTACTTGGTTAATGGTTATGGTTAAGTGTTGCTTGGTCAAGTATTGATGAATAAGCCAAATACATTTGTGGAGAACCACTGCTGAGTAGAAGTGAAATCTATTTTGCTGTTAAATTTTATTTCATTGCTTCTTGAACTAGGGTTTGTTACAGCAGAACAAATAGCAGTGATTTTCCTGTAGTTGCCTAGTAGCTATAATTATTCCTCTTTAAGACTGATCTTGGACTTGACTGACCAAGAACAGACTTTATTTTTTTTTAATTACTGTATTTCCAGCCAGAGTTTGGAAATAGGTAGGAAACTGCAGTAGGGCTTTCCAGGGCTGTATCTGCATGCATGTACCACTGCCGTCAGAAGTAGGCAGGTGTGACAGCCCCTCGCTACCCGTGTTTCCTGGAATTGACCTGGGCACGGCACAGCACATGCCTGCGCAGATCTGCTGTATACGCACTTTGCGAGTGGGTGTTTGTAACAGATGCACACAGCTTTCGGGTTCAAGGCTTGAACGCTGCTGCGCGGCTGCAGTTGGTGGAAGGGCTGGGCTGTTAAATTCTTGTTTCTCAGATTCGCTGAGGAGCGGGTCAGCGCATTGCTGTAGGCCCACTCCTCTGCACAGAGCGGGATGGCCGGTTTTAAATGTGTGCCAGGTAAGGTGTTGACCAGCCCCTGCTCCAGCCGGGGCTTGCGGTGAAGGGAGGATCAAGCCCCCTGTGTCGGGATGTGTGGCAGGGCAGCCCTGGGGCAGGGCCGCTGTTCCTCTCCGTTGGAGCTGCCGGTGAGCTGCCATGGCTCACGGAGGGTGGCAGGAACCAGACCCTGGCACAAGGGTAACGTGCGGTACGGATTGCGCAGCACCCACAGGCCTTCTTTGGGAGCCCTTGGGATGGATGTCCTATGGCCTAAGGAGCACCAAGCAACCGCAGAGGGATCTCTTCGTGAAGGGGTGCTTGATGCAGTGACTGCCAAGCAAGGCACTTGGTGTGTGCCTGCTCGGCGAGGCGCCATGGAGGAGGCCGGCTGGCCTGGATCTGCCCTCCGGCTCAGGCATGCCCCCCGCCTCCTCCACGGGCAAACCCGGGGGCTGGACGGGCCTGCCCTGTGCTCCTCCTCCGCCAGCTGCCAGATCCTGCGCTGCTGGTGGAAGGAATGGACACGGCAAAAGGAGCAGTGCGCATGAATTGCACCTTGAAGGAGCCCTGACAAGGACCATTTCCCTTGGTTGCCAAACTGTCAGCACGGTCACTTAGCTGACATGGAAACGGTGTGAATCTGTGTTCCCTTCACCATGACCCTAGCAATACCACCCAGGCGTTTTGGTGATTCTTGTGCCAGCTGTCTTTTTAGTGGGGTGTACATCTAAAAAGCACATTTATTTCTTAATTTTCTGCCCACCTCACCTGTTTCTTAGTTGCATTAACATGATTTGATTCACGCTGTCAGTGACACAGGAATGGACACTTGAGGTGAACATAAGCTTCAGTTTCTCCAACTGGCAGTGTATTGTCCCTGGTTTCAAAGAGCAAATTGTTGTCTCATGCTTTTGGATGTTTATCTTGTGCAACTGTCAGGACTCTCTCCGTGGGAATGTTGTGACTGACATGTTTTTGTGTTGTGGCGACTTTCATAATTCATTTCTTTACAAATCTGAAAAACCCAGCCTGTAAAGCATGAATATCAGAAAGCCAAAAACACAACAGATGTCACTGTGTTTTACCAAGTCAACTCTGTTAGAGCGATGTTTGGAGTGCTAGGAAGGGCGTAGACATTTCTTTGTGGGTAAAAGGAATCCTCTGTAATTTGAATATGCTTATTCAAAAGGTTACTCGTGGCAATGATACTCAGTTTTGTGAAGTAATTACCAAAATTGGGCAATGTTGCTTTTTTGTGGAATGAAACATGCATCAGATGGTAGCAACCTGTGAGTCGTGACTGGTTTTTAGGTTTTGTTTTTTTTTTCTTCAGTCCTGCAAGTACTTGTTGAAATGGTTAATTTTGAGCGTGGTAGTCTCATCCAATTTAGTGAGAGCACTCACATGACTGAAGATGAAAAAATACACAAGTGCTTACAGGATTTAATCAGAATGCTTTACTAAGGCAGTGCACTGGATTTATTCTTAAAAACTGCTTTCCACTGATGAATTTCAGCGTAGGTGGTGGAAACTGTAATACGTAGCCCCTGGAATGAGAGAAGAAACAGGTGAGCCTTCTAAAATGTGGGGGTCTGAAGACTCACACATTTCACATAGCACTTTCACATGCACACAAAGAGGATTTTTTTTGTGTGTTTGATAATACTGTAGATCTGTACAGACTCTTGACTGAAACAGAATTGTAACCACATCCATTAAATACCAAACAAATAATGTTTTAGTGTCAGGAATCTGCTTTGCATTTGGAAGGAATGCTTCTGTATATGTTGTATGCATTTTGAAATACGGAATTGCTTGGGGTTGCTTTTAAGCACTTCAGAACATTGTTTTTTTTAAACACTGGGCAAGAACTTTGACATGCACGTGTACAACTTCAGGAGAGTAGTAATAATACTCCCATTTCAGTGTGTTGCAGTTCTTGTGGTACTTTTGTTTTAGGTTACATTCTTTACCTCCTGAAGATTAAATGACTGATGAGATTCAGAATTTGGACACTTCTTAAATGTTTCAGTGTCAAGTAGCCTACCATGTTGCATGTAGAGATTTTATGCTCTGCTTGGTCAAGTAACTGCATGTAACACCTTCCAACTTTAAAAGATTATAAAAACGTTTTAAAACGATTTGTGAATCCAACCCTTAACTCCAGAAATATGACCATGTAAAAGAAGGGCCGGAATGCAAGAGTGTTGCAGCTTTAGTTACTGAATAGCTGAACAAATTTGCATCTTATCTCTTACACAAGTAACCCATTATTTTATGGTCATTGCTGCTGACTGCGTAATACTGGATCACCTGGCAAAACAAAGTCTGGCACAGAGACAGAGTTACCATGACGCTGTGTTATACGGCCCTTACCCTTTTAGTCCAGCTTCATGGTGAGTGCAGAGGAAGGACAGAGTGACAAAAGCTGGGGCCTGGGGAAATTTCCACTGGGTTGCAGTTGAAATTGGAGTCAGTTCTTTGGTCTGGTTCACGGAGCAGCCGTGCTGGCAGGTGGGCAGCCAAACTGGAGGGGCATCTGGTGGGGAAGGAAGCGCTCGGGGGATGGCAACATCTTCAAAACCTGATCTGGCATAGGACATGTCAGAGCGAAATAGCTTTCCCAAATAAAACTTACAGCATCTCAGCTTGTACGTTGTTCTTTGTGGAGGCTCAGTAACTTGCATCACGTGGCAGTGGTTTTTTAACCAGGACTGAGACGAACTAAGGCTGGGCCATCTCCTGAAGTGCCCTGGGACTGGAAGAACCCTTTTCCCCGCTCCCATTTTTGGGTCACCTTGGAGGTGGTTAGGTAAATCACAGCTGAAATTGATGTGGGAATGCACCAGGCCTGTGTAGAAATGCCAGCTGGTATTTGGAATGTGGTTTCTGAGGAAACCCAGTTCGTTTGGGACAGCTATTGAATGGCAAGCTCGTTGCAGTCAGCGGCTGGGAGGCAGAACACACCCGTTGTTTCTGGCCACAAGCAAAGCAGGGTTGCCACAGCCACATGCCCCAAGGACGCGGCAAGTTCCTTCTTGCTGAAGGCAGCGTGCTGGGCTGCTGTAGGCAGCTGCGTGCTGCTGTGCCTGCTAACTCCGTGCTGGGCAGAGGCGGTGGTGGGGAGTGTGTCCCAAGACTGCTCTGCTCCTGTTCCTTGCTCCCGATCCTTTACACCTCAGCCATGGTGAGACAGCCTAAAATCCCCCATGTATTTTGGCTCCTTCCGCTGCTGTTAGCGCTTACCCTGCCAGAGGCTGCCTTCTTCAGCGTTACAGGGGAGTGAAGCCCTTTTTTGTATTTATATTAAAGGATAATTTCTTTATCACCTTACTTACGTAGCATGATAATTTCTGAAATATTTGAAAGTAAACCCTGCTGGAACCAGCGTTTATAGCTGGTTTTTCAATGCGTGAAGCATTTTAGATACTTCCAGATGATAAGTACTCATTAAAAAAAAAAAAGTTTTGTTACCCTTTAGAGGAATTCTGATAAATCATGGCAAAAATAGAGGTAAGAGAATGACATCAGGAGTTTAATGCTATCTACCCATCAAAAGGTAGCGGAATATGCACAAAATAAGGATGAGGAAGCAGTATTTATGTAGCTTATATAATATACCATAAATCCCAAGACCAACACTTTTATCTCAGACATCCAGATGTGCCTGTCTAGTTCCCCAAGGCAGAGCGAGGAAAAACAGTTCCAGAATATGAAAGGTTTAACGTGGTAGTCTGTTGCGAATTTAGCAGGCAGGAAGATTGATGATGTCATACCTCATACAACTTAATACCTCGTTGTTGACAGTGCATATCTTATTTATAAATGAAGTTGCTGTTCCACCCTGCTCAAGCCTGTACAGTTGGGCTGAGGTACAAGGAAAGAAAGCCTGAGCAAACGGTGATGGTGAAATCCTGATTTGCTCAAGTTAATGACTGAACTCTTTAAGGGAACCAAGACTTGATAATTTATTTGCATTTACTTGTTTTCACAGGCTGAAGCAGGTCATTTTGCCAGGTCTCTTTAGTTTCTTTTAATATAAAATGCAACTTACTAGGTTGTGGGATAGGAAAGCAGCTACTCTGCTGTGCTTGTGACAAGGTAATACTCCTTCCAGCATGGCTTCTTTTAAAAGGGGCACTATTGACTGTAGTGCAGCATTGCTGCTTGCTCCCTTTTCAGACACAGGAGGTCAGACCAACTGGTTACTCAATGCATGGGAGGAGAAAGCAAAGGCAATACTACAGACTTCACAGGTCTTGCTATGGTTGAGAGCAAGGCAAAAGGCCATGGTGTAGATCTTTGTGTGAATTTTGGCAGCTAAAATTTTAGGGAATTGGACAGATACCTATGTCATAGAACTCCGTCAGTAACTTGTCTGTCAAAATACTGATTCAATTTGACATTCTAAGACATTTGAATATTAATAGGTACTTTTATTATTTCTTTTCGATCTTTTAGAGCTCTTCCCTCCCTCCCAGAAGTCCATGAGTTAAGCACATGGTTATATTTTTTTAGTTTGTTTTCAAATTCTAGGTCAGTTCTTTTTTAAGGATACTTTTTGAAAGTCACTTCCTTTTATGATAAGATACTAGAAGATGAAAATTCAAAAACAGGAACTCCCATTTTGCATGGAAAAAAATGTTGCAGTACCCTTTGCTGCTTCCAGAAAAATAGACTGGCTTTGTTGTTGTTAGAATTTGTCGGCACATTTCTTGGAAAGATAGGTAAGAAGGGACTACAGGGTATTCAGATACTCAGTGCATGGAGACCAAAAATAAATAGCAAAGCCACAAATACAATTTTGATGTTTTAGCTCATTGTATTGAGTTCTAGTGAGTTACAAATGTTAAAAAAAAAAAAAAAAGGTGATATCAGAAAACAACCTGTTAATTTCAGGTGTCTCAGTTGGAACGAGACTGAAGGTGCCTAAAATCCAAAAACTGCTGAGTAATCTCCCTTTGAAGACAAGGAGGAAGAGCAATGAATGTGTCTCAAAGTTCACGTTCAAAAATGGAGACACCCAGAATCTCTCCTGACTTCTGCAGATCACAGCTATAGCAATGAAATATTTGAGGACTACTTTTAAATGTGCAAATAAGACCGCCTGACTACAACAGATGCCTTTTTTTTTTTTAATTCTGAAGAGCTTCAAGTCTGTACTTTTCCCCATGGTTGAAACCTTTTGCTGGTAGCGCTCTCTTGTGGCTGTTATTGTCATTAAATGACTTTAAAGGGGTTTCAAAAATATGCGAGTAACTTACAGATTTAGAACACACACTGTCTGTTTTGGATAAGTGTTCTTAAATTAAATGTAGTAATATGTATTTTAATGATGCAGGAAAGTCTGTCAAGACAAAAGCATCCCAAATGTGCTTCCCAGAAGACTTGGAAAGGGACATGCGTTTTGAGTGTTCAGGTCTTTAACCATTTTTCATCTTTGTATTTTTGGCGAAAAGCTGTATCCCTGAGGAAGGACAGGTGGGAGTCTCGGAGGAGAGCGGGGTCCGCGTTGGCGGCCAGAGTCAGACGGAGGAGAGGCCAGGACGGGCACGGGTGCTGCTGGCCGTAGTGAGTGGGTTACTCCCCACAACTTCGGTTATTAAAACGAATGAAAAAGGGATCTGGGAAACCTTTCCCAGAGAAACTGATCCATGTGTTCCCGGTGAAAGCTTTTCACCCTGAATCGCTGTTTTCTGATTCCAGGGATGGGAAGGGAGGAGGTGGGGGGGGTAACTCTTGACCCCTGTTCTGTTTTCGAATTACAAAGCTCTTTGTTGATGTTTATTTTTCAGTAAGGAGTTAAAGCCTTCTGGAAGCTCAGATTGTGGTGTGCAGGGGTTTGCTTTGAACTAGGAGCCTGCAGTGTCTTCTTTTAAGAAGAGAGCAGATATTAATGAAAAGTTGTTTGGCCCTACATAGGCTCATTATCATCGTGATTACAAATCAAGCGTCATAGCTTTGTAAGCAGGTCTGCATTGATACCAAGTGTGTGAAGCTGGCTGGAGGCTCCTTCTCCTTCTACGCTGTAATCCAACAGCAACTAGAGTAATGATCCCAGGTTATTTACTTAGTTGTACTCTCTTGGAGAGAGGCAGGTTTACACTTGAGATAAGACCTGGAGTGAGAGGGGTCTTCGGCCTCAAAATATTGACTGAAAAGTCTCTGTTCTTGGAAAGGCTGAAATCTTTGTGCATGGCGTTTTGTCTGGTCACCCGGCTTCTCTGACCTTTGGATCCTGTGTGTAAAATAGGCACAGTAATAAGCCCAGTCCTTTCAGGGATATTTTTAAAATTTCAACTAGTCTTTTATATGTGCTTTCATAGCAATTATGTGGCTGTTTATGTACAGCTGTTTTCCAGCAAATGTAGTGCCATGCCCAACAGTCCTTGCAGTGAAGGTAAGACGAGCCTGCTTTGTCTGTTTGCCCTTCTGGCTGCAGTCTAGCAGGACAGCTCATCAGTACCTGATTGCAGACTAAGACTGGAAAAAAGCTTGTTTAAAGCCAAATCAAAAATCCTGTTAGTCAACTATATTTTGAGGTTCCAGTTTTCCTTTTCTTTAAAATTAAGGAGATACTTGGGTTTTTAATGTTTTTCCTCTTCTTTTACCATTGTGCCAGTGTAATTCTAATACTTTTTCAGACAGTGGATTCAATAGTACTCATTCTATGCAATTTATTCTTTTGTTAAGATGGACTTGCTGCTGGAAATTCAGGGAAAAATTTCTTTCTTCCACTGGATTTTACTTCTCTGTTTTGCCAAAGAAGTCACCAAGTATAGAACAGTATTTGTCAGCTGGACTTTGCATCCTCATTCACACAACAACAACTCCATGTTTTTTAGACTCTTCCAGAAACAGTGTTAGAAAAGCGACCCATTGAACGGAAGTATTTTCTTTCTCTGGACTGACTGTGCACGCTCATGCATGTGTTTTAATGTTGATAAGCAAGGGATCATGCTAGCTTAACTTTATTCAGACTACTTCTAAATAACCCTCATTATATTAGCTTTAGCATCTGTGAGAAATCAATTCTCTAACCTTTAGATAAAGTGCAGTTGTTTTTTGGTAGAGTATTGCGGTCTGGCCGGGAAAGTTTTAGCCATATGCCATCTAACTTCCAGCAAGTTCACGCAGCGGAGCTATTGGACTTCTTTGTAACAAATTGTGTAAATCTGCCATATGATGTCTTAACTACGTTTCTTGTTAAAATCCAAAGATGCCCACATGAAATAAGACCGCTTCTTACCCTTTTGCCAACCTCCACCTCCTTCCTGAAGTATGAGGATTTCTGCAAATGCCCGGTACTTCCAGCATTTCCTTCGCGACTGTAAGCGCGTCCTGCTTTGACCTGTGGAAAGCCGCTCATTTTTCACACGCGGGACGTGGGTCAGTCAGTTGGTAAGGGTGCTGCAGTGCAGTCAGCTGCTCGTGGCAATCGGTTCCGCTGTGTTCTAGCTCAGAACCAATAAAAATGTGTGGTCATTGTGTGTTTAGTGTGATGCGTCAGTGAACCTAAGAAAAACCTGATCTCGGTACGTAGGCCAGGATTTGAGAAGAAAGTTTCTCCTCCTTATTCTCTTGGGCTGATCCTTAAGAATACAGCAGAACTAATCTTTTTCATTTCAACCCAACTAAACTCTATGCAGCCTGTTACTGTATCCTTCATATCCTCAGGTGTGGTGATGGTCAGCAACAGTAGCAAGCTTACATGTGCAAATCTGGCCAGCGGCAGGGGATTAATAGTGTGACGATGGAATAAAACTTATTTTTTTCAAAAGATTATTAAAATAAATTGTCATCTGAAAGAATTACTCAGAATTTGTAACATTGGTCTCCCTGGGGGATGGAAGGACGTACCTGCCACATTTCTCCATAGGCAATGATTTCCAGTGCCTTTCTGAGCACTGAGGTTATTTATTTCTAGGGATGCCACAGACTGCCTCTCTTCTGGGGGAAGTGCTGCTCCCTGAGAAGACTGGCTGGTTGGTTTTAATGTGTAGGAAAAAGGTCTGTAACTCTCAAATGCTATTGGCAGCTGATCACATCTTAAGAGGCCAAGGTTCTTCTGGAGATTTTCTTCTAGCTTTGCTCCTTGAGCAGATTTGTCACCTCGTAGGTGGCATTAACTTCTTTACAGCATAGTGCCCCAGACTGATCTATTCACCCTCGTATTTACTTAGGAGATTGGAAAAGGAAAGGATGGAACAGCTGGGGAAAAAAAACAACAACAGTTTGAGCAGCATAATCTCAGTGTGTTTTCCACATGCCATGTCAAATACCACTTCAAACTAAAAATACACATCTCCCTTCCCTCCTCCTCCAGAAATGGTCCTCTGGCTTCATTTTTCAGGCTTTGCTGAGGTTCTCCCTGCCGAGCTCCGCAGGCAGTGTTCACCGGAGTGGGTCGGCGGAGTCGCTGGTATGACTAATGAAAACTGCTGCGGCCTCTTGGCGGGGAGCGGTAACAAGGCTCCTTTGTGAGTCTAATTATATCCCCTAAGCTGGCACAGCAGCCCGGATTAGTCCAGTAGGACGGACGGACAGCTGCCGAGGGCTGCGGTGTCCCATGCTGCGCTCCGCCAGCATCGCCCACTTTTGCTGGGGACGGAGCCCGGACGGGTGCCACCC
>Ga0065711_1040832_pt1 | contig 16639 bp, 11 predicted proteins | sample Hoacrofraction12_FD_59098 | JGI IMG/M metagenome (GOLD analysis project Ga0065711, IMG submission 59098) | Hoatzin crop microbial communities from Cojedes, Venezuela - Epithelial fraction 12 v2 (version 2) | ecosystem: Host-associated > Birds > Digestive system > Esophagus > Crop | place... | reverse complement strand
ACTAATGATTGCATTGGAAAGGATAAGGTTATACATAACAGTAAATAACAGAGCTTTAGCTTATCATTATTATTTAGGGATCATGTGGTGCAAACACTTTTAAATCCACTACTGTAATTTGCTATGTCTGAAGGTGAGGGTAAACTTGCTCAGCAGTATAGCCTGCTTATCTCGTGCTGTTTCAGTGTATAGTCCCTTATTTCGTTCTCTGCATTCACAGAGCATGAGCAGCAGTTGCAGTAAAACTCTGAATGTGTATTCCAGTAGAAAATTTTCAATGCTATTTCTGCGCTTTTTCCCTGTGAGAGTGAGGAAAAACTGAGGGGGGGTGGGGGTGGGAGGGCAAGTCTTGGTTCTTACCAGGGATCTCTGCTTCTGAATCAATGCTGTGGTTACTGTGCCGTTAGGGAACTTACCTTGGTTTGTGTCTGTTACCCTAACATGCACTCCCAACATTTTTAACAAGCAGTTCTACAGTAATACCCTTCCAGTAATATTTCTATCTAGTAACATTTCTTCCTTTATTTTCAGGTATAGAACAGAGTACCAATTAAAATGTTTTTGTTTTACTTATTTTTAGAGAAATTTCCTATACAGGGCATGAAATAAATGATATATAGCTACACGAGATTGAAAGCTACAATACTTTCAGAGAAGAGTTTGCCAGTAAAAAGAAACACTGAAGACAAATTGTCTTCAAACTTTTAGAAGAGTGAAATTTAGTCAGAAAGACTAAACGAAAGAAAAGAATAGTCTCTGAGCTCCAAGAAGTTGGGGGAAAAGGGAAGAAAGAACATTATTTTGTCTGAACCTTCACCTGGGTATAGAAAAGAAAAAAAGAGAAATCAAAAAAACAAGAAGCTTTCCTTACTCTAAAACTTCTATAACTTCGTATTTACATGAGCAGAGATATGGTTCCTTAAAGGCTGTAGAACCCTTCAGTTCAGGTCAAATTTCCTTCATCTAACTTGTTAAATTTCAGTGATATTTACTCTTCTAAGTTACGCAGTCCTGGTGCACAACGTGAAGAGGAAAAGAAGGATTCAGTAACCAGAATTTCAACAGCTTGCTTTGTGTATGACAGTTCACAGAACATCACAGTACAAATTGTCAAGGAATAAAAACACATCACCAGTGAAAACAGACACTCTTTCCGATTTAATTTATATCAACAACTATTCCAGAGCAACCATAATAATGTAAAAGTATATCATGAACATATCAATATCATAAAGGCTAACCTGCTCAGAGTAACACCTGGAAAAGCATCTAATCATGACAGTTGCTGATGGTCTGAACACTCCTTTGGATTCAGGGATGGAGATAAGTGAGGCAGCACTGAGAAGGTTACTGGTAATGTTGCAGACTCATACCAGTACTGCTGCTTTCCAGTCGTGAGACACAGGTGTCACTACACCAAACCAGGTTAATGCACACCTGTGGGAGGAAAGCTTCTCCTCTGAGGCAAATCCACTGCTGGACTTTTTGCTGTGCACTATCTTCCTAGGGACAATAAAAGTTCTACATTGTCCAACGAGAAACTGAGAGGTGTGTTCTTACACATTAAAAAATGTTAAGGCATAATTGCCTGCTGGCTGCCCATAGAGACTCAACACAGTATAATAAATTAATTTCCAGTATCATTCTGTAGGGAGAATATACAGACAGGTAATATAAGTCTCTGGATTTTAAAAACAGACTTTTTTTTCCTTATGACCAGGAAAACAGAAGAGACCAAATTACTAAAAAATAATTTAGTAATAAGACAATATATATATATTTTTTTTTATAGCCACAAACAATAACTCATCTTCAAATGTTGGTTATGCCTCTTTCGGGTGAAAGAGTCTTCTGAAATCCACCCAAAAGTGCTGAGGGAGCTGGCAAAGGAGATGCCCAAGCCACTCTCCATCCTCTGTCAGCAGTCCTGGCTAAAAGGGAAGGTCCCAGATGACTAGAGGACCACCAGTGTAACACCCATCTACAAGAAGGTCCAGAAGAAGGATCCTGGGAGCTACAGGCCTGTCAGCCTGATCTCGGTGCCGGGCAAGATCATGGAGCGATTCATCCTGAGTGTGCTCACTGGGCATGTAAAGGACAACCAGGGGATCAGGCCTTGCCAGCATGGGTTCGTGAAAGGCAGGTCCTGTTTGACGAGCCTGATCTGCTGCTATGACCAGGTGACCTGCCTAGTGGATGAGGGAAAGGCTGTGAACGTCGTCTACCTGGACTTTAGTAAGGCCTTTGACACTGTTTCCCACAGCATCCTTCTGCAAAAAACAAGCTGCTCGTGGTTTGGATGGGTGTACTCTTTGCTGAGTAAAAAACTGGCTGAATGGCCAAGCCCAGAGAGTGGTGGTGAATGGAGCTAAATCCAGCTGGTGGTCAGTCACGACTGGTGTTCCCCAGGGCTCAGTGTTGGGGCCAGTCTTGTTTAACATCTCTATCAATGATCTGGATGAGGGGATTAAGTGGTCCCTCAGTAAGTTTGCAGATGACACCAAACTGGGTGGGAGCATTGATCTGCTTGAGAGTAGGAAGGCTCTGCAGAGGGATCTGGACAGACTGGATCGATGGGCCAAGGTCAATTGTTTGAAGTTCAACAAGGCCAAGTGCCGGGTCCTGCACTTCGGTCACATCACCCCATGCAATGCTACAGGCTTGGGGAGGAGTGGCTGGAAAGCAGCCTGGCAGAAAAGTATCTTGGAGTTGGTTGGCAGCCGGCTAAGCATGAGCCAGCAGTGTGCCCGGGTGGCCAAGAAGACCAACGTCATGCTGGCTTGTATCAGGAATAGTGTGGCCAGCAGGAGTAGGGAGGTGATTGTGTCCCTGTCCTTGGCACTGGTGAGGCAACATCTGGAGTACTGTGTTCAGTTTTGGGCCCCTCACTACAAGAAGGACATAGAGTTGCTGGAGCGTGTCCAGAGAAGAGCAACACGACTGGTGAGGGGCCTAGAGAGCAAGTCTTTTGAGGAGCGGCTGAGGGAACTGGGGCCGTTTAGTCTGGAGGAGGCTGAGGGGGGACCTTACTGCTCTCTACAACTACCTGAAAGGAGGTTGCAGTGACGCAGGTGTTGGTCTCTTCTCCCAACTAACTAACCATAGGAAGAGAGGCAATGGCCTCAAGTTGCATCAGGGGAGGTTCACATTGGTTATTAGGAAAAATTTCATTACTGAAAGAGTGGTGAGGCATTGGAACAGGCTGCCCAGGGCAGTGGTGTAGTCACCATGCCTGGAAGTATTCAAAAAATGTGCAGATGTGGCAGTTCAGGACACGGTTTTGCAGGCATGGTGGTGTTGGGTTGATGGTTGGACTTGACGATCTTACAGACCTTTTCCAAACTTAGTGATTCTGTGATTCTACAAAATAAGTACCAGAGGTTTGATCTAACAGTAGTGTATCATCTACTTTTTGGCTGTAACATTGCTTACACTAGATGATAAAAAGGTCTGACAATCCATGACTACCTACCCTATAATAAGCAGTTTTTAGAGTGGAGTACTTACTCCTGTTGCAGTAATGATATGCTCTGCAAAGGATACATAAAACCTAAACCAAAAAATTTTTAATACATAGGTGCAGAAAAGTAACTCTCTGAAAAACACCTACTGTACACATATCAGAAAACACATACTGGTTATTAATGGTTTAAATAAAAATGTGTCATTATTCTCTTGTAATTCATTGACAATTTAATAGCGTGAGGAGGGGAATAAAGAGTATATGGCAACATTTCAGCTGAGGATCAGTCCCTATATAGGGAGACAAAGTGATAGAAACGTGATAATTAAGGACTATCTAACAGGTTTTTTTAAGCTTTTTGGAAGTGTCCATATCAATACAGAATTTAAAAGAAAAAGAAAACGGATGGGCAATTAAACGTCTGAAACATATCTGTGTTTCTAGGTCTGTGATTTGTACAGTTCTTGAAATCTGCAATATTCAAGTACATTTTTTTTTCCTTCTACCAAAAGGACAAAAAAAAGCCTAAGAATATTTATGTAATCAAAATTCTTAAATATTAATAACAAACAAAAGTAGCAAAACAAGATGTTTCAGACAGTATGTAATCCAAGTACAATCTAAAATCTTCTAAAAAGTTGAAAGAATTAGAGCAAAAACATGTTTAATTTTTCACTTTGCAAAATCTGTTAAATGTTTAAGAAACAGAATATTTCCATGAAGTATTTCATATATCATAAAATATTATTATTTGGTTGATTCTTTTTTTAAATTTTTAATTGATCACAAAATCATGCAAAGTTTATCCATCATAGAAAATGCCTTGACAGATTTGCTTGGTAAGGAATCAGTCTTCTAGTTGAGAACAGAAATAAAAGAATCACAGAACACTAACAAGTATTGTGACATTATATATTTATTCTTCATACCTACAGATTTTTACAAGTCTCTTACTAAATCCTTCCCCTCTCAAAGTTCACGAGTTCTTATCTTTAATCAAAATTACTACTATCATCTATTACCCCTGGCCCTAGGACTGAAATTAGTCTTCATTTTGCAAAATGTTCTTTAGTCACTGTAAACAGAAAAGGAACAGAGTAAAACTAACCACTACTTTGTAATTTTTCACTATGGCTGGAGCTGATATGAGGAGAAAGATGGACTTTAAAGATCCTCTGAAGAGCCTGGAGGAAAGAGATCTAGAAGAAATGATAATTTAGGGGCAGAAAGATGTGTTATTATTAACAAGAGAAGTTAAGAAAGCAGAAAGAAATATCATGAGCAAGAGACAGAATGAGGGGAAAAATCTTATCAGGACAAATAATAAAATGATGGGACAGAATTCTGTGAGAGAAACTGAAGTAATGAAGCAGTAATAAATCTAAAGAGCAAGTGATGCTCAATAGTGTGGCTGTGAGGCACACTGGGTACCCAGCCGTGATGTCAATGACCTTACAGCTCAAATAATATCATGCCATGAACCTTCATAACCATCACAACCCCCATCACTCCCTAACCCCAGTAAGAGATGGGGAAATAAACAAATTTCTTTAGTAAATAATAAATTTTAATTTCTGCAACTTTAATAATGCAATTCTGTTTCTATGTTTAAGCTTGAACTTGAAGTATTGCAACAACACAGCCTTGTGATTATGCTTCTACCTGAATTTCTTTTTTGCTCTAGTCAAGCAAAATTCATAGGTCAGCATCTGTAATTCTTTCTTTATTTATTTCCTTCTCTTGTTCTATAAGATTTCTCTCATTTATTTACTTATGTATTTATTTATTTTAGTCCAATATTCACATAAAAATGAACTAAAGCAAGGATTCAAAATGGAGTTTGCAAGATAGCACAGAAGAATATGCAAAGTTTTCACCATTAAATATAATGTATAAGGTGTATGGAGGGTCTAAAACTATCAAAGTAGGTAACAATGCAATTAAATCTTAGTAGAAGTAATACTTTCATTGTGTTATGTAATACTAATTATTGGAAATGTGGAGCATAAAAATTACTGGATTCTAACCAGTAACTGTAGTTATTTATAAAGTTATACAGTTGTAAATATAATGAGAATTTTCTGCTCCAGAATAGCATTGCTCTCACGATTTGCACTGTCCAGTAGCATAACAAGTGTACATATAAAGCATATGTAAAGATGCTTAGGTTCTGCGACTTTAGGTGTAATATTGTTTCTGTGAACAGATCACCAAGGTGAAAAACCTCACTAGAACCTGTCCTTATAGTATTATTTTATAGAGTTCCAGACCAAACAGCAAGTATTCACGTGGCTAATCTGTGGAGGTTTACAAGATCACCTGCAATTGTACATGATTGCAGAATCAGGACTTACATTGTAAAAAAAAAAAAACACAAAACAAAACTTGTAGAAATCTAAGTACACATTCAAACTAACCTAAGATATAATAATAAGAAAATAATTTTGGGACATTTCGCATCAGAGTAGGTATCTACCACTTAAGTATGATGCACATTTCTGTTCTCACAGTTCTCTTACAACTGTGCTGCTAGTGAATTCATTCAGCTACCAGTATTTGTTCTTGTCTCAATCTTTGATGTTAGAATAAGATTTTGCATTTCTGAAGCCTAATCTATCATGTTCTAATTCCCTACAAAATAGCGGAAAGCTATCTTCAAATAAGAAGATAATCCATTTTCATGAAAATGGATTTATCCATTTTCATGAAAAAAAGACTTCAATGAGAAAAATTGTGCAAATTAAACTATTCCTAAGGCAATCGTCGTACTTTAATGAAAACTGAAAATGGTACAAAATTTCTGCAATCCTATGACAAAGATGACAATGAGAATTAGAAAAAAAGACATGAAAAAGACAAATCATAAGACTTTAAGTCCCTGTTGGTAAGGTTCTAACCTTACTTTTTACTTCAGTGTATTGTTCTTGAGGGTAGACTGAAACTGGTTTTGTGGGGGTTTGTTGTGGAATATGTGTTGGGAGGAGGTGGTGGGATGGGTGTTTTTGTATTTTTTAGAGATACATTCTTTTATTTTCAAATTATAGTGTATCATCTGCCACAGAAGATGTAAGTATCTTATCAGGATTTTATTAATAAATGACTGACTCCAAAGGGATCTAATGCATTCAGGTATCTTTCTATAGACATAATACTTCATATGGACTGCCACTTTGGGAGACATATAACTAAAATCAAATAATTTGGCCATATTTGAGCAGCTAGAAGTTAACAGAAAGCATCGTAAGTTCACAGAACATGACAATGGTTTAGCATACATGGAGAATAATGGTCAATCTTTGTGTTTGATGAGTCAAAGGCCATCTTTCTGAATCAAACAAATAATGTAGTATAGATCAATGAAGAAATATGGCACTGACCATGTCAAGCTGATGATACTTCAGGACTTTGATAAACATCATCAGTTTACCAACACAGAAAAAGTGGAATTTTTGAACCAGGATTCAAAGAACCTAACTTAATTAACAAACCTAGGAAAATGAGAAGAAGTTAGCTCTGCAGCAAAAAATCAAAAACTAAAACAACTGGGCAAGATAGCTTAGATTGTGGCTAAACCAAAAAACAGACACTGGTACTACAAATATCCACACAATCTCTCTGTGACTTTGCATGCAGGCAGAGTTTGTCTCATGGTTTAATGCCAGCCGGCAACTGAGCATCACACAGCCACTTGCTCACTTCTGCTCAGCAGGATGGAGGGACAGAATCAGCAGGGTAAAAGTGAGAACACTCCTGGTATTGGACAGAAATATTCAGAGCATAGTGATGCTTGGCTTGTAATGATAGAGAGCAGTAATGCTTCGGCTGTAGCAATATTGTTTAATTTAGGCCTGACTACTTTGTATAAACATTGTATGCTGTACTAACAATTGCACTCTTGAAGAGGAGCTAACAGACTGATAAAATGGGAACATCCAGATCAGAAGGTGCCAAAAGCTGGACGAACGCCGAAGAAACATGAAGTTAACAAAGATGGAGGGTAACTAGCAAAAAGGTAAAGGCAGCAGGGGGAGATCACGACCACTGACTCAATTAGAACCGGAAAGACTGCACCCCTCCAGCTTGCGAGCATGCATAGTGATGCCGTGAAAAGCCAGAGTTAAGTAAGGAAGGTGTATACTTCTAAGATAAGTGTGTAACATGATGAACAAATCAGAACGTAACAAGTAATTTCTTTGTCTTTGTAAGAGTGTATAGTTGTTGTGACTCTGCTAAGCGGTGTGCTAGCTTTGTGGAATTATCACCTAGCACCCGTATCTGCACAAATATGCAATAAAGACAATACCTCTGCTCTGTGTGTGTATTAGCGTACTGCACACCGAGTAAACAATCCCACTTTTGGGACAACTGTTTTGGTGACCCAGATGGAACTGCACTGGCAGCCTTGCCCGGGTTGTCTTGCTGTACCAGACAGAGAGAAGCAGCCTGATTGGACTCCAGCATGCACCACCCTGTTGATTGGGGACTTCATCCGCCCCTCTCCTGCTGTTGGGCGGTAAGTGACACAACAGTGCAATGCTGTTGGAAAAAGGTATTTTCTGATAAATAGGAGAAAAGGGGATAGTCTTTTGGGAAGTAGAAGGCATTTGGGGACATTTATGTCTCATTTTTGCTCTGCATAAGATATATTGGGAGAGACATGTATCAGTAGCATTGTTGTTTTATTTCTTACACTTTGTTTTAATGATGGGAGATGTTCCTCATTCTGTTTTGTGTGTAAGAGGTGTTGGTTTGTGCAAGAGACATTATTTGTGTAAGTAAAGATTTTTTTGGTACCGATATAGGCAATGTTACTTCTCAGGTGACTCCCCTTTGCTCTCGCTTGGGATACATCCTAAAACATTGGAGTAAATTCAGAGGGGACCCCTTGACTAGCGATAAAATTAGACAGTATTGTAATCAGTGGTGGCCACAATATCAAATGAAGGATGGTGAAAGATGACCTAAAAATGGATCCTTAAAATCTAGTATTATATTACATTTAATGCTATTTTGTCATAGAATGGAAAAATGAGTTATCATATGTTGATGCTTTTATGACTTCATATAAACAAAAAACAGCTATCCAAACGAAATGTGGTAAAATGCAAAGATGTTGCATGGAATGGTGGCCAAATTATGAATTGGATGATGGGTTACAATGGCTGGAGAATGGGTTGTTGCAGTTTAAAATTGTATTGCAGTATGTTTTTGTTGTCAATTTGGAAAATGTTGTTACTTTTGTATTTTGATGCTTTTGTGATTTTGTTTAGAAATCCAAGTGTTCAGAAAAAGCGTAAATGAGAAGAACATGTCTTGATGCCATATATCAAAGAGATACGCAAAGATGTATATCAGCAGTGGCAGCCTGCTTCTAAGATTGATTTAAATTTGTCTCTTCAGCTGTATTGATTTAGTTAATCCAGGGAAGATAAAGCACAATAAGAGTATATTGGGTTAGTTACTGTTAATTGCTTCTGCAATAATTTGATAATTAGTCTGTCTTTACTTTTACTGTCTGGTCCAAGGAATCTGAACCACACAGGTGGCTATTTATTTTCTCTTAAAAGTAAAATTCAATTTTTTTCTCTTTCTGCTTGTTTTTGGAGGAGGGAAACGGTAGTCTGTGGTGTTTGTACTCTGTGTACAGTAATAGAGCTAGGTTTTAAAGATTTGCAGCAGAGCTTTCTTTCAGTTTAGACCTTTGCTAGGAAAGTTGTGCAGTTTGCATCCACAAGGCACCTCCTGGACAAATTTGGTATTTCTGTATGGGGTGGGGGTTGGGGGGAGAGGAGAGGAAAAACCCAACCAAACAAGTATCTGTATATTGTGCAGGGAATGAGCAGGAGAAAGAAAGTGTGAAAAAAGTGGATGGAGTAGGAGGAATGTCTATATCTCAATTGACAGAAATAGCTTAATTGGGATGAAACATAGAAAAGGAAAAACAAAGGAGAAATTAAAAGACAGGAAGCTGCAGGCTCCATTACTAGCCACAGCAGTTGCGGGGAACTTGGCAAGAGGCAGGGGCTGGGGCTGGAACCCTGGGTCTATGCCTGTTGTAAATCACCCTTTTGGATTAAATCAGTGTGCATACTGTAGGGAGGAAGGACATTGGAAAAATGAATGCCTAAAGAAGAAATTAACTATCCAAGGGTCATCTATACAGCAGGCTGATCTGAATATATTAGGAATTTCAGATTTGGACTGACGAGTACTGGGGGGAACATTAAAATTCCCCAGCCAATCCCCTGGTTCCAGGTCAGGGAATGAAATTATAGATTTTCTGATAGACACGGGGGCCACCCTTTCTGTAGTGACTAGTTGTAAAAGACCTTTAAGTCATATGTATACATCCTATTGTTGAGGTCACGGGAAAGTGAACTTTGAAATAATTTCTGAAACTGATATAATGTAAAATTGGAGGTAAAGTGGCATCTCATGAATTTCTTTATATGCCAGCATCCCCCATTCCGCTTTTAGGGCGATATTTACTTTGTAAATTAAGAGTACAAATAACTTTCTTTGATAAATTGATACAGTTGTGTCTTCCAAAAGAAACTGCCTCGAAAACACGATTTTGTTTATTGACTACATAATAATAGGAAGATATCAACATCCTCGAGGGGATCCTGGATGCTGTGGTACATACAGTGAAAATGCTGTACCAGTAAAAATTGAGTTGAAAGCCAAAACACAATCGGTAAGAAGGCGACAGTGTCCTATTAAAATGGAAGTCAGAACAGATTTGGAGCTGTTGATAAATGACTTTACTCAGTATGGACTATTAACAGAATGTCAATCTGCATATAATACTCCAATTCTGCCAGTCAGAAAACTCCAGACCCAGGAGTACAGGATTTAGGAGAAATCATCTGGAAATCAGGTGGTGTGCATCCGGTAGTTCCTAATCCATATACTTTATTGTCATCAGTATCTGAGAATAATGTTTATTTTACAGTACTGTACCTGAAGAATGCTTTCTTTTGTATGGCTCTGGAAGAAATGCCATAAATTGTTCACGTTCAAATGGGAAAGACCATCTCTGCTGCACCGTGTTATCCCAGGGACTTAAGAACAGCCCTACCTTGTCTGGTAACGTACTTGCCAAAGAATTGGAAGACCGGCAACGTAAGAATCCTTTTGTTACTTTCCTACAGTATGTAAATAATATAATAATAAGGACCACTTCAGAACAAGAATGCAAAAGACCCACCATTGATCTGTTGAATTTCTTGGGACTTGCTGGATATAGAGTATTAGGAAAGAAGGCCGAGATTGTACAAACGACTATGGAGTACCTGGGTTTTGAAATCTCACAGGGCAAAAGAAAACTGGAACTAGACCATGAGTGTTTACAGGTTATAGAAGAGATGTATTCCAGCTGACCAGATATGAAAGACACACCAATTAGCAAAACTTCTAAATTGTGCCAAAACCAAGGATGGATGGTGGACGATTGATACTGGACAATTAATAGTCACAATCCCACTAATGAAGGAATTAATAAAAAGACTCATCAAGAAACTCATATGGGGTCAGATGCAGCAGTAGCAAACATCAGATGACATGCTATAGAGCCAAAAATGCAATCAAGTGTGGTGTGGATGCAATAGTAAGGAAATGCCAGATCCGCTGTGCAAATAACCTAAGATCGAAAGAAAGCCACCGATGGATGAAAAGGGGAATAGCTCCTGGGGAGTACTGGCAAATAGGTTTCTTAGAGTTACCAAAATGTGGACAATTTAAATATCTAATTGTTCTATTAGATACATTTTCTGGGTGGTCTGAAGCTTTCCCTTGTTGCAACAATAAGGCTAGGGAAGTTGTTAAAATTTTATTGAAAGAAATTATCCCCAGGTTTGGGATCCAGATTTATCCTCTGACAATAGACCTCATTTTACTTCAGAAGTAGTTCAGGGACTGTCAAGGTTTCTCCAATTTAAGTGAGATCTACCTACCCCCTGGAGGCCACAATCTAGTGGGAAAGTACAAAGAATGAATCAGACTTTCAAGAGACAAGTCTTTAAACTTTGTCAGGAAGTCCACCTTAAGTGGAAAGAAACCTTACCCTTAGTTCTTTTGTACATTTGAATAACCCCTAAGGTCAAGAGAGGAGTAAGTCCCTTTGAGATGATAAAGGGGAAAGCATATCCCACAAATCTTTTAAACATTAAGGGAGACCAAATGCATATAAAACAACAGGCTGCAATTAAGTAAAAAAAAAATATTTCTCTTTTGCAGACTTTGTCTCCACTCCATAGGTACCTAAATCAAAAGGTTTGTCTTCCCTTGGATGCACCGGTTCTCCTGTTTCATGCAGGAGACACTGTTTATTTACGGACCTGGAAAGAAGTGGAAAGGACCCTATACTGTGTTATTAAAGACTTATACTGCAGTCAATGTAGAGGGAATTGATTCCTGAATTCAATACACACAGGCGAAATAAGCACCGAGACCTGACCAAGATACATGGACCTCTACATTAACTGAAGAATTTAAACTTCGAATGACCAGAGACCTTTGATGAATTGTAACTGGAAAATTGGATATGCATGCTTAAAAACTGAGTAACCTGAGGCTAATTGTTTTTGTGTTTAGGGTTAATAATTGTGTTACCTATTGTTTCTGGTTTATGTATGGAACAAAACTTTTCTCACACAAGAATAATTATAAAACCTCCCAAAAAACATTATTACTCTAACTCTGATGAAATGAGAATTGTGAGTATTGTATCTTCAGTTTCTATTGCCTGTAAAGGAAATTTAATCTTACGGTTTATCCAGTCATTCGGGAGAATCCACGACATGAGCAGTGTGACCTCCTGTCTACCCTTGCCAAAATCAGTGGCTAGCCCCTTGCAGTTGGGAATCTTAACTTTAGGTCTAAACCAAACGTTTGAGGCCATGATAGATAACAGAGCAGGAATTCTGACTCTAAAAGTAAGTGGTGAATAGGTGTTAGGATTAGAAAAGTGGGCAGTGGCTTTTAATCTGACTAATAAAAGGATAATAGATATTTGTTGGAGTGTAAATGAGACTCAAAATACTCCCTTTGGAAAAGGGAGGGAATCTATTCCAGGAGAAAGTGGACGAGAACCTTGTGAACGTTATCCCTGAGGAGTGGACCTATCGCAGGTATGGACCAAACTAGAAAAAGGTGAGTAGCATTGTATGCAAAGCACACCTTGGTGTACTGAGTGGACTGGGGAGGGGAGATCGAATCAAAAAGACAGAAACATTCCAGATATTTAACTATTGGCAAATTTAACAGCAACAAGAGGTAAGAAATCTCAGTATTTGAGATGGAACTGCACACGAGTTTTCAACTGTTTCATAGTCAATTATGGGATTCAACGGTTAGGTCTGGTTGCATGAATCCTGCGATTAGGATGTTGTTGTAGGAATTAGTCTACCTACAGCAATGATACTTGGACTGGTACAATAATTAAAAGCAAAACTATTGATTGCAATAAAGAAACAGTACCCCCTACAGATCATACAGTGTGGGTCAATGAAGGTGGCACCTGGATGACATAGTTGCCTCTAGGAGGGAAACCACGACAACATACGTGAAGCATGTTAACTTTGTGTCCTCTGTGGAGAAAGAGGCCCTTTATGGGGAAAAATAAAAAGAGATTAAGCAGACATCCTTCTTCAGGGACACAAGTAGGGTGGATACTAGAGGCAATCTTTAGCCTTTAGATCACCTCATTTCAAAATCGTGCATGGCTATACAATCTGACAGGACTAACAGAGTTACTCACAAATGCCACACAGACAGGATTGCAGGATTTGAATACCTAGCTACAAACCACATGTAAAATGAACCTACAAAACAGACTGGCATTGGATCTATTATTGCTACATGGAAATGGAGTATGAGGATATTTAAATTTAAATGATAAATATTGTTGTGTTCATATTCCAAACCTTACTGAACATTTAGAGGATCAGATCAACAAAATAAAACAGGTGGCAAAATCAAGTGATGACCTTAAGGCTACTATGGAAATAGGATGGCTGAATAAAATGATGGACAGGCTTGGATTCTCCCTTACAGGATGGTTGGCAAATTTACTCAAAACTGTAATCTTAATCATAGTCATCATAACCATAATTTGCATTGCCTTGAGCTGTATCAAAAAGTTAATTATATGAATGATCAATTAGCTCACCATAAATATAAACATCAGGTGTTATCAGCTTTGGGGTGGATACTAATATACGTGGCCAACTTCAGAAAAATGCAGTTACTTAGAAGAACTTAGCTGTAAGGAAGGTTCACTAAAAGAGAATGGATTCTGTTTTAACCAAAACCAGGACATTTAGTTACCTACCGTAATTTAGTAAAGTTGAGTGAAAAGAATCTGAATTTTAACTTTCAACTTTTTTTTCTTGCTTTTAAAATGTGATTCAGAATGCATTAATACTGAGGAAGTCATGTGTAAGAAAGCAGTAGCACTTCTAGCCTAAACCAAAGTTTTTTTAACATTTCCTGCTAAGGAAATTTGCATAAAGAACCTGAATCTAAAACCACACACAGTAATGAATATCTGCCCCTTTGCCATCCAGAGGGACCTGAAAAAGCTTGAGAAGTGGGTGTGTGTGAACTCACGAGGTTCAACAAGTCCAAGTCTTGTTTAGAGATAAAGAAATAAATCAATAAAAAAAAAGCAAAAGTAATGAGCAGTAGCAAGTAGATTAAAGTAATAAACTCAATACGTTAAAGACTATTTCACAGTTCCTTGTCACTGAACAAATTTCTAAAATGTTTTAGGGAGTGGGAGAAGAAAGCACCATTTGCTCTTTTTTGTCTGGTTTCCTAAGGAAAGAAGAACAATGTTGTCGTGTTATGTATAGACTCTGCTCAGTAACTTTTCAGTTTGCTTACCCATTTTGAACACACTTGATGAGTTCTCAGAACTAATTCGATTTCTACACATTTTTTTGTTGGAGAAGGAAAAACCTAAATGAGTAGCTCACTGAAGGCAAGTTAAGCAGAACCCAGCCCTTACAACTTTTTGGTGTGTACCCTTGGCCACTCAGAACATTTGAAAATTTGAACCCTTCAGTGACTTTGGTCTCTTGCATGCTGCCTTTCCTCAGAGACTGGTAAGAAAGAATAAGATACTTTATGATGGTACATTGTACTGAGAAATGATTGCAAGGACATAAAAAAACAGACTTCATGAGATAGCTAGTTTTAACTTTTTTTTTTTTTTTAAATGACTAGGAAAATAACAGTGTTATGCAGAGATTTTTTTTCCCCAAGAGGCCTTATTACAATTTTTAAGATTTTAATTAATGCAAGCTTGATGAGCTTTAAATTTTCTTTTTTCTTTTTTTAAATGTGTCATCACAAAGGCATGGTAAGTATGGTGAGAAATCATTATGTTAAATGTTATAAGAAAATAATTAATGTCAAATATGCTTTTATACATATGCAAAGTTTAATTTCTTTGAACATTTGGAAGTTGGACATACTATTTCAAATATGTTTTAAAACTCATTATAGCATGTAGACACATATCAATTCTGTGTGACAGAGAGTAAACTATACTACTACTTTTATTAGTTTAATGTTCAGACATGGTCTTTTGCTGGTCTGGTTTATGCAGGGTTTTTTTCCCCTTTTTAATCTGAAAGAATTCTCAGTGGAACAAAAATAAAGTGATTTTTTTTGTTGTTGTTGTTTTTGTTGTTCATTTTCATTTGGTTTTGTTTGGTTTCATTTGGTTTGTTTTGAACAGACTGAAAGGATAGACCAAGAAGTGGAAAAGGAAAGAATCTCTTTGTCCATGGCAAGTCTGCCAAGTATAGCCAACCAGTATCACGGTATATCATGATTCATAAAATTAATCCACTTGGACAAGGTATGCAGAGGAGGAACATCCTGAGTGAACAGAAGACACGAACTATAGAGTCTATAAAAACTCCCTCAATTTTGGTTCGGAATCACCATCCTGTCTTGATGATGAATATGATAAAACAGCTTGTCTACAAAGACAAGCTGTTTTTTGAATCAGGACTTGAATATTTCGTGTTCATGCTTAGAGACTATGGGAAGAAATGGAAAAGAGGGACAACAGTGCCTTGGAACCAGTCACTGGGGCTGAACAATAGATAACTTCGTGTCTGAGCAGTATGTCCTGAAAAGTATCTGATACCCAGTCCTAAAGAGAAGCAATCTGAATCAGCCGAAAGCTAGGTAAGGTAGTCATAGACTTTATTTTAAAGTGAGGTGATCCAAAACATGAGTACAGTAACTATAAGCTAATACAATCCGTGTCAGAGGTACTTATCTAAGACTCACAGATTTGCTCAGAAAGTCCATAAGGCATCACTTTCAAAGGACTGAACTATACAGTAGATTCTGATTCATCTTGTATCTCGTACATTTGCACTAAGAACTTGGTTTGATAGATGTTTCCAGTATTAAATTTTGGTTAAAAATTCCCATTCAAATCAATACATTCAGGAGGATGTCAGTTTATATTCACAAAACAATCATTGGTACAGATGAGTGAAAACCAGAAGAAAAGGCTGTGGAGCTAAGTCTGGACCCAAAATCTTAAAGCACAGTTTTTGTTTTTCTGACATTAAAAGACAATGATGGGATAAAGAAGAAGATTGCAATAAAAACACAGTATAACTTTTTCAGAAAGAACAAAGAGAGGTAATAGGAGAACACCTATTAAAGGTGCAATATACTTCTGCAGAGGTGTTCTGAACACAGGGGAAGGCAGACCTCTTGGAGGTTCATGAATAATGATTAATGTGGAAAGAATATAAGCATCCCCACCATAACAGCAGTTACTGTCATTGTGAATAACTAACAAAATCATCAAAAGCAGGAGACTTGCAAGGGATTGTACCTACTCCTTCCTGAGGGATCTCTGAATATAACAAACACATAAAATTCTTGACCTAGTGTGGAGTCCTGGTTGGATGAAAGGGGACATAGTTTGGTGCGTTGAGCAACCCAGGTTCCGATCCGGAAGTGAGCCTTGGCAGCAGCTGACACGAAACCCTGCTGGAAAGGCAGAGCGATGAGCTTGGGACACTGGAGCAGGGGGAACATCACCGTTTCCTGCCACACTGTCACTTCCTTCCTGCCACGTTGCTGTTTCCTGCCACAGTACTGTTTTCACTTCGAGATGCAGCTCTGCACCAATCACAA
>Ga0065711_1040831_pt1 | contig 16640 bp, 14 predicted proteins | sample Hoacrofraction12_FD_59098 | JGI IMG/M metagenome (GOLD analysis project Ga0065711, IMG submission 59098) | Hoatzin crop microbial communities from Cojedes, Venezuela - Epithelial fraction 12 v2 (version 2) | ecosystem: Host-associated > Birds > Digestive system > Esophagus > Crop | place... | reverse complement strand
CTGTGCAGCCTGCTGTAGGTGACCCTGCTTCAGCAGGAGGGTTGGACTAGATGACCCACAGAGGTCCCTTCCAACCCCTACTATTCTGTGATTCTGTGATTCTGTGATTCTGTGACCTGACACAACGGTTAACGTAGGAGAGAGGGATGTCCCAGACCTTCCTTTAACAGTTTCCAGCCTTCCTACCACCTCTGCCAGAACAAGCATCAAAAGCAATAATCAAATAGAGCTGGCTGATTTGATTGTTTTAAAATTGTATTCAGCTCCTTGCATTGTAAGGGCCAGAGCTCAATTTCTTACCTGCGTATTAAAGAGGCAAAGGTACCTGGTTAATAGAAAGATCAAACGAGGTTAAGACATAGACTTGGAGTCCATAGGAACTGGGAATCCCATCCCAGATTGGCAATAGGCATCTTGCGTGACCCTGGAGAAATTGTTTAATATCTAAGGGGCCTCTGTGCAATATTAGAAAAACAGGATGATACTAACTGAAGTCTTATGAAGATATAATTCATTAGCACTTGCATGGGGCATCGCAAAGATGAAAGCATGTTCCTGATATGGTCTTAACTTCGTGGCTACTGTAAACTCAGTCAAAATCCAGTCTGTCCTCCAAAATTTGAGAAAGGTTGGAATGTCGCAGCCAGAGGGTAGTAGTTAATGGCTCAATGTCCATATGGACGCCAGTGACAAGTGGTGTCCCTCAGGGTTCCGTACTGGGATTAGTGCTGTTTAATGTTTTCATCAGTGACATAGACTGTGAGATCGAATGCACCCTCAACATGTCTGCAGATGACACCAAGCAGAGTGGTGCAGTTGACAGGCCAGAAGGTCGGGATGCCATCCAGAGGGACCGAGACAAGCTGGAGAGGTGGGCCTGTGTGAATCTCATGAGGTTCAGTAAGGCCAAGTGCAAGGTCCTGCACCTGGGTCGGGGCAATCCCCGCTATCAATGCAGGCTGGGGCATGAGGGGATAGATAGCAGCCCTGAGGAGAAGGATTTGGGGGTACTGGTGGGTGAAAAGCTAGACGTGACCCAGCAGTGTGTGGTCACAGCTCCGAAGGCCAACCATATCCTGGGCTGCATCCCCAGCAGCGTGGGCAACACGTCGAGGGAGGGGATTCTGCCCCTCTGCCCCGCTCTGGTGAGACCCCCCCGGGAGTCCTGTGTCCAGCTCTGGAGCCCTCAGCACAGGACAGACCTGGAGCTGTTGGAATGGGTCCGGAGGAGGGCACAAAGGTGATCTGAGGGCTGGAACACCTCTCCTAGGAGGAAACACTGAGAGTTGGGGTTGTTCAGCCTGGAGAAGAGAAGGATCTGGGGAGACCTTATTGTGGCTTTTCGATTTTTAAGGGGGGCCTATAGGAAAGATAGGGGAAATCTTTTTAGCAAGGCCTGTTGTGACAGGACAAGGAGTAATGGCTTTAAACTAAGGGAGGGTAGATTTAGACTGGATGTAAGGAAGAAAGTTTTTACAATGGGGGTGGTGAAACACTGGCACGTGTTGCCTCGAGAGGTGGTAGACGCCCCATCCCTGGAAACATTCAAAGTCAAGTTAGACATAGCTCTGAGCAACCTGGTCTTGTTGAAGATGTCCCTGCTCACTGCAGGGTGTTTCGGCTATGTGACCTTTAAAGGTCCCTTCCAACCCAAAGCATTCTATGTTTCTCAATATTACTGACTCTCGTTCTCTGTGTGCTTCAAGGATAAGAACAGACTACGTGTGGGGTCTGGGTTCATTTTTTCCATGGTTGTGCCAGTTCCATTAACAAGGTAGGAGCAAAAGAGTTTTGGAAATGTGGGGGGCTGTGCTTGGCTTGAATGAAACAGTGTATCATGCAAGCTAAATTACTTAGTACAAATAACTAACACGATTATGTTTTTATATTAAAAACAGTAATTCACAGTCACAAAAATCCATTCCCTGAAGACAGCTTAATACAAAGAGGCTGATTTGGCGGTTGTGTGCTCTGCCAAAACCTTTTTTAAAATTAGATATTTATGCTGTAATTTTTTACTTTTGTTTTACTTCAGAGAAATATAAAAAGGGTGTCTTCTGTAAATTCTTGTGTAAACAGCTAGACTCAGAAAACCCACAGACTTATCTGCCACTGTGCTAGGCTCTGTACAAAAGCAGCTAAATTCAGTCCATATTACAATTTAATTAAAATAAACTGCAGCAAGTATAAGGAAATCATTGAAAAGCAAAAGGCGAGAGGCTTTGGAGATTAATCATATCTGTCACTTAGAAGCGCTTTCAGCACAAGTAGGGGGTTTCATGTCTTTAAAATAAGTAAATATATGTAGGTTAGGCAGCGGCTAACATCTTCCAATTAAGAAGTGATAGTTCCTTTATCAGAAGTGTTTTAGGCGGGATTTTTGTAGCTGGAAGGAGTTTCCTAGGAATGTGAGCTGGGTATAAAAAGAGTCCAGTTAACCTGGTACAGGTATGTCCCTTCCTGGACTGCTAGTTTGAGGCAGATACTCAGTTTTGAAGAAGCAAGATACTGTAGTACCTATGTGTGAAGTACACGAGTGAGCAATGAACACCACTTCTGACACAGTGGAGACTGTATATGATGCTTTAAAATTAAAGTGAGGACTAGAGTTGGGCTTACGTCATTAAGCAGCACGGGAGTTGTAAAATTAAATAATATTTGCTCTCATTTCCTGAAGTGAAGTGTTCACTGCTCAGTTGTAAAAGTCCACTAATTCATAAAAATGTTACTCTTGTCGGTGGGGGGGGCGGAGAAGGGTCTTAAAAAAGAGAGTACTTTCATGTAGCATTCGTTAACAGCAAATCCTTTTTTGCTTTCTACCTGCAGCTTGTTTTCTGTTCAGAGATTCATAGCTATATATGTTTAAGGGAGGAAAATTAAATGCCTTATTAGATTCTGTTTTTTACTTTTTAGGTCTGCTTTCCTCAGTGTGGATATACTGGGGAAGCAAAGATAGAACAATTTACGTTGCTTGCAGAGATAGTCATCAGCAGGCTTGCAGCCTCTGTTTACCAAGGCTGTCCTGTGTGGCTGCGTTTGTAACATTGAGCATCTATGAACAGACTGCAGGGCAAATAGTTTACAACGTGTTGCAGTTTGAGAGTCGGCTTCTTTTTTGTCCTCTCTCTGAAATGGAATTGTGGTGGTAGGTCCCAAACAATCTAAAGACAAGTGTTGTTTTATTCTTTTTCCTCTAAACTCATCTTTCTTGGACTCAATGTAAAAGTTCACTTTCATATCTGTGATGAGTCTTAGAAACTCAAAGTAGCAAGTCCATCCTAGAAAAGAATATTATCGCAGTTATCTGTGCAAAAGAGAAGCTGAAGTGGAATCTAAGTCATCCAGACAATCTCAAGCCCTGAAACCTATTTTTAGTCTTTCAGGGAGTGGAAAGGGATTCACAGATCTACTTACTCCAACATTAGACCAGCCAAAAAAGGCACATGTCATTTGAGACTTGAGCCTGTGGAAACAATTTGGAATGAAGATGTAGGAGGAAACTGCTTGCTTAATCGTCATCTTTCCACATCTTCACTGAAGAAGAAAAGTAAAGTCAGATAAATCCAATTTGCGTGAGATTTTTCATGCATGCGGCTCCTTCTGTGAAGTAGAAAAATATTTCCTCTGCCTCTGGAGAAGCCATGATAGCCTGCCAGTGGCTAGTTTAACACCTGTAAGCCCACTCGGCTCTTAGCCAAGTCCCGTGAATCTGGGCAGATAAAGCAATCTTATTTCTAAGATAAAAAGTTCAAATCTAGTGGCTGCACATAGTCTTTTATCTTCCATGCCCAATCCATTACCATGTTTTCAGCACTTATTTAGCATATATCATACTGAAATAGTCTAAATTGAGATATGGCTTACTATAGATGGCCTTGCCTGAGTAGCAGGAATATCTTATTAAATAAAACCCGTTATTTTTATTAGTGTAGAGGGTTGCTTAAATACTTTTGCTTTCATATACCAAAGGGAAAGGTATGATGATACTTGTTTTTAATTAATTAGTGCACTAGCTGTTGCATGATTTTGTAGTTTTTCCAGACAAAGCCCTTCAAAGGCTTTAGGTGTTTTGGCTTAACATTGTTACAGTTTTGGGGAAGCAAAAGGGCAAAAGTGTGTGTTTTACATGGAAGCCTTCAGCATATCCTTTAGCTTTGCCTGCCTTTGTGATTAGGGTGCATAGCATATCACGTAAAACTCCTGTTTTCTTTTTCTAGAGCTGCAGAGTTTGAATTTATAACACTGTGGGTTGCTCCAAAAAGAGTTGATTTAACCAAGGAGTATTATTACTAACTCAAACAGCTGGATTAGGCAAATCTGCAATTAATTGGTTGTGATGGGAGTTGCTACGGGAGTCTTAATTGCAGTTATTTTTGAGGTACTGCACTGGGATGGCCATTAAAATTGGTGTTCCGTTGTCAAAGCAAATACTGATCAGAAAGCTTTTTCTGCTGATATGGGAGAGGGAGGTTTATGTGATCTAAGAGGATGGTGCTTATTTTCCAGAAGAAAAGTAAATGTGTACTATTTAAAGTCCTTAAAATACTGCTTCAGATTCTTAAAAACACCCTGGATGTCACTAATACATCTAGAAAAGCCAAGCATGTGGGAATTCAGGTGTGTAGAAGTGTGGTGCTGTGAAAGAGGTGATGCTTCCTGTGTGGGCAGCAAGAGCAGAGGACCTGTCCCTCTCTGGCAGCTCCCAAAACCTTTCTCAAACAGCAAACTGATAGTTTCTTGCCAGTGATAATTTTCTTTGAGTGGCAAATAAACCTTCCAAGCGATATAATATGGAAAAGTGCAAGCCCTCCGCACGACTTCATCTAGCAATGAGAAAATGTTATTATCTGGAAGTGAAAAAAATGAACTTTGGGAACTTTGTTTAACAATCATTTCTCTTCCTGATTGAAATAAATGAGCCCAAAGATTGAGCCCCATGTTCACCCTTCAAAGAAAGGGCTTTCACATTGATTTCTTTCAATGAGTATAATTTTTTATTTTGATGTGCAATTAGGGCAAATTCAACTTATTTTTTTCCAGCTCTTACTTTCACACAATGCCCCTTAATTAAGCGCACTATACAGAGATGGCAGGTGACTTGACGTGCAGGGCTGACGCTCTGCTGTGATCAGAATTGGAGCCACAGTTCACACAAGCCAGTGGCGCTTTTAGGAGCAGAAAGCTGCAAAATTGAAGGTAAGAAAGCCACAGCCCATAATGGCTCACTACAGAGCTGGCCGGTGAAAGCCAGGCATGGGCTAGCCCTCAGCTGTGTGTACGAGCTGGTGTGTATAGCATTGTATGAAGAGCTAATGGTCACATATAGCAAAGGATACATCTAATTAGCGAAGTCCAAAGCCATGTCTGAACCCTAATTTACTTTCAACTTGCTGTTGAACAGCACCCCCCAGTAAGTAAAAGGAGCCCCTGCTTGTCACTAAGGGCTGTGCTAATCATGTTTGATGTGATTTGGTTCCCTCCACTGAATCCTCGGCTGAAAGTCAGCGGGGACCTTCAGCTCCTCTGGCTTTGGGAATTCTCAGTTTCCACTGCCCTAACACGTAATTCTTGCGTCCCGTACCAGCGTGTTAATTCTTCAAACCACTTTGCAAATCCCTGCGTGGTCAGTTCCAGCTGGCCGCTGTAGAGGCACGATAAGCTGGATGTGTACGTGTGGGCACCTACCTGCCTAAGCAATGCTTGAAATTTTTTCTGCAAGCTGTGTCCCAAAGTATCTTCTGATGATAAATAGTATCTTAGAGCAAAGCAGGTGCAGCTGAGTACGGAAGGTACAGCGAAAGAACTGGTTTTCTGCTGTGCTCTAAGGAAGAGGGAAAATTGAGAAAGCAAGAGTATCCAAGGAGACTTGTCCAGGTGGCTAAAGGACTGTTTAAAGTGACTTTCTTGATGAATTCTTTCAGACTCTTAAATTCCTGGTCTGGTCAGGATTTCATTTCCCTTCTGCTACATATACCTATATTTCTTGACACTTCAAAAGATGAACATACTCAAAAGCTTAGAATGGAGATCAGTGTTAGGCAAAGGGGAGACAGGGAGGTAACCTGAGCCCTTGAAAATGGGCTTTAAGGAGAAAACTGGGCAAACTTCAAATTCTGAGATCAGTTGGTATTCCAGCAATAACCTGTTTTCAGATAGAGTGTGTTTTGCTGAATATATGACAAGGATAGATATGACACAGGGACTTGAGGACCCTTGGAGAAAAACATAGAAATACTTCTGGGTTTGCAGGACTATTTTTTTTTTTTTCATTCTCCTTTTTAATATATCCTGACTGCCACAGTCCATATTTTCTTTGTTCGAAACTGTACAGTAGCTGTCTACAAATTGCTGTAAAGTGCAGTTACCTGTTATTGCCCTGTAAATAATTGAATAACCTCTTCCAGGCAACATGGTCAAGATGCAGATTTAATTTACTTACAGGCCAGGAGTAAAGATGGTTGAATCCGTTCGGTTCACTGTCTGTGTCTGGAGGTGTTGCGTACGGGTACGTAAATAGTTTACTGAACCTGTCAAATTCTCTGCCAGGAATGAGCGTGCCCTCTGGTCTGCTACGTGTGCTTATATGAAACAGTTCCCCTTCAGTTCTCAAGCAGCAGGGAGTAATATATTTTCTAATACTTTTGTGGAAGTAGGTAAAGGACATAATGAATCATACATACAGTAGTGGAAATGGACACAGGGTTTGGGTTTGTGGGGGTTTTTTGATGGTGCCTTTTTTCCGGGGGGGAAAGCATGGTATGAGATTTTTTTCTTTTATTTTTGGCCTCTGTATTCTCTTGAAATGGTATCATCTAATTGGAGAGGTGATATGTAATTGTGTCTGCCAAAATTTTGATGGTAATAGACAATAGGGCTGAAATACTCCCTAATGTAATGTCTAGGCTGTGAAATGAAGTGGAGGAGAATCAAAACTCATAAATAGTCACCATCCCCATGTCATCAGATGGACGTGGCCTGCAGCTTGCTGTGGCTGTGGTCCTTTGAGCTGCGGTGCTGGGGACCGGCTGGTTGCTTCATCCCAAAGTCAGGCTTCCAGAAGTGCTCAGGGGCTGCTGCCCATAGCCAAGGCATCGGTTTGTTACATCTGTAGTGAGGATGTCGCATTAAACTGCTTTTTGGAGCATTAGTACGGTGATAAGGAGTGCGATTAAAACAGAAGACTAGCTCATATGTTACTGAAAGCCAAGATCCAAAGTCGGCAGTAACCCTTGACTAGTTACATGAGCCTTTCAAAATCTTTCATGTCTGATTTTCAAAGTTTTGATATTGCTTTCTGTTTAAAGGAAAAGAAAATGCTTTTGGCTCTGATCTGCACTCATTAGCTAAAACTTTAATTGATGTAATTACTTTTTCAGTTTGGTATGTTTTGAATTCTTTAGTCTCTATTATATTTTTGAAAAAATTTTTAAAAATTGATGAGAAAATGAATTTTTTAGGGGTGGGAAACATTGGAGGGAACAGGGAGAAGAGTGAAACCTTCCTTTCATGAAGAAAGTCTTAAATGAGGTATCATCACCTGCAGATGTCCCATCCTCTTAATTGCTTTTCCAGAATAATTCGTAAAACCTGGATGCCACTATTTCTCCATTAACCCTACCCTTTTGGAACTGTAGATGCTAAAAAATCATGTTGACAGCACAACTTTTCCAATTGCTGCCATTAAAAAAGGTGATGATAATAGAAACAAGAACACTCCCTTCAGCTGTCAGTCCCCAAGATGTGACTGCTTTAGGGCCCGATCGCATGTAATCAGTAAAATTCCTCTTTGTTTTGGTAAGATGGTGGGTGTCACACACACTGACACACACATGCTTGCAATGTCCTGGTGCCATTCCAGAATGGATAATGATTTTCCTGTCTCAGTTCCCTTACAGTTTGGATTAGATACAGTATTTTTCTGTTCTTGCTGTTGTAAACTCTTTTTACATCGCATGGCTGTGCGCTGTTAAACAGCTGTTACCTTCCTCTCTAGAGGCGGATGCATTAAGCCATGATGTTTGCAGAAATACTTTAAGTGCTTTTTAATGAAAGATACAGAAGTGGGCAGCCACTGTCCAAAATGATGATATTTCCTTGGAAATAGCCTCTCTTTGAAGGTCACTGAAGATGTTCTGCTGTTTTGAATGAGTGGTCCATAGTGTTTCAACAGTCCAGGTGTCCTGTTTGTAATTGCCCTCCATCCAAGGACAGTGTGGTGCCGCCCTGCAAAGCAGCAGTCCCTGATGTGTAACCAGATGCGTAACCATCACACAAACAGTTTGCCATAACCCTCACCGATAAAGATATAATAGTACAAGCTAAGACAGTGAAGCCAGATCTGGTACCTCAGAGATGATGAACCCAGTGGCAGTATCGATACCCAATGGGTCCACTATGACACGACCTGGGAGTTGTAGAAGAGGTTGCTATCGCTGTCGTCACAGGGCAAAAAACTCCTGACCTGAAGTCTGTTAGTTTTGAAAATAACCTTCTTGTACAGATAGATATAAGCGAAGGCATTATATCTGTATATAATAATGTGCAGCTAATATAAATGGAAGTGCTCCGTACTGCTTAATAGTTTGTCACTTTTGTTGCAAGCTTACATAAAATCTATGGCTGCTGTAGGGCAAAGGTATAAAACTTTCATGAGTAATATAAAATATACAAAATGTTGTTGTTAATATTTAATACAATTTGCAGCAGTCAATGAGCACAATCAATGTTTATTAATTAAGTTGTTCTATTGCAATAGCAGTTTCTTCTTTTTTGGTGTATGTGTGTATTTTCGGGGAGAATTAGGCAAGCTTTTTAGATCCTTTCGAAAAAAATCAGCGTGTTTAATGATAGCGTTGGCAACATCTTACATTACTTGTTTGCCTTTTCTTCAGGAAGTAAACATAACTCATTTGGTGACATCTTCCATTTAAGCAAACTACATGATAAGAGAACTGGGTTTTGGCCAGGGTGTTTAATAAGATGTGTCGCAATTCAGGCTGTTTGTAGCAGCCATACTGACGCACTGCAGATAATCTAGCATTTGAAGGGTTTTTTTTTTTTTGGTTTAACTCTGCTTCCTACATGTCATGGGGGTTTTCGGCAGCACTATGCAGGGTAGGAGCTGAATTTATTCAGCTGATACCCATAAGATCTTTAGTTAACTTTGTGTGTGTCTTGCTGTACCTGTTGAATCAGGCCATGTACTGCCCAAAGGAGCAGCGCTTTGGCCCCAGGCACAGATGTGCCCATGTTGGGGATGCTCCTCGTGGAGCCTACAACCCCATGGGGTGCATCCTCTGAAATCACAGGAGGGGGGTAATTCCCTGACCCAAATGTTCTTGCAGGGTTGGACTGGTCGGCAGCAAGATTTGCAGTAACCCTGCCGCAGCTCAAATCGCTCTGGTTTATCAAGATTGCATGAAAACCATAAGCTTTGAGGTCTTTGTAGCACCAGAGGGGCTGGTTGTGATGGAGAGATGCCAAGGGCCAGGGCCTGTTTCAGCAGCAGACGCAGTGTTTGATTCGAGGGGATCCAGGAGATTTTCTGTCACCTGAAGTAGGTGGTTAATCTCTCACTGTGGTTTTAATCTGTCTTCTCCATTTTTTCCATGTTCTGTCTCTCTTAAATAAAACTAAATGGTTTTATGATGACTTCTTCATGCTATAAAATAGCTCCATACATCTAACTATCAAAAAAGGCTTTTGTGATAGTGCTTAATGCCACATCCACAACTATGTGTAGTCTGTAAAGTCTATCCTGTCGTTTTCATCCATGTGCTGTACCAGTTGAGAACTGCTCCAGTACTTTTTATTTCTGTTTTTTCCCCTAGACCACATTGAACTCTCCAGCTCCATTAGAACTGGAGCACTTCATGGTCTGCGTTTTTATTTTTGGCTTCTTCAGAAGTGAAAACATTTTACGACATAGTCTAGAGCAGTGCAAGAAGTGGTTCTACAGCAGCCACAAAGTGGTTAAGTCATTAATTTATTTGTCTAAAATCATCCCTAAAACATAAAAGCCATGATACTTTATTTAATTTGTCCTCTGGGCTGAAAATGTCTTGAGATTACAACTAAGATCATTGGTAATAACTTTTATATATATAAAAATATATATATAACTGTACTACATTATTCTGAACTATACTGCTAGGGGTTTATTGAAATATATCAACCTTATTGCTAATATTTCACAGACGGTTCTTCATTTCAGCAATATAGAATTCAATTTAGCAGAAATGTGATATTCCTTCTGAAATTTTAAATTCCCAGCAGATGTATAATTCAATTAAGTCCAGAAGATTAAAAAAACTGAAGTCATTCTCTATACATACACTCTTTCTGCTCAGTTCCAAAATAATGAAAAACTACAGCTGTTCAGTTTTGGTTCATCTATCGCTTTGTACAATTTTTATGGGTTTTATGTGTAATCACATTTGCAGAGAGAATTTTTATACAGTCTGCTCCAGTTTGCACAGTTATTATCTTTCCACATTAAAAACAGGTTGTAAAAACTGATACACAAGCCTTGGGCCCACTCCTTAAGGAAAGTAAAGTGTGGTCATTAATCATGGGGGGGGGTGCAGGGGAAAAAGGAGCTTGTAAAACTTAATTGTTCTGCTTCCCTGTGCTATGGGATGGCCTTTGTCTCCTCTTCTTCCTTCCATCAACACGCCTTTTTTTTTGTTTTGTTTTAAACTCTTTCCAGTCTCTGTGTGGAACTAAAGGGGTCGTTTATTTGTGCGTAACCGACTTCAGCAAAAATTGGACAGAGGCGTTACCTAAAACTGTAATTCTCCTCTGAAGGCTAAGAGGTCCTTTTGTGTACGCGCCTCTGTGCTGAGAGCCTTACCGAACCCTTCTGAAGTTCTTGGCTCGTGTTCCTAGGCCAGCGCACGAGGTCAGGTTTCCATGTCAGGTGTCACAACAGTGTCTCTGATCGGTGCAGAATAATTTAATTTCCTGTGTCCCGATTTGTCCATTTATGAACCCAGCTGAGGGTGCTACTCACACCTAAGCAATAGCTCAGTTGAACAAACTGGGGTGCCTACAAGCTTGCTACGCTATAGCGATATGCGAGCTAAACCTTGAATATATTCGTATAAATTATGCCTCAGAGTTTGCCCACTTCTCTTGTTTCTAATTGCATCAGTCTACTGAAATAGTACCTCTCTCTCTGTCTCTCTGAATTCCTGGTCCAGAGGGGAATGAAAATCTGTTTCATCTTGGCATTTCAAGCATAAAATATATAAAATATTTTTATTCAAAGTTCCAAGTGTAGGGTTGCAGAAGGGCATTTTAAAAAATGTTTACCCTATGGTTGCTTCCAACGAGAGAGTGTTTGCAACTCTCCCTAAGCAGTCACTCAAAGGTAAATAGCTTAAGCATTAGTGATCACCACTGCATTTAATCAACTACCTGATTGCCTATACGAATCCTACACTGCTCAGTATTGACCTCCACGAAGAAAAAATTGATTCGCTGACCTGTCACTAGATTGTTTTCCAGAAAGTATAAGGGACTTACCCATGCTTGTTGAAGGTGCTTCTTATCAGTAAGGTGCCTCGCCTTTAGCAGATAACAGTGGGGTTTTTTTCTCTCCTCCTTCCCCAGCAAAACTGGAATGTACAGCTGTTGAAATTGGAGAAGCAGATGACTTCCCTTTGATTCTGTTTTAGCTAAAGGATCTGGCTTTAGGGTGAATAAATCAGCTGAGGAAAAACAACTGGCAAAAAATTAATGTTGGCAGGAGAGCAGTATTGGATGGAACTGTGAACAGTCACACTAGGTGAAATATGATGTATGTACTTGCCATAGCGTGTGCAGTAGCACAGCTGCCCTGTCCATGGTTACTACTTCAACAGCCATGAAAAGGTCTTCGGATCAGACTGTACATTCATCTGTGTTACAAACTAATGAGCAGACCACCTTAATAATCATGGAAGAAGAAAAGCGTATTTACTGTTGACCTGTGTTTTTTGTGTCTTGTGTATGTGGCAGCATGTTAAGATCTCAGTCATCGTATGGGTACTGTGCATTCCACTTACTGCTACTCTTAATCTATATTTTGGTCTCTGAAGTCTGTAGAGAGTTTGTCTGCAGTTTTGTAGAGATAGAGCTCCCAGGTTTGTTAGTCTTCTAACAGGGAAAAAATGCCCATGCCATCATGAACCAAAAGGTATTAGTACCTACTGCAACTTTTCGCCTCCTTCTGAATCATGCCTTATAAAATACAAAAATCTTTGAGCTGCAGTTGAGTAATTACTTCTTCCCTTCCTCTTGCAGTCTACCTGCATCATAGATGCCTCCCTGCATCTAGTAAGCCACTTGTCCTCTTCTGATGCTGCTATTCCTGCTTTAGAGTACAGCATCCTTCTCTTGGGCTGTAGGATTTGACTTTATGCTTCTATGTATGAGCTAGAGCTACAGGAGACACCCTAAGTAAGGGACCATAAGGAAAGTCAGTGGTTACTGTGATCCGACCTTTATATGACACTTGAAACATGCAAGTCAGACATCTGCCATTAAGTATGTCTAGTTATGTAAATTCTGCATTCCTCTCACTCTGGACATGGAGAACATATTATTCTCCTCTTTTTGCAGCAGCCTTTTCTGTATTTGAAAGATACAGAAGCTGATCTGTAGCTTTTGAAGATGTTGAAACTTCCCTCAGCTATCTACTGTCCAGATCATCCCAGAAACCACAGTTCTTCCCCCTTTTGCTACTTATAGGTCATAGTATTTGGAAGTTGGACCATCCTTGTTGCTATCCTATGGACTCTCTCTAGTTCTCTCATAATTTTGTGGTAATTTGGTGCCTGAAACCTCAGCAGCACAGGATAGAGTGTGTTGTGCTGAAAGTTATTTTGTGGAACAAAAATTCCTGTTTCCCACTGGATGGTGTAAATGTGGTGACACTGACTTTGTGTTTATCTTTCCTGTGATCAAGGTGGTCTTCCCACCCTCCCTTTCACATCTCTGTATACTCCTTTCAAGGCAAAGCAGTTGACACATGCCAGAAGGACAGGATGCCATCCAGAGGCCACGGACAAGCTTGAGAAATGGGCCCGTGTGAATTTCACAAGGTTCAACAAGGCCAAGTGCAAGGTCCTGCACCTGTGTTGGGGCAACCCCCGCTATCAATACAGGCTGGGGGATGAGAGGATTGAGAGCAGCCCTGAGGAGAAGGACTTGGGGGTACTGGTGGATGAAAAGCTGGTCATGAGCCACCAATGTGCGCTTGATGCAGCCCAGAATATGGCTGGCCTTCTGGGCTGCATCCCCAGCAGTGTGGGCACCAAGTCGAGGGAGGGGAATCTGCCCCTCTGCTCCACTCTGGTGAGACCAACCCCGGGAGTCCTGTGTCCTGCTCTGGAGCCCCCAGCACAAGAAGGACATAGACCTGTTGGAGCAGAGGCAGAGGAGGCCACAAAGGTGACCGAAGGGCTGGAGCACTTCTGCTAGGAGGAAAGACTGAGAGAGCTGGGGCTGCTCATCATTGGGGAGACCTTACAGCAGACTTTCAGTACCTGAAGGGGCCTATAGTAAAGACGGGGAAAATATTTTCAGCAGGCTTGTTGTGAGAGGACAAGGAGCAATGGCTTTAAACTAAGGGAGAGTAGATTTAGACTAGATATAAGAAAGAAATTTTTTACTATAAGGTTGGTGAAACACTGGCACAGATTGCCCAGAGGTAGTGCAGGCCCCATCCCTGGAAACATTCAAGGCCAGGTTGGATGGGGCTCTGAGCAACCTGGTGTAGTTGAAGATGTCCCTTCTCACTGCAGGGGGTTTAGGGTAGATGACTTCTAAAGGTCCCTTCCAACCCAAAGCATTCTGTGATTCTATGAGAGCACACTCTTCCCAGCATGTCCGCGCTGCAGTGGTATGTTAGGATTTAAGTTTCTGTAGAAAGAACTCCTTCACCCTGGGCTAGTCTGAGCCGTAATGAAAACAAATAAATATTGTCCAGTTGGATGATAATTTATCTCTGATGTTTTCTCATTGAATTTGCTGTATTGCAAAACTTTGAGTTGTGTGCCCATAGCCTGTGTTTTGGAAGCTGACCCTGTTGATGCTGGAAAGGCTCAAGAGTATCCAGAACAGAAGACGTTGAGAGATCCTATCCATCTGGCTGACTGATGAAACAATAATGGAAGAGTGGTTTGGGTTTTTTTGCTGTTACCCAGTCTGTGCTCAGACATTATCTGCATATCCAGACACGTTGACTTTTTCCCAAGAAATCTCCATGTGAAATTTTTTTCATAGCTCTTTCTTGCACTGAAAATTTATTGTCCAGTAGATGGGATGGCAGTACTGAGATACTCTATCCATACACGATAAGTTCCTTCACTGAATAAATAATGTTTGTCAGTAAATACTTCTGCGGTTTTGTGCAAAATTTTTTTTCATTTTCTTCAAAAATGCGTTTCCTTCTTTTAGATTATGACATGAAACAGCCGTGTAAATTTGCCATTTCATTCGATTGGACAATAGCTTATGTGACTGGAGTCAGGAAGGAAACAGAGCTGGGTTTCTTGCTTTATCGGCCATTCAGTCTTGCTCTTCTTATTGCAGTGAGCGTGTTTCATTGTCAGCTTGTACAGGGTTTCACAGCTAATGCCCCACAGCACCCTTTATATAAATTACAATTCATCAGGGCCCTAATGTAATTTCTTTTGTAAAAAGTTGATAGAAGTTTTGAAAAGCTTGTGAATTTACCTTTTATCAGGTGGAGCATCAGTCTCCGTTTAGCCTGCCAGAGCTGGGAGTGAGCAAGAGTCTGGGCTGAGCTGTGAAGTATATTTTTGCAGCTTGCCTACGGTTAAACGCAACTCTGTTGGTCTGAGAATGACGGACTTACCCAGACAGATTCAAGAACATAATGCCAAATTGGTAACTGAGATCACCCCACTTTGTAAGAAAATTTCTCCTTTGTTTTAAAATGTTAAATCCTTTATCTCTAGCAACTGGAAAGAATAAGACAAGCTAAAGTATGCTGCTACAGGCCTGGTTCTTCTTTCTTGTTTTTTTACTGCTGGGTGCACATTAGGCTTTCAATTACTTTCTTGTTTACATCAAGAGAGGAAAACAATGCTGATTGTACCCACAGGTGGTCAGCCTTTAGGTAATCAAATGAAAGCAATTAATTCCTTCCATGCACAGCAATGCGCTTCCTCCTAATGGAAAATAAACTCTGTCACTTCCCATAACGCAGTTGAACACTGGGGAAGGACCCACGGACACAGGCCTTTCTCAGCCGCTGTATTGCTTTCCTTTTCCTCCCTGAAATGGGAGAGGTGACGGGTTGGAGTGGGGCAGGGAGGATCTCTAAATGAATGTTTTATTTCCTAGCTGATCAAAACACACAAATCCCTGATGTGGAAAATGTTGGGGACATCCATATCCAGTAAATACTAAGGAATGAGAGTTTTAAGGGGCAATTTGCACTCCCAAACTCTTAAGAAAGCAGTGAATACATGCTGGAAGTGGTTGAATTCCTGCAAGCAGCGGCTGTTCTGCAGCGAGCCTGGGTCCAGGTGCCTGGTGGCTCAGGTCCAGCATTGGTGGTTTCACAGCCATGGGTGTGCCCTGTGATACTGTCGCGTGGAAAACCAGCTGCTGTCTTTCCTTCGATGTCCAAGAAAAACACCTGTTGTTACCCAAGTGATGGCACAGCAGAAATGGAGATGAGTGAAGTAGGCATTTTCTGGATGAGGACAGGAATCCATCCATCATAGCACAAATAACCAGGTATTTAAGAGGTCCTCATCAAAACATTATGGCGTGGGCCCTCAGAAGAAACTGGGAAGATGGTCTTTCAAATGCTTGAAGGTATACAAAGCTGTTAAGTTGTTAGTTTGTTTGTGGGGTTCTGTTATTAAAGTGAGGCTTAGAAACCTCCTTGTAAAATAAACCAGAAAAAGCATCCTGCTAACAAAAGTGCTACCGTGGGACTTGCCATAAAAGTGAAGGAGCTGATAATCCTGTATCCTGCCTTTCCAAAACATACATCTGAGAATTTTATGACTTTGACCTGGGTAAGCATGAAATCTGACTCAACCCTAGCTTGAAACTCATGTGGTTTTTGTCATTTGAATTGCAGTGTGGGTGAGGTGACAGTTAAAGTTTAGGTATACTTCACATTTTGTTTTGGTTTTACCATCCCGATATTAAAATGTCTTGTATTCTAGTATTTACAAAGTGTTTCCTTATAAACTGAAAATGAGGGGGAAAAAACCTTCTGTAGTTCATTCTCATTTAGTCTGTTTAAATGCTTTAAGTGGTCAGAGTGATACTTATAAGAGATTCCAGCGTAAGCGTGTCTTACCCCAGAACAAATTTGGAGACAACTCAGCAATGGACAGGGTAGGGTTTTGTTTTATTTGTGGTTGATTTTAGTATTTTTTTTTCCTGATTAGTTTATGCTGGTTTAAGGCAGGACCAGTGGTAGAAGGAAGACACTGCAAGGGACGTGAATTTAATGTTATCCCCAGTTTAGCAGAGAACAATTACTTCACAGAATCACAGAATCACAGAATGGTAGGGGTTGGAAGGGACCTCTGTGGGTCATCTAGTCCAACCCTCCTGCCGAAGCAGGATCACCTACAGTAGGCTGTAGAGGACCTTGTCCAGGCAAG
>Ga0065711_1040830_pt1 | contig 16641 bp, 26 predicted proteins | sample Hoacrofraction12_FD_59098 | JGI IMG/M metagenome (GOLD analysis project Ga0065711, IMG submission 59098) | Hoatzin crop microbial communities from Cojedes, Venezuela - Epithelial fraction 12 v2 (version 2) | ecosystem: Host-associated > Birds > Digestive system > Esophagus > Crop | place... | reverse complement strand
GTGGGTGGGTGGGTCGGGCGCTGGCTGCAGGAGCGAAGGACCCTCTCCTCGTCCTTCCCACCCATGGAGCTCCCTGTGGCGTGGCGCGTGGGGGCTGAGCTGAGGCCTCGCAACTCGTCGCGGCGGTGGTTCGTGACGTGTGGCCGCCGCTGACCCCCGGAGCGGAAAGCAGGGGAGTTCCTGCAGGCTGCGACGTGCCCGGGGTGCTAATCCCCGCCGCAGGAAAGCTGCTGCGCGTCGGTCGGAGGCCGGCGCCGGGAACACCGGCCACGCTCCAGCCCACCGCCGTGCGAACCTCGGGAGGGGAAGCCCTGCCGAAAGCCGAGGCACCGGGTGGGATGGGGAGCGGTGCTGAGCCCCCATCCCTGTGAACAGCCTGGGAGCAGGGAGATGCGCTGCCGGGCGTCAGCCAGGCTGCCCGGGCTGGGTGTTGGTGGCTCGGAGCGTGCCTGCAGCCTGGGACGCGTAGAAACACCGTACGTTACAGACACGCAGCATGGCTGCCGGCAGCGGGTATTTTTTCCAGTCTGGCCGCTGTGATGTGGCCCCACAGCTCCCAGTGGTGCTGCTGGGGTGTGCTGGGAGCCGCTGCAGCCGGGCGGTGGGTTCACCCGCTTCCTTCTCTGCCCCGCGGCTCTGGGGGGTTTTGTCGCTGGCTCTGCCGGAGTTGGGGGGGGGTCTCTCCCTGCCGGCGGGGTTGGTGCCCCCGGGGACCTGAGTGTGCAGCGCATTCCTGCTGTCATTAATAACTCCTCTGCCTGGCTCCTGCACAACTCCCTGCGTCTCCCTGGGGGAATCTGCACCCTTTTCTCTCTGGCTGCCACTGCAGTGATGTGGGGTGGCCGGGGGTTTCTCGGGGCCCCCCTCTCCTCCATGGGGCAGGTGAGGAACGTCCCCCCGGGGTGACCACTGAGCTAAAGCCGTGTGGTCACGGTGGCTGAGTTACCTGGGGCTCGGAGCGCGGATGGCGCGAGGTTGCCAGTGCTTCTGGGCACATTTTGGGGTTGCCAGCCTACATTTTGCAGTAGCCAAATTGAAGCGAGTGGGTGCGGGTGTTCAGGTGCAAAGGTGTTTGCAACAGGAGGTCTTGGATTGGGACTTGCTGCTCTGCAGGGACCATGGGCTCATCCCTCCTCCTCCTCCTCCTCCTCTGCTCCCATCTTCATCTCCTGCAGCCAAAGCCCTGACGGCTGGACTGGCCCCATCAGAGCAGCACGTCCCGGTGAGCAGCACCGACCCAGCACAGCCCTCGCTGAGGAGGGTCAGCACCCAGGCGCAAGCTGGGAGCTTGTGATGTGTATCGGAGAGCCCTCCCTCCCCAAAACCAGTGTGCAAGCAGGGATGAACTCAAGGTCCGCAGCATCCCTGGCTGGGACATGCCTGGAGGATGCACATCCTGTGCCCGCGGGCCAACGAGTGCGAAGGCGAGGACCCCTGCCTGCTTTGGGGACGTTGGGGAAGTGCCTGGGGGGATCCAATCCCCCCTTTCTGTGCTCTGCTCCTGGCTAATCTCTAGGCGTTTCGTCTATTTTATACTCTGATTTTTCTCAGAGCGCTGCTAACTCAGTTGCCGACGCAGGCTGGCAGCCCCGCAGGGTGCCCAAATTGCCGCCGACTCCACCGCCGCGGCTGGGCTGTTTTCCTGCGTGGGGAAGTGCTGCTTCCAGGGGAAACTCTGAGCGGCTGCGCCCCTTGCTCACGGTCGCGTGGGCAGTCACAAGCCGCGCGGTCACAGCCCCGCCATGCCCCCGCTTTCCTCCCCGCGCTGCCGCTGCCGTCGCGGGAGCACCAGCGGGTACCGGACCCCGGGCGGAGGTGAGCGAAAGGCTGGCTGGGGGACGGGGAGCTTCGCTTTCCTTAGCGGCGGGGGCTTTCTCTCGTTGTTTCTAAGGTCCTGCTTTCCCCTGCAGTTCTGCTTTAGCATCTTCTGCACCGGGCTTTTAAAAGTGCATTTATTTACGGGACAGACCCCCTCCCCTTCCCCACGGGCTCTGGCTCCGGGTTGTTGTCGGTGATGATTTGCAAGCGCAGAGTTTATGTTTGACCTTCCTTTGCTCCGAGGCCCCCCAGGCGCGGCACAGATATGCGTGGGCCGAGTCCCGTGGCAGATAGAGGCATCAGTGCGTCCTCATCGCCCGCACCCGTAGGAGGAGGGATGGCTCTGCTCCCTGCCGGAGCGGCTGCCATAGCCATGCCCAGCCCGGAAAATCGGTTTATTCTGATTCCCAGACCCTGGCAGGGTCTGGTCCCACCAGCACGGTTGCAGCTGAAGCAAACCTGCGTGGAAGCAGGACGGGATGCTGCCATCCTCTGTGCAATGTGGGAGCTGGAAAACAGTAGATGGAAGTTGGGTCTTTTGGAAAATAAGCCCCGATCATCAGGGAGAGCCCTTGCCGTGGGGAGGGGAGCTGGAAGAGGAGCAGAGCTTGTGCCTGGCACCCCTAAGCATCCCCACGGCAGCAGCCCGGGGGCTCTGCCCTGCCAACGCCGGGGCTGGGAGGGCTGCTGGAGTTGCCCTGCAGCTCTGGACCCGCTTGTCCAGAGAAGCTTGAGAAGCTTGGGGCTCAGCCCAAGCTTCTCTCGAAGGCTGGGTTAGAAAAACCATCTGTTGTTTGCAGCTGAGCCCTTGGCAAAGCCTTGTGGGTGGCTGCATCCAGGCCCGCACCCCGTGGGCAGCAGCTGCCTCCTCTGCTTGTTTATTCGTATCAGAGATATTCTCCTCCCTGGTTGTCTCCACCTCCCTTTTCCCTCCTGCCATGTGTGATATAGCCTAAATATTTCCTTCCATAGCTTCAGGACACTGCTAAGTATCCTCCCATCTTTGGAGACTGCAAATAATTCCCTTTCTTCATTTATATCATTACCTTGAAGGTATTTATAGAGCATGATCTTGAGTGGAAAGGAAAACATGACTATATATAAAGCTGAGATCCCTCGGTCCTTAGCTGCGGACTGCCTGAAACTGCTCCTGATTTATATTTTTATCCTGTTTGCTGCACGTTTTGGACTTCACAGGAACATCCTCAGCATTTAAATCGCCATCCTGAGCAAGCAGAGTGATGCAGCTATGGGTTCTCCAATTATTATTATTTTATTAATATATAATAATTAATATTAATATATTATAATTATTATTATTTCTTTAGAAAAGTTCTGTCTTCACTTGGAGAAGTACTGGGCACAACGTCACTCCTTCCCTCCTCCCCCTCCAAAAAAAAAAAAAAATCCTGAATGTGCTCATAGCCAAACTCCTAAATCTTAGATAGCTGGAACGATATAAAAAAATAAAACAATCCTTCCTCCCATCACCCCACTTCACGGCCCCTCTCTTCTCCATTGTTAAAGCAGCATATCCAAAAACTGGACTTAAGGGAAAACAGACTGTTCAATAAATATCTATAAGGATTACTGTTAAGGTAAGCTATACACAGTTTCTCTTAGTCCATAGATTTCAGATCCCCAGGAAGTCATATATTATGTATGGAAGTCTCTCAAACACAGTCTGCATCTGCAATAGCCAACAATGGTCATGTTTTTATAAATAGTTCAGGGTTTTTATTATCTCAGTACCCTCAATTTCTGCCGTCGGAGTAATCCAAACTCGTGAATATTTGTCTGGGTCTTGTCTTCTGCTGTCCATGCCCTGCTAGAAACTGTGGCCATATGGAGTGCTGAGCTACATCCCATGATGGGTGCCTGGCCCTGGCGCACCGGCAGCCGCGCTCCCGAGTGCTGATCCCAGCTCCACGCTGGGCATCCTCGCCCCGCGGTCCAGGGGCTGAGCGTGCTCCCCTCCGCTCCCAAAGCGTGCCCTGGCATCTCCGCTCCCGGCGCTGGGCTGGCTGCTGCGGCGAGGCGGGAGGTGGCTCGGTGCTAACCGGGGCGATGCTGTCCCAGGGCAAGGGCAGGATGGCCAGACTTCCCGGCAGCTGATGCTTGAACAGGCTCCAGAGGTTGTTTCGTTTCCTAGTGGGCAGGCGTCTGTCCCGCAAACCCTGGGAAGCAGCTTAATAATAATAATGAGAATAATTAATATAATAATAATAAAAGAAGCCCTATGCATATGTGTCTGTCTCCTGCAGCCCGGGACCATGGGGAGCAGCAAGAGCAAACCCAAAGACCCCAGCCAGCGCCGGCGCAGCCTGGAGCCCACCGACAACGCCCACCACGGGGGCTACCCAGCCTCGCAGACCCCCAGCAAGGCAGCTGCTCCCGACGCCCACCGCACCCCCAGCCGCTCCTTCGGGACCATGGCCGCCGAGTCCAAGCTCTTTGGAGGCTTCAACACCTCTGACACGGTCACCTCGCCGCAGCGCGCCGGGGCCCTGGCTGGTCGGTGTGGGCTGGGGCTTGGTGGGGGTTGGGCGGGGGTCTTGATCGGGTCTTTGGGTTTGGTTCCAGCTGCTTCTTGTGATGGTGGGGTCTCCAGCTTTTGAGGGACTCTGTCTTTCAGCCAGAGGGGGAGCAGATCTGTGTCTTCTCGGCTGGTGGGAGGGTGGTGGGAAAGGAGGGTGGCCGTGGCGGTGCCCGTGCTGAGTGCTCTCTGTCGCAGGGGGAGTCACCACCTTCGTGGCCCTTTATGACTACGAGTCCCGGACTGAAACGGACTTGTCCTTCAAGAAAGGAGAGCGCCTGCAGATCGTCAATAACACGTGAGTGTCCCTGCCCTGCTGCCGAGCCCACGTGGGTGAGCTGTCACCTTCGTCCCTCCCGCAGAGCCCCGAGCCCAGCCGCGGCAGGGATGGGTGCTCCAAGAGGGACGCGGGGACTTGTCCGAGGACGTCAGTGTGGGAGGCGATCGTTTGCCTGCTCCCTCACCCTCCCGGCCCTGCTGCCGGTCACCATTGCCTTGCAGCCTTGTCACCAAGCCACCTCTGCTGCTGGCCAGTCCGTGCCCTCCAGCACGGGACCACATCCCTGCCGGTCCCCTGTCCCCAGCAGCGCTCAGCTCCCTCTCGTGTGCCTGGGCTCATCTGCTCCGCTTCACGGGTGCTTTCCCCTGTGCTTGCACGGTGTCTCTGATCTCAGCTTCTCTCCTGACTCTTTTTTCTCTCCTCTGTGCCACGCTGTCGTTTAGGAGAAAAGTGGACGTCAGGTGTGTATCGCAGATTATTACTATTATTGTAGTTAGTGATCTTAAATGACAAAAGCCTGTCTGCTGCCCATGTTAGGGCGAGGTTGGGTGGAGCAGGGCTGGCGGGAGGTGGCTGCCTGATGGTTTTGTGGTCAGCTGGGTTTGTCTTCCCTGAGCAACCAGGGCAGAGCAGGGAGCCCCTTCCCATGCTGGGGAGCTGCTCCATCCAGAGCTGTGTCTGCACCCAGGAGCTCTGCGCCTCGCCCACTTTCCTTGTCTGCGCCTGGCACCCCTCTGCGGTCCCATTTCAGTTGGCGCTCTCTCCCTTCTGGCCTCCTTTGCATTTATTTTTGCATTTTTTATTTCAATTTTAGTTTTTTGGCAGTCGGTCAGGGGACTCAAGCGCTTTCTTAGCGTCTGGCTTCCGCCTGTTTGCTCTCTGTCCTGGTCGTAGCAGCACGCTCATGGCTTGCTGCGCGGAGCAGGGCAGCGCGACGAGCTGGAAGATGCTCCTGAACATGATCCTGGATTAAACCCACGAGTGGTCTGTCCTGGCACACGTGGCCTGCAGCATCCTTCGCTGTGCTGCCGGAGGGCTGGCTGACAGAGCCGCTGTCCCCGGCGCTGCCGAGGGTCCCTGGGGTCCGCAGCTCCCGCTGGCCCCCCGCTGCTGCCTTCCCACCTGGGCACCAACACAGCTTTGCACAGTCAAAGGGTGGAGAGGCGAGGGAACGTCGCGGGGGTGATGTTTCTCCTGCAGTGGTCAGGCAGCATTGCACAGGCGCGTTTTCTGTTTGTTCTCCTTGTTCCAGCGCTGTTTGTTAATGGTGATTCATTTAATCCGCGACGTCCAGGGTGTGCAGGGCTTCAGCGCTGCGGGGAAAGCCTGAATTCGGGGCATTTGGTGCTGCTTGCTTTCACAGCCTCAGCAGCCTACTAGCCCCAGGCTTACGTTCTGGTTTGGGTTGTTACAAAGTGAGCTCTGCCCCTTGGGGTCTGGATTGAGCCCGTATATGAGGGTTTTTTCTTGATGCCTGATGTCATTTCTGGGGTTTCCATACTTCTTTTTCCTCTGGTGCTGCTTGTCAAGGGCTCAGTCAGGGGCAGGGGTCGGGGCATGATGGGCTCTGCTGTGATCCTGGGGAGTAAAAAGGCTTTTTCTGGCGACGCAGCCCAGCGGTGGAGGGTGCGGGAGCCGGCTGCCGGCCTTCCCGGCGTCTGCTGCGGCTGCGTGGGTGGGGGTGTCCGCAGGGAGAGAGGCGGTGGAGAAAGCTGTGCACTTGGTGCAGCGCTCGGAGGGGTAAATCTCTCCTCTCGCCGAGTGCGCTCGGCTGCGTGGGTGCCCAGGCCCCAGCTTTGGGGACAGCGAAAGGCAGGCGTGCGATGTCCCCTCCCTCTGGGCTCCCCGGCAGGGTGCCCTGGGGTCAGCCCGGGAAGGGCTGGCGGGTCCTGGGCGCAGCGGGAGCCCGCGACCACGGGGCCCACCGGCTGCCGGTGGCTTTGCGGGGTGGCTGCGGGTTTTGGCTGCTCTGATGGGGCTGGGGTCACGCTGGGTGAGAGGAGAAGCCTCCATGTCCCTCGCCTCCCTGCTCCTGCAGCCCGGCAAAACCCAAGTTGTCTGTGGTGACCCTCAGCCTGCCAGACGGGCCAAGTCCTTCCACCCCAGTGCAGAAGGGCTCTCGTGGTACCATTTCCAGCGGGAGGAGGTCTCCTCCCAGCCTGCTCAGAGTCAGCGGGGATGTGCTGGGGTATTTTGGGTAAGATTGTGCAGGGAACTGTTGAAATGCTTTGTTTTGATGATGATGATTATTATTATTTTTTTCCCCGCTGAGACATTTTTGAAATAGTTTGTTTTTGCCGAGTTCCCAGCTTGCAGCCTTGCAACCCAGTCTGGAATAAAGCCACGAGCCAAAAGCTGGGCATTTCTCAAGCAGATGTTTTCTCCGGTCCCATGGGAAAGGAGCCAGTCAGCCTCCTGTCCCCTTCGGAGCCACCCCAGTAAAAGCTGACTGGGGCAGCAGCTCTGGCTGGGGAGCCCAAGCTACCTGTCATGAGATGCACTGGGACCAGGAGAGGTTAAAATACCAGCCAGGGCTGCTGCAAGGCTGGGGGCAGGCTCTGGGCAGGCGGCAGAGCCTGGCTGGGTGGTGGGGAGGAGATGCCCGGAGGGTCCCTGCTTTCCGCGGCCGCGCTGACACCGTTATGGGGAGCCGGGGGCCGTGTCAGGCTTCTCCCGGCCGCTTTGAAGCACCACTGAGTTTAGCTGGACAAGCAAAAGTGACAAGCTGCTGGTGTGTCGGGGCGAGGACGGAGGCTTACACGTCTGCAGGGGTCGGCGCTGGGGCTGGATGTGGTCTGATGGGTCTTGCAGCAGTGATTGGGGTTATTAAGGTTTTCCTGTAAAGTGTTTGTGGCAGTTGTCCTGCCAAGTTCTTGCATCCTTGCTGCGCTGTTCCCGCGGATCCACAGTTTTCCCGTAGCCTGGTCTCCCTCATGGTCAGGATAAATTAGGTGACTCCGTCTTTGCTGGGCGAGAAGATGCAGGTGGTGGGAGGAAGGCCTGCTGTCTGCAGGGAAGGGGAAGCTGCCTCCCGCCGTCCTGTTCTCTGCTCTATTTATTGTCCTTTTGTGGAGCCCACGGGGCGGAGGGCAGAGCAGGGAGAAGGCTCCCGCGCCCTGCCAGCTCCTGGGGATCTGCTTGGGGCCACCGTGCCCGGGGCAGGAGGGATGGTGGGTCAGCCCTGGGTTTTTGGGGATGGCAGAGGGGCTCCTGCAGGCAGAGCAGAGCCTGGGGCTGTGGGGCCAGCATGGTGGGCGTGCGTGGCTCTGTGTGAGCAGTGGTGCAGGCGCAACCCTTGCTGGGGCAGATCTCATCCCCCAGGTCCAAACCTCAGCCCTGTCCTGTTCCTTTTCTGCAGCAAGCATTTAACAAACTCTCTTGGGTTTTCCTGGTGCTTTTTTGTAACTGCTGCCATCATTCTGTCGCTTTTCCCCATCTCCCCTCCCTCCCCCTTGCTCCCCCTCGCCTGTCGCTCCCCTCTGCCCTGCTGCCTTGGATCCCCAGTGCCCCTCAACCTCCAGCCAGACCCTGCTCGCGTTCAGGTGGCTCCCAAGGTGCTCTGGCTCACTGGCTGCCCTGCCTGGTTTAAGTTTAAAGCATCCCGTCTGCGGATGGGCGGCCCCAGTACCGAGAGCTTGCCCAGACGGAGCTGCGGGCAGGGGCTGGCAGCAGGAGCCCTCCCGGCCGGGGTCCGGCTGTGGGGTGGGGGCTGCGGGGGCTGCACCCCTTCCCGGCGGGGCTCTGCGCTGGCTCAGCCCCCCGGCCCTGGTGGCAGGCAGGGGGCCGGCCGGGGGCTCCTGGCTTCACACTGAGTGTGTTTTGGTTCTCTTGCAGGGAAGGTGACTGGTGGCTGGCTCATTCCCTCACCACAGGACAGACGGGCTACATCCCCAGTAACTATGTCGCGCCCTCAGACTCCATCCAGGCTGAAGAGTAATTGCCATCTTTGAGACAGTTTAAAGACGAGTGATAGCAAGCGCACCCTGAGCCCTCCTCCCTCCCCCTGCCCCTCTCCCGGGCAAAGCCTGCGAGGCCTCCGGGTTTTTCATTTTCGTTACTTTTCCCCTTTGAATTTGCAAGCCCCTTAAACGTTTTCCAGCCTTTCTTTAAGGCCCATAAAGCATGGAGGTGCGGCGTGCTTGCGCGGTGGAGGGCTGAGCGGTGGCGTAGCAGGGGCCGTGGTGGGCCTGATGCTTTTGGTCTGGTTTTCACTCTCCCGCCTGGACACGCATCCGTGCGTGAGGATGCTGCCGGCTCCACCTGCACGGCTCAGGCTGAGCCCGTGGGGAGAACAGGCGGGGGCAAAGCCGGCCGTAAGTCCTAGAGCAGGAGGTGCCAGCCACGTTCCTGCAGCCCATCCCTAGCCAGTGGCACAGTGTCCCCACCCTGCAAGAGCCTGGGGGGCTTCAGGGGTCCCCGGAGCCCCTCGTTCGGGGAGGCTTTTGGAGTGAGGGCATTTCGTGGTCTGTGGTGCAGGGTTGTTCCGTGGGCAATGCCCAGCCCGGGCTGTAGAGGGGCATGGCGCAGCCCGAGGTGCCCGAGCCTGGAGATGCAGCCTGTGGTCTCCAAAATCTGCAGCGGGGCGGGCCGAGGCTGCTTGGAAAGGCAGTGGAGGGGACGGGTGAGCGCTGGGTGCTGAGCCTGCTGCCTTGCTCTTGCAGGTGGTACTTTGGGAAGATCACTCGCCGGGAGTCCGAGCGGCTGCTGCTCAACCCCGAAAACCCCCGAGGGACCTTCCTGGTCCGGGAGAGCGAGACCACGAAAGGTGAGCGGGGCTGGCAGGGGACACCCTCTCCGGGGGACATCCTCATGGGGACCCCGGTCCCCTTGGCCGCGCTGCGTGGTCCCTGTTCCTCCAGCTTTGGCGCACGGGGAGAAGGAGAAAGGAGTCGCGCCTTGTAGGCAGCAGCCAATGTTCGGGGTCGCTGAGCGTTGCCCCTCAGCACGGGGAGCATCCTGGGGTCTCCCCCGCCGGTGCCGGTCCCCAGGGAGCAGGTGCTGGCACAGCCATTACATTGGCGGTGACATCGCCGTGCCGAACGTGCCATCACCCAGCTGAGCACGGAGGGCTCCAGGGACACGTCCGCTTCTCCCCCACACCGCCTGCCTGGCAGTCACCCTGCGAAGGGACGGTTCAGCTCATGGCAGGGTGGGAGCCGGGTGTCCCACCGCCTCAGGCAGGACCACTGGGCAAGATGCGCTGTTTTTTACACCCCCAAGCAGATGTTTTCTGTTTTCTCCTGGTCCCTATATAGTGGCAAAACCTTGAACGTGCTTCCTGGGCAACCAGGCAGAGGTAGCAATGAATCTTTAGGTTCTTCTTTCAAGTCTAAGAGCTCTTTATGCTTTTTTTTGCCTCCTGAAACTGTGAATTGTGATCTTGATGGCTCAGCTGCCTGAGGATGCTGTTTCTTACCTCGAAATGTGGTTTCCAAATGCACCTTTGGGAAAAGCTCCTTCATGTTCCTTTCAGTTTTGATGCCTTGAACTTGTCACTATTTATCTTATTCTGGTGGCAACAGCTCATTCAAGCAGTGGCGTGAATCTTCCCTTTCGCTATTTGAGGCCCCAGCAGCGTGGTCTTGCTCTCGTGTGGGCAGAGCAGAGAGAAGCTCCCAAAGCAATGCCAACGGTGGCATTTGTAGGGGAGGGAATGAGGCCCACCAGCCCCTTGACTCCCCTCTGAGATGCCGAGATGTTGGGGTGGTGGGTCAGCAGCTCCCCCCAGCCTGCCTCCCACCCACTCCTCTCCCCTGCTTCAGCATCCCCTCTTTGCCACCTGCGTCCCTGCGCCCAGGGGGGCTGCTCGCCCTCCTACCCACTGACCCCCCCCAAACCAGCAGGGTCCCTCGGTGCCAGCCGGGGGGCACAGTCCATCCCTGGCATGCCGGCTCCTCTGAGCCGTGGCGGCCCCTGCGCGTCCCAGCCAAGAGCAGCGTTCGTTGCGGGGGAAGCGGCAGCGGTGCTGCACGCCGCGGGCTGCTGGACAGAAGGACCCAGCGGGGCTGGGCGGCTGGGGGGGGGATGTCCCTTGTTAGCACATCCCCGGTCCAGTGGGGATGCTGCCCTGGCTCTTGGCTGCCCGGTCCTGCTCCCCCGTGCCCACCCACCGGCGGGACCCCATGGGGAGCCCCTGTCTGCAGCGCATCTCCCCCCAGCTCCCCGGTCCTGCCCGCAGGTGCCTACTGCCTCTCCGTCTCCGACTTCGACAACGCCAAGGGGCTGAACGTGAAGCACTACAAGATCCGCAAGCTGGACAGTGGTGGCTTCTACATCACCTCCCGCACCCAGTTCAACAGCCTGCAGCAGCTCGTGGCCTATTACTCCAGTGGGTAGCTGCCTGGGGTCCCCGTGGGGTCCGGGTGTCACCCTGGGTGCCCTGCTCACTGCAGGGCGGGGGCTGCTGGGGAGCAAGTGCGGGGCAGGGGGACCCCAAACCGGCTGGGGGGGATCCTGGTGAAAAGCTGCTTGGGTGATAGGGAAGAGGGTGAGGGTTTGGGTATGGGTCCCCGAGGTGTTTTGAGGGGAAGATGTGGGGTAAAGACATCGCGTGCCCGAATGCCCAAGTGTCACCTGTGTGTCGCCCCCTCTTGTGCTAGAACACGCCGATGGCTTGTGCCACCGTCTCACCAACGTCTGCCCCACGTCCAAGCCCCAGACCCAAGGCCTTGCCAAGGACGCCTGGGAAATCCCCCGGGAATCGCTGCGGCTGGAGGTCAAGCTGGGACAGGGCTGCTTTGGAGAGGTGTGGATGGGTAAGGACCATTCCCACCCCACTGTCCCCGCTGTGTCCCCAGCTGCGTCCTCCCCAGCCGTCTGCAGGTCCCCAGAGCTTGCGGTGGGGTGGGGGAGCAGCGAGGGACACGGCCCCCTGCCCCGTAAATGTGTCCTGAGCGGCGTGTCCTCTGCCGCAGGGACCTGGAACGGAACCACCCGGGTGGCGATCAAGACGCTGAAGCCCGGCACCATGTCACCGGAGGCCTTCCTGCAGGAAGCCCAGGTCATGAAGAAGCTCCGGCACGAGAAGCTGGTTCAGCTTTATGCCGTGGTTTCGGAGGAGCCCATTTATATCGTCACCGAGTACATGAGCAAGGGTGAGCACAGGAGGGACACTGGGGGGTTGGCCGAGGGGCTCTGCTCCTTTGGATTGCCGTGACCATGGTCTTCCTCGCAGGGAGCCTCCTGGACTTCTTGAAGGGTGAGATGGGCAAGTACCTGCGGCTGCCCCAGCTCGTGGATATGGCAGCTCAGGTGGGTCTGTGTATCCCCTGGCCCCCCGCATCCCCTTCCGTGGGCGCTGGCTGCCCAAGCACCTCGCTGGGCTGTCATGGCTGTCACCTGGCAGGTGGCAGGGTGGTGGGGGTCTCCGCAGCCTCACTCGGGGGGTCTTCCCACACCCTGGGCAGAGTTGTTCCCCTCAGTGCTCGCCGGGGACCCTTGTGTCACCCCGCCAGCCTCGGTGCCCCATGTGCTGGTCCCCACAGATTGCATCCGGCATGGCCTACGTGGAGAGGATGAACTACGTCCACCGGGACCTCCGGGCAGCCAACATCCTCGTTGGGGAGAACCTGGTGTGCAAAGTGGCCGACTTCGGCTTGGCGCGCCTCATCGAGGACAACGAGTACACCGCTCGGCAAGGTGCGTGCCCGCGGCTGCTGGGACCGTGCCCAGGCGGGCGGCACCGGCGCAGTGGCCACTGGTCCCTGGTCCCCAGGGGTCTGCGTTGTGTCTCGAGCTGGTGCCTGGCCCTGGTTGCAGGGGGGTCCCGGAGGCACTCGCAGCCCCGCGCACCCCTGGGCACCGCGGGGCCGGGAGCACCCCCTCACCCTGCTTCTCCATCCAGGCGCAAAGTTCCCCATCAAGTGGACGGCCCCCGAAGCTGCGCTGTACGGCAGGTTTACCATCAAGTCGGACGTCTGGTCCTTCGGCATCCTCCTGACCGAGCTGACCACCAAGGGCAGAGTGCCGTACCCAGGTGAGGGCTGGCGCCTGCCGGCAAAAGCTCCATCCCCGTTGCAGTGCCCCAATGCTGACTGCCCATACCCAGCGCTCACCCCTCGCACTCCGTGGCCCCTAGAATCATCTTTGCATAGGACCAGAGGGTCTCCTGCAATTTGGGCAGGGAGGATGGGATCGCAGGAAGAGCTGCCCCTGCCCGCGTTGGACCCTGTCATGCTGGGGCAGGGCGAGCAGAGCCTGGCTGGGATGCCGGGTCACAGCCACCCTGTTCTGCTCTAGTCCCCAAGCAAGGTGACGGGCTGCTGGGGACAAGCGCTGTTGGGCTGGGGGTCCCTCCCTGGGGTTGCTCGTAAGGCTCGTCCCAGTGCGATGCCCTTGGTGTCCCCTCTGGTAAAGGTGCAGTGCAGGGTCTGCCCTGGCTCTGATCAACGCTGTGTCTCTGGCTGCACACAGGGATGGTGAACCGGGAGGTGCTGGACCAGGTGGAGCGGGGGTACCGCATGCCCTGCCCGCCCGAGTGCCCCGAGTCCCTGCACGACCTCATGTGCCAGTGCTGGCGGAAGGACCCGGAGGAGCGACCCACCTTCGAGTACCTGCAGGCTTTCCTGGAGGACTACTTCACCTCGACAGAGCCCCAGTACCAGCCCGGCGAGAACCTATAGACCCGGAGCTCCTCCTGGCACCAGGGACGCTGCTGTCCTCGCCGAGGGCTGGCCTCCTCGCCGAGGGGCCGGTTTTTTGTGGAGCAGCCCCGGAGTGGGAACGGGGCATGGCCTCCGGATGCGGCCAGGGGAGGTGCTGGGTTCCCCCGTCGCTCATTAAGACTTCTGGCCCGTGTTTAACGAAGCAACACTGTCCTGCTGGCGAGAGGAGCCTGCGGGCACCGGCCGGGCTGGGGCTGTGGCTCGGGAGGGTGAGTGGAGCATCTCCTGCTGAGAGACTTGGCTTTCGGGAGAGCTTTTCCACCCCGATAGCTCTGGGGTGAACCCAGAGAAACTGGGGGACAGCATCACCCCACCTCGGACACACGGCCCTGGCCTCCTTTTCTACATCAGCACAAGTTTCCCTGCCCCTTCACCCTCCCCGCTGTCCCCCCCTTGGCTCCGGTTCTTCCGAGGGCGCTGGCAGAGATGTTTCACCATGGTGAAGGCACAAGCCCTGGCCGGTTCGGGGAGGGTGGATGCTGGAGGTCCCCCGTCCTCGGGTGTCCCTCCAACCTCGCCGTCGCAGAGCTTTGCAGCTGAGCTCCCGGCATGAAGTGCGGCTGCTCATGGCTCCAGTGACTGTCACCATCCCTTGGGAGCACCTGCGTGCGTGTTTGAGTCTTCCAGCTGTGTCTGTCCCCCCAAGGGACCCATCTCTCCTCCCCGGGAGTGGCACTGGGCCAGTGCTGGCAGAGCCTGAGCCCTCGTCCTGCCTGCGGCCAGTCCAGGCTGCGCTTGCTCCCACCGAGCGCTCCTGGTCTTTCAGCCGGCCCTGGGGAAGTGCATGCAGACCCCCAGCCACCCCCCCAGCTCCACCACCAGCTTTCCAACCAGCAGAGCCCCCCAGATCCGATGCCGCTGCAGGGCTCAAGCACATGGCACAGGTGGTTGCTCAGAGTGTGGGAGTGTTTTGGGGAAAATACTCGTCTTTCACAGATGCTTTTGTCCGCCAGGTATGTTTTTAGCTGCCTTCCCCCCACCCCTCGTGTCTCGGCTGCCGGGCTGTGGTGCCCACGTCATGGGTGCATCCCCAGCCACGCGCGGTCATCCCACAGGAGAGTCCTGGGAAGTGGTGTGCAGAGCAGGAGATGTTTGCTTTCTCATCTCCCCGCTGCTCGCTCCCAAAGCCCTCCGCCACGTTTCGGCGGTGGGTGCCTATCTGTGCCCGTGGGGCTGAACCCCGGGGCCGGTGGGACGGCACCCAGCCCCTGCGCTCTCCCACTCGGCACCTGCCTTGTTCATAGCCCTCGAGCGGCCCCCGCGCCCTCCCTGGCATTGGCTCGGGTGCACGTGTTGGTTTTTCCCCGCTCCTGCAGCTGGACCCCGCTGGAAACCCCTCACTGCGGTGGCTCGTGAGGCTTCGCTCCCTCACCTCTGGTTTCCCAGGCATCCTGGGTGCCCCGTGCTCAGACAGACCTGGGGGCTCCTGGGATGCTCTCCTGGACCAGGGGTGGGGGCTGGGAGGGTGCTGGCACGGCACACACCGGCGTGAAGGACCTGGGGAAGGGCAGCCGGTGGCTTTGCCCACCTCTCGGCCCTCGGGCAGCGGGCTTGCTTTGCCTCCCCATGGCGGGTGGGATGGGGTTTCCTCTGGCTCAGCCTCCTTGCAGGCAGCAGACCCAGACCGCCTCGCCAGCCCCCGCCGTGCTGCTGGTGTCCCCTGAAAGCCATGTGGGAGCCGAGAGTGGGCAGGGGGGTGACCAAAACCCCCTTCCCTCCCCAAACCCAAACCCGGGCACACGCTGCTGCCTCCTGCTCGCTCCCCAGCCACTTATTTATGAACAAAGAGCTTGCTAGGTTGGTTGGCGGCTCGTTTTTAATGAGTAAAACCTTCAAAATCAGCTTGAACAGGCTCTTCAACAGTAGGGAGAGGTCCCGCTGGCTTGGAGAACAGCAGCTGGTTTAATGGATTCTTTTTAAATCATTTTGGGACTTGGAGCCTTTTCTCCCCCCCATTCCTAGCAGATCTGCTGTGCCTGCATTTCTGCGTTTGGCCAGGGACCCTCCAAAGATCGAAGTTCTGGGTCTTTTCGTGTTTGCACCCTTGGGACGGGCAGCCGCTCTGTCCCCGTCGGCGCTGCCAGGGAAGCCCCATCCCGCGGCAGCCGGTGCGAGGAGCGGCCTGTGCCATAGCTCTGCCTAAATGATACAAAATCCCCGTCCCGGGGAGAAACCTTTTAAAACTGCAACGTGCGGAAGCCAGACTTGATCTGAAAGCTGGGGAGGGAGAAGGCAAGAGCACATGTTAAGCTTTGGCCGTTGGTGGTCTCCAGCACGTACAGGGTCTCGCCCGAGCACAGCGGGACGGGAACGGGCTTAACCCGGCGCTGTCGTTTTCTGGCTCTTTCCGGCAAGCGGCGGAGCAGGAACGCGCTCTCAGCACAAGGAACACCCCGGGCTGGCTTCAGTCCCCGCGGCTTTTGGCAAGCTCTGTCTTTGTCTGCGTGTCCGTGTGCCCGTCGTGTCCGTGCGCAGTTTCAGTGGGAGCTGGCGTCTCCGGGCTCGCCGCTGCAGCCCCGCGGATCGAGGGCCTCTCCTCTGTCACCACTGTCCTCTGCCAACGTGTTTTGTATGCCGAGAAACTCTGGAGGGGAGCCCCCACCTGAGGATGCTCTTTGGCTTCCCGGGGTCGATAACGCCCTACGAGTTCTTCTCCTCTGCTGTTATCAGTTTTTTTAAACAGTGTTTTGTAAGATCTCCAACCGACTATGCAGAGAAGATGTGGATCTGTGTGTCTCTCCGCAGCTCTCCTCTCCCCCCACCTGCCTTTTTCAGTGTCAAAGTAAAGTACTTAGCGCTTTTTTTTTTTTTTTTTGGATAGTATTAAAACTTTGGATAAAAGCCTGAAAAGGTCCAGCTTTGTGGGTGGTGGTGGGTGGAGATGCTTTGAAACTCTAATGTTGATGTAAATACTTTGCAATTTGATAATTAAATACAAACAGACCTCACAAAAAAAAAAAAAAAGGCGTAGCTCGTGTGAGAGGATTTCTTAGCATCCCTGTTACAGGAGCTGGTGGTTTCTGGAGCACGTGTGATGCCCATGTGTGGCTCCTGGTGCTTCCGAGGCTTTTTCTGGCTGATGCTTCTGGGATCTGGTGCCACTTCTGTGCTGCTGGAGCCATTCCTGCGTCCCTACGCAGGCTGATGGTCCAGCGCAGCCCCAGCGCCTGCTCCTGCAAGAGGAGCCTCGTCCATCGTATAAATACCTTCACGGTGGGTGTCAGGAGGACGGGGCCAGACTCTTTTCAGCGGTGCCCAGCGACAGGACAAGGGGCAATGGGCACAAACTGAAGCAGAGGAAGTTCCAGCTGAACATGAGGAAGAACTTCTTCCCTCTGAGGGTG
>Ga0065711_1040829_pt1 | contig 16641 bp, 10 predicted proteins | sample Hoacrofraction12_FD_59098 | JGI IMG/M metagenome (GOLD analysis project Ga0065711, IMG submission 59098) | Hoatzin crop microbial communities from Cojedes, Venezuela - Epithelial fraction 12 v2 (version 2) | ecosystem: Host-associated > Birds > Digestive system > Esophagus > Crop | place... | reverse complement strand
AGAGCGCTGCCGCGCTGAGGAGACCGCACGGGTCGGTGTTGGGCCGGAGCTGAGCTCGCCTCTCAGTATCCAAAATGTAAACCGCCCCGGTTTCACGGTGCAAAACCCCTTCTCTGAATAAAGTGAATTTTCTTTATTCATATAATTTATTTCAGAGGCCCGTTATTCTTGGAGTTGTTGCACTGGTTTTTAACAGACCTGGGCGTAATTAAGCTATTTCAGTTATTCAGGTGCACGTGGCTGATGATCAGAATTTTAGTCTCCTGCCCGTCTTTCGAGGTGTCCATTTACCGCTGGCGCCAGAGGCCGCTGGGTCTGAGCGTGCGACACTGCATGGTGCCGCAAAAGTGACTTGAATACTGAGAATTGGCCTGTAAACAGATAAATGTCAACAGCAGCGCTAAGGTTCAGGAAAATTAAGTCTCCCATGGCTCTTTCTGATTCTGTCAAGTCCTGTAAAAGCCAGGGCAGTCGTGAGATCTGGATCTTCTGGGGTTTTTTGTGGTTTGTTTTTTTTTTTTTTGCACATCAGTGGTGATCCGTACTGCCACTGGCACAGGAAACTGTGTGTCTTGCTGCCACCCGGGGCGCGGACGCTGCTGCTTCGTTTCGGGAAAGCTTTTTCTTCACTTAATCACACAGTCTCCTGAAGGACAGCATTTTGATTTTACCTGATTATTGTTTGCTTTTTCACTGTCTTCCTGACAGAGTTGATTATATCTAATAGGAAATACTGCGTTTGTGTCCTGGCCTGTTGTTTTTATGAGCATAGACGTGGCAGCAGCCAGCGGTATCGAGTGTTCAGTCTCCGGCTTAGCTGCTGGAAGCTGCACACTTTATCTCGAGTTAAGGCCTATAGAACGCCGTTGGCAAAGAAGTCTAAGTTAGACAACTAACCAAGAATTACTCTGCGATTATTAACTAAAGTAATTAAAGCACAGTCTTTATCACATTCCTACTGGATCTAATTAATGTCAAGCGTGGGGAAAAATGTTTTTAAATGGATGAGATGCCCTTTTCATATGACATAAATCAGAAGTGTGGTGAATCTGGTTTGGAAGACAAATAAACTTATAATGCCTTAACGTATCTTGAAGTGTCTTAATCTTAAATCATATACTAATTGCTTTGTTTTTGTTAAGTGTGTAGTAGACTACAAATTGACACCATTTCTAACTTTTTTTTTAGGTTCTTGGGGTGTCAATGTTTTAATACCAGAGCAGCAAATAAATCAGTGGTGAAGTCATTTTCTAAGTGGAAGAGGAAGTTTTTCAATACAAAATTGTGGTAGATACAGTGAAATTCTGAACAGATTTTTCTCTAAGGAGAATGACATGCTTTCAAGATCAAGTGCATTGAAGGGGCAGTTTTGTTTGCCTGAAAAAGAGAAATGTAAAGGACAAGTAAACAATTTGAGGATAAGCTACACTTTTTGTTGGGGAAAAAAAAAAATCAATATTTTATTTATGTGCTATCAGTTTATTTCTGGATCATGAGAAGTATTCCCTCTGAGTTTTAATCTAGCAGTCTGAGAGGTGTTTGGTACCGATTTGAGCCCCTCTCTGTGCATTTGCTGGCTATACTAAATAATCATGAGCTCTGCTGGATTGCTGTTTACATCCGTGAACTGAAATAATAGATGGATTGGTTTTCTTACAGTGCTTAGAACCAGAAGGGTGTCAGTATTTTCAATTAAATGCAAACTTCAGCAGTCGAAGGTTTGTATTAATTAATCATGGGAAAAATACATAAAGCAGAATTTTAACAGCTTTTTAATCTAAAACACACTTTTATTCCAAAAGCTTCATGCTAGCCTTCTCAGAAAGGTCCATAAACTATGAACTACCAGAAAGTAACAGATCTCAGTCATGCTTGCCCATTACCAACCCTGAAAGTTTGCTTGTCCTTTAAGAAAAATGTAATGTTGTGAAATTCCTTCCAGTAGTGCCACTGTATTTTGTCTCCAAATAAAAGAAGCTTATTGTAGTATGTTTGCAGAAAAATTCTAAACAAAAATTATACAGCTTATTAGAGTGTGGGAATAGGGATCTAAATTTTAAATAAAATTATATATATATATAAATTGGTGCTGATTTTATAATTGCGCAGTTTGTTTAGTTTTTTCTTACTTTTAAATTCCAACTTAAAATTATGAGGTTTCAGAAATATATTGAAAGTTTAACAATGTTTAAAAATAGAAGAGCATGAGAATTCATGCTTTAAAAATGATTTTTAAATTTGTATTTTATATTGTTTTATCTATCTGTCTTTGCAAGCAGTCTTCAGGTTAAAGATACTTCTAACAGGTTACAGTACATTTCCTCTGTATGTAAATTAGATTGGATAATAGAAATTCATAAACAACCCATAATATTCTTTGAAAGCTAAGCTTTAAACTTCATTTTGTGTCCATTCACAAATAAATTAAATTTGGTCTAAAACAGAAAGTGGATCTATGCCATTTTGACATCAACTCATTTTGCAAGGCTTAGGCAGCTAGACATCATTTTAAAGGAAATATTAACTTATATTACATATGTATATTTTTTGTCAGTTGTCTCTCAGTTCTTGAGGTATATTATTTTAATCATTCCATGCCTTAATATGCTTGCAATACAAGAATCTCCCCAAATGGGTGAATACAAAAAGGCTTCCTGTTTTTAGACTCAGAAATTAAACATTCGGCTGTGGTAGCCAAAAACCATAGATTATCTAAAGGATCATGATAAAATATAATTATTTTACTAAGTCATGAGGTAACAACAAACTCAAAACTAGATCTGCCTAACTCATTTTACATAAATAAATACTCTCATGTCTAAAAGTACTGCCTATATTGTTTTTCACACCACTGCATTTAATAGAACTGCTGAGAGGACTGTATATATGATTTTAAACTTAAGTTGATTTTTCTTACTCTTGAAGGAGTGTTTCTTTGTGAAAGCAGTTCTTACAGCTTTGTTTTCAACCAGCTAAAAATGTTTTATATATTTACCTTAACCTGTTGTCCTCCACATTCTATTGTCCTAATTGTACTGTTTTCTGATTTGTATTTATGTCTTGAGACAGTAACTTTTTGAATAAAAATAAACCTGCAGTATGTTGTATGTTTGATCTTTTTAAATCGGGGTTAGGGGAGGACAGTGAAGAAAGGGGTATGAGTAATGCAAATGTTATGTTTATAGAAATCAGAATCTTTTCCATGTCTTTTAAGTGTTTGTCTCAGAGTTGGGAAAATGTATGAAAAACTGCACTGTTTTATATTTGTAATAAATTGTACAAGTTTTTAAAATGTGAATAAAGCACTAATTGGGTAATAATTTAAAGTAGAAAAGTTAATGCAATCATGATTGTTTTAAATATGCTTTAATTTGAGATAAACTTGTTAAAAGAATTAGTGTAAATACAGAGTGAGCTTTTCAAGAGGTTAGTACCTGCAAATAAAATTTTTAACATTTGTATAGAACTTTTACATGCCAAGAAATCAATGGTTAATTATTTTTGTGTTACGGTTTTTAAGGTGTATCAATAGCCTTTCTGTTGGTTTCTTTTTCCTATTAACTCTTATCTGACATTATTGAGAATGCTTTTGATCCAGACGTTGCAGATACTGTATGTAGTCCAACTGAAATACGTGTGCTACTTTCCGTTCCTTACATTTATCATACACCCGATAAACATTCTAATCTTAATTGGCAAGACAGCAAGGAAAGGAGGGCAAAAACCCTAAAACATCTCTCTCTCCCTCCCCTCTCCTCCAGTGCTGTGTGATGGAAACTCCTTTCTGTTACCAGGCTTTTTAAAAGACTAATTTTAAAGTCTTAAGAGATTACTTCTAATCCTTGCTAATGTAACTTCGGATGGTTGGGTTTTTTTTTCTTATTACAAATGTTCATGCCTGTCTCTAAATCCTGCTGTAAGTTCAATACTATCTTGTGAAAAACGGTTTTAGTAGGTTCCAAGTTCATAACACAAGAAAAATAACTTCACTATACAATGTAAAGTCTGTTCTAGTTATATCATTTTGGTACAAAAGCCTGTAAATGAAGGAAATTTCAGTTTTGAAGAGATGTGACAAAAATGTAGAAAACTGCAACAGTTCAGAGAAGGCAAAGCCTGTCCTCTAAGTTTACTAAAGAGGTCACAGAGAAGATACTGACGCAGAATGCGATTCAAAGGAATAGTCTTCATATATTCTGTAAAAAGTATTTCTTGATATTAAACTACCAAAGACAATACATAAGAAGTTAGTGATTGCTGTTGTTTGTTTGTTTTTCCTTTTGGATGGTGTGGTGCCGATTCCTGCAGTTTGTTAGAGCCAGTAAATCCCCATCTTCTCTAATGTCTGCGTAACCAAAGAATTGCCTCTTTACAGTGTACTCCCCTCTGTTTCCCAATAGCTTACACGTCTGCTTGTCCGAGCGTGGGATTTCAGAATACCCATACTACTAACTTTAACTTCCTACCCATAAAAAGTCTACCAAGTTTTTTGAGATGCTTTGATTCACAACAGTATTTTGCTGCTTTTCAACCTGTAGCTGCCTCATTGCTTTTTTTTTTTTCTTAACAGCCTAATGTCATGGGCTTGTTTGTTCATTGAAGCATTTGTCAAAATTGTCAATTCGTGCTTCACGATCCTTTTGGTAAAACACAAATTGGTTCTTTAAAAATATATTCAGCCCTACTTAACTGCTTTAATTTGATTTTGTTTAATCAGTGTATGATACTGAGGAGCAGCTTATGCCATTCCCTCACTTTTCATGGTTGGAAGCAATCTCTAGTACCGAGATTGTTTAATTTCTGATATTTATTGCCGTGCGAAAGGGATCATGTCTTTGATGGAGGTGGGTGATGGCACATACTTGGAAAACAAGGTAATGTAAGACAATGCTATTCTATAAAACAAGGTAATGTAAGACAATACTATTCTGTAATAGTTATATTTAAAAAGTAACAATTCAGTGTCAATTGTGCCTGTCATTTTATTCAGTTGTCTCTCCTCTATCCCTTCTTCATGTTGCTGAGCTCTCTTGAATGTATTTCTTTGATTAAATCTTAATGTTTTTAAAAAAGTTTTTAACAGCTAGGCTTCAAGTCATTAGAGATACTACAAATGAGTGCTTTCCAGCTACAGATTGTTTTGTTGTGTTTTTTGTAGCTACTGCCAGATTTTGTAGATTTAAATCGTGGCGGCAATACAGTGGTAGAAGCTGTAGTTGTTCCCGGAAGAGTGATCCACAGCATGTGAAAGTGATGGGATGGCTGGCAGAACCCCGCGTGAAAACCTCCCTGGTCTGCTAGAGAATGCATACAGTTCTGTGTAACGTAGTCCTGCTTCCCAAAACTGATCGTGTCACTTCTGTGAAGCTTTTCTGAGCGTTTTTCAGTTAGAAAAGGCCGTTGTATTTTGCCTATATTAACTGTTCTTGTTGGAGAAAAAGCTGGTTACCAGTTGAATAGTGAAATCTGTGTTCAGTTGATAACAGCCTGAATTTTGCACTTCTAGATAAGCTATTTTAAAATAATGCAGTAAACTCTGAATCAAAGTAATAAAACCTCTAGGGGGTCCTAGAACATCTCAGATTAGGAAGGGGATGTGGAGTTGGTAGTTACTTCATGAGTGCATTCAAGTTAGACAGCAAGGTTTTGGAGAAGTCTGTCTAGTTTGGTGAAGACAGTTTCTTCTGTGCTGAGGTGGGTAATGGCAGGTCAGGTCAATGCGAACAGCAGCAGGTAGTTTCAGATTTGGTAGTCTGTGGACATCTCTACGGTGCTCTCATGAAAAAGTGTCTGATGTCCCGTTCATTTCTGTTCTTTGAGTGCCTTTGAGAAAGCTTTTCCCTTTTTTTCCTACCTCCTTCCCCTTGGTTACTAATATTGTTATGATTTATTTGTCAGAATTTTAGCAGGGATGAAGTCCATGTGCTTATTTAGCCCATCACTGGAATGCTTGTTCAATACATTTCACCTTAACTTTAGCTTTTTTCCTTGTACCTTTCTCTCGACATGGCCTGTCCCCTCTGTCAGCAGGCATGGTGAGACCACGGTTCCTCAGGAGTTGATGCCAGCGCTGTGCCGTACGTGGTTCATGTGGTCCATGGTTGGGTTGGGTTGGCTCGGAGCTGCGGTGCGTATGGCGGGGCTTCGTCGCAGCCTCTGCGTAGGGCTGTGCTCGACCTGAGGATTTATCTGATGGAGTGCTTCAGCCTGTGAGTACTGTGTTGGCAGCTCCACGTGAAACCTCGTATTTACCGCACCATATGGCCGTTCCAGGAAGCCGTGCGATTTGCTGCTGCTTTTTAAATAGCAGTTAAACCACAGTTCTTGAGTGACGTACGTGCAGCGCTCTTATTATTTTTAACACGCTCTTCACAGGTTTATATTCTGTTTTCTTCTTGTTAAACTGCTGAACTCCACCAAAAGCGAAAAAGCAAACCACATCCACTTGTTTTTCATATTGTGCACAAAAGCACTTAAAATGTGGCATATCATATATTTAGCCTGCTCTTCATGTTTTTCATCTTAAAATACTCAGCGGTCTTTTACACAACTGTTCTTATGTGTCAACTGACAAAACTTGTCTTTTCATTATTTCTGTTACTGGCTTATAATCTTCTGCATCTTGAAAAGCAGATTTTTTGGGGTGGTTTTCTAACTGAAGTCTTGCACTCCAGCCAGGAATTGAAGTGCTCTGTGATACCTGGCATGGATTAGGGAAGTGGCAATGTCGGTGAAACCACTATCATGTCGTTTCCGTCCTTTGGAGGTACTGGTTTTTGGTTTAAGGGCATAATGTGTAAGTGCTTGTAGCTGGAGAAGCGTACAGATTTGGACTATCGGTAGTTTTTGTTGTTTAGGAACTGGGGTTTTTTTCTTGCTCCTATCCATAGCTTGTACCTGGTGAAAGCAGCTTGTTTGAAGTGCCACGAAGCTAAAAGGAGCAGATGTTCTATTTAAAGATGCTTTTGCTTCAGATCCTCTTTTTTTCTTTAAAAAAAAGTAAATATTGCAACACTTTATCTTCCACTTCAGAGAAGCTTTTACCTCGTCGCATTCTCTAGCTCCCCTGGGTTGGGTTTGCGGATCTGACAGAGCCCTGTAGAACGGAGAGGCTGCCAAGGACGCGAGTTCAGCCCTTCGCATTGCCTGCTTTTCCTGGGGGGGTGGCGTTAACCAGGGCGAACAGGGCGTTGGTGTTTGTTGTGCCGTGCTACTGATTTGTCACAGGCTGTGGCAGATCCACGGATTTTGGGGATTCAGACAGTTTAGAAGCGTCTCTTCACATGCTGTTCCTTTAGTTAACAGCATTCGATTAGGTCACCTGATCCGTTATTAAAGTTCAAAAGACATGTCTTTTAGACTTTCCTTGTGGGCAGGGATTTAAGAAAAGTCGGATTTCCTTTTTTTTTTTTTTTTAACGTTTGATTAGCTGTTCATATCTCATTCATTCACTAGAAATGAGGGGGGTGTGGAGCGGGCCACAGAACCAGCGTGCACGGCTTGGTGATGCGTTATCACAGATGTGGTAACTTGGCAGCGTGGGTCTTGCGGGTGGGTAATGGCTGTTCTACAGAACACAAGCGTAGGTACACACCAGTCGCAGCAGCAGATCTAGTTTACAGCAGCGTAACGTGGAGCTGCAGAACAGGATACTCTGACCAGTCAACGCGTTGGGCCCTGGCTGACAGCTTGGCCGCAGCGTGGTTCCTCCTCGGGCCCTGCCTTCTACACGGTGTCAGACGTGTGGTGCCCCTCTCCTCTGTGTCCCAAGGGGTAATTAATTATTATCCCCATGTTTGGCTTGTCACCGAGCTGCCTCTGGCCTTGCCAGTCCTGTTACCATGGGTCAGCCAACTTCTGACTCAGCGAAGAATGCCACAAAAGTTACCTTTGCTGTCCAGGTCACATTAAATTGATGAGTGGGATGAGCTTGAGCTGGGTGAATGCAGTCAGGTCTCACCTGCCTGGGGAGTGAGAGAATTAATTTTTTATCAAAAAAATGCTGCGGAAAGAAACCAGCTTGGTTTTGGGCCAAGGCTTTCAGAATGTATTCTAGGGGTAAAAAGACAGATATGATGCATGAGCATGAAGTATGCCACTTAGCCCTGCAGGATTTGCTGGAGGAGAGGAGCGAGGACACACACTGCGAAGGTTTCACCTGAGACATCCTCTGAGACTTTTTCAAAAGATAGATTAGAAGTAGTCCTGACCCATTCCTCCTTGGTTTTGGAAGAAGTCCTCCTGAAGTGAGGACTATAAATGTCGCTGCTGTTATTCTCCACACTCAGCCTGAATTCAGAGGGCCCCTTTCACATCTCCCCTCTAGCTAACCGTGTCCGTTCGTGCCTCGGTCCTCGGGCGCTGCTCTGGAGCACGGAGAGCGGGTGGAAGCGTTTGCCCGGGGCGATGGGAAGGGCAGGCAGGTACCCAGGTAGCCTTTCACCTGCGTATGCTCAACAGGGTGATTATTTCGTGAATTTAAGAACAGTGATTCTTTCTTGTAATGATAGGCTTTTCCTGTAGAACTTGAAGGTATGAAGGAGGGTGCATCTTACAGGAATCTGGGATGAATGATTTGGGGAACTGAGCCTTGGCTTTCGAGGCAGATACGTATCAGTATGTAAACCGATGTTTGTGGTACAGCTGATTACAAAGAATTCTGCTTTTGAAGGATGGTGGTAGCAGTTACGCAAAGTAAAGCTCAAGTTAGTAATACCATGCAGCTCAAATCAGTACGGTATTTTCCAAGTGATGCCTTGCAGCTTTTGCAGAATTAAATTTTTATTCTGTTTTCCTTCTGGTACCATAGCATTTAGGGGTGAGATTTCCCCGACTTTGTATGAGAATCAGATCTGGATAGATACTTTGTGGTAACTTAGTGAATTTGGCCTCTCTGATTTATTCAAACATAGGGTGGTTTTTCAGTTACTTCTCTTTCTGGTGCTGCTCTCAGTGGCTGAGATTCACACATTTTTTTCTACCACTCTTCTGAAATGCAGGGAGCTTTTCTGGTTAGCTTTGGTCCCTGTTGTGGTTTGGGTGTAGGGTTGGTTGTGGGTTTTTTTGGTGGTTTTTTTTTTCCCTTTTTTTAATATCCCATTTGGAGAACCAAGGCTTTTTAACACTGTTTTGGTATAGGTCTCACTGCCTAACACGCCACTGAGTGAAGATAGCCTTTGTCTTAGGTTAGGACAGCTTGAGATTTCTGTTTGAGACAGCCCCTAGTCTCCAGCGAGATTGAGGAAAAGTTACAAGGATCTGCTTATGGCATCTGAAATGCTGTTAAAGCAACAGGATGTTTGTTACAACATCCAGCCTGGTTGTAATTTTTAAGAAGGTTGTAGAATCATAGAAATACTGATTGGAAAGGTTCTGTAGAGATCATCTAGTCCAGCATCCCTCGAAGTCAGCCTGAACAGAACAGGTTTTTCATAACTGAGCCCTAAGCACTGCGACGGGTGAGAGGTTTTGTGCCCTTCGTCGGGACCCTCTCGGAGCCTGCGCTGGGCTTTCCCAGTTGCTCCTCTTGAACTGGGGGCTCGGCAGCCAACACACTACTCCAGGCACGGCCTCGCCGGAGCATGGCACTGTCACACCTCAGTCCGCTGGCCAGGCAGGCTGCTGTGGTGAAACAGAAGATCATCTTTAATCCACTTAAGCCAGGATCAAGCAATTCTTGCGTTCAGCTGACTCTCAGCAGGCATTCCCAGAGTTATGAGGCAAATATATTTTTCTGTACATCATATTAATATATCATTACTTAAGGGAGGATTTAATATTCTGTCTATGCCTGTTTAGTCACTCTGCACGAGCAGAGATTTTACTCCACCAGAATGAGAGGTGCTGGTCTGGGGCGATGCGGAGCCTCACCGCTCCCGGCAGGCTGCCCGCCCTCTTTCCATCAGGCTTCCAAGGACGGGAAGACTTAAATGTATTAAAATGATCTTTTTTTCTGTCAAATATTTCCAGTTAACTTTGATACTTGTGTGTAAAGTATAGCATGTTAGCATAGCAGAGTGTATGAGGCGTAGTGTGGCACGTCCCCTTCGGTGCAAACACAGCCTGGGGTGGCTGGGCTGGAACTGAGCTGGTCCCCCAACGCGAATGTTGCTGCCGTGCCCAGGTCGGGGCTCTTGGCAGCCTGGGATAAGGTCTCTGGCTTGGTTTGGGGTTTTTCCCTTTTCTTTTTTTCCCGGTCACTTTGTACCTGCAGATCTTCACGAACTGTAAATCTCTACAAGAAGTAGAGCTGTTCTTGTTGCTTTACGGTAACAAAAAAAATAATCCCTTTTTCAGAGGAAAGAAGGTCACAATAAGCCACTTCAGGGTTGAAGATAAAATTGGTTAACAAGACTCTTCATAGAGAAGAACAGTGGCGATGAAGAAAATAACCTTAAAGGCTACTGCAGGTTTTGTGTTGTGAGAGCAGGGCTGAGGCTCCTCCGCCGCGGTGTGCAGACTCTGTGTGTGTGGACTTCACCTTTCCCCCGTCTCCGGGGAGGTGCGGGAGGGATGGTGACGGGCTGCATGTGTAGGTGTCCGACCCATCCCAGGAGCGCTGCTTCCAATGCAAAGCGCTTAGTGGTCCCTGGATGAGCTCTGCCGCGCGCTCCAGCAGCTGTCACCTCTGCAGGGGCCTTCGCCTTTCAGCGGACGGATTGCTCGGTGTTAATGAACAAAATGGCAAGTGCTTTTGGAGCTGAAGTGAATTCATTGCTAGATGAAAATGGGCTGAGTTCTCTGTCTTAGGAAAATATGAATATATTAGGAAAATACTCAATTACAGGAGCCTCTAGTAGAAAGAGAGGAGCTGGCAGAGTAGAAGGGTAAAACAGGAGGTGTTTACATGGCTTTAGTGGCTGAGAAATTTGAGAACAGATTGTACTTTTCAGTACTGTCAGGATGCGATTTACAGATGTCCTGATTTGGATGCGTAATGGAAAATCTGTTTGAAGTGCTGGAGCATCGCTGTGCTGAAGCCTGCTGTGCTTCCCGCGGGAGAAGAGGTCAGGTAAGCGGTGTTCGGCTCCTGGGGGGATGACTTCGTGGTTCTCTTGTTTGGCCAGAAATTTGGAGAAGAGAATAGGTTTTGTTCAGGCTTAAGTGAAACATAAATGTAGCTAAATTTATTCTAAGACGTGAAATAGCCGAGAAGCGGTGGTGCATTACGCTGTGCAGACACTCTTATCTCCCCTTACAGATCCTCCAGTAGCCTGATAAGCGCCTGCGCTCCACCGCGTAAAGTGACCTGATCCGGTAGCGTGGTCATCTTCTCATTTTTCAAGAGATATGTGGCCACCAGAAGGGCTCCCTGAAGGGTCTTGAACCACAATATGAATTCCACGTTCACCGTAATGCCTTCTGGGGAAGCGTTTGGGCTTGTTTCAGGTCCTTATAACACACCTCATCATGGATCAGCAGGGTTCGAATGCTGCCTGAGCTGGTTACTCCATGTCCATTGCAGGGACTGCTCTCCCCCACTTCTGAAGGGCCCTTCTCAAGATAAGAGTTAAAACTGGAGGTCCTCACCATAGCGCAGTGGTCTCTAGGGGCTTTGCCAAGAGGCTCTTTCGGAATCTTCAGGGGAAAAAAGATGTGCGTCAAATTCTCCTGGACTGTGTTTTCTCTACCACCATGTCTTACTGTGTCCTGTCAGTGGCCCTCCACCTAGAAAGAAAAATGTATTCCGAGGTCTGAGCGTGTTCAGCAGGAATTTGGGATGGAAGTTCCACAGAAGCCAGTCATCCAACTTCCCCTACTTTCCTCAGATTTCTTTTGGTGTCTCTTCTGCATGGATTTGTCATGGCAGTGACAAATCGTCTTCAGCCTGGAAAATACAGATGTGGGTTTTTTTCCCCTGTTGTTGCCTGATGGTGGTGGGGTAGGTGTCTTGCAGTGTGGTGTCGTGGACGAGCGCCTGCCTGTCGCCTTGGCCCTGCCGGTGGCATCTCAAAGCAGCCGGCACTGTGCAGTGAGTACCAGTAAAGCACAAAGAGCAGTAACGTGAGAAACCACATGGCTGGTGCCATAGGTTTGATGATGACATATGAGACACCGGTAGATCGTTTCATTAACAGCAGTTAACTTAATCGGTTCTTCTCAGCCTCATGTAGGAAATTGGCAGCCTGTCCAAAGTGCTGTGTTTGACTCTTTTACTGCCTTACTTCAACCTTTCTTCTCTTAAAAACTGTTACAGTTTCTTAACTCAGTAGACATTTGCACAATTAATTGTCAAGCAATTGTTCTTGGCATAGTGAAAGACAAAAAAAAAACCCCACAATTTTTATTTAAAATTTGGGTAGTTTTAAACTGGAATTTACTTGACTTCGCGTTCAGCTGCTGAGCTGCTGTCAGGACCTAGGTAATGCCAACTCCTGCACCAGTTAGGACTAACCAGTGTCATTTAAAAAGGAGTTTAGGATCTATCAAATTTCATATGCTTTCACTAAAAAATGAATGTTTCTGTCTCCACCCTCTCAGAAACAGTCAAAGTCTCTTTGGTGCTGTAGATGGATTTATTTTAAGCCAAGCTGAAACTCTGCAGGCTCTTCCAATCAGCAAGGCGTTGTTACAGGGATAAAAAGAAACGTTAGAGGAAGTGGGAGCAAGCCCCCTCTTTTTTCTTGAGGAATGATCACAAAACCTTGGATGACTCTGTTTGCTTCGCCTCCATTTTGCACCTCAATGTAGTTGGCTCCGTAAGCCTGATTTGTGGTGCAGCATCTCTTCGGTGCCGCTGCGCGGAGCGTTGTGGCCATGGGAGCTGAGCTGGTGGCTCAGCGTCTGTGTGCTCCCCGGGCCCAGCGCTGAGGAGGGTCTGGGCTGGGCAGCTGTGGAGGAGAGCAAGCAGATTACCGGAGGTGGACCAGGAGAGGCTGGTGAGCCCTGGCAGCACGGGAATGGGTGTCCTCTTCTCCGACGGGGGAAACCCGGGCCCAGGAGAGCCTCTGTTGGGCCCGAGGGAGGATTGCTCTGCCGGTGGGTCCTCGATCCAGGGGTGGTTGGGGGGTGTTCATACTGCTCCTTCTTGCCCTCCTTGAAAGGGTGTGCGAGGCAGTGGTAGTGCTCTAGGAAGGGCTTGTGTTGGAAGCTTTCAGTATAGATGGATTCTCACCACCCCATCACATCAAATTCAGAGGCAGAGAGGCTTCTGCTTGTCCTGTTTTAGGAGATGCCATGCGTTAAGCAGGGCAGTTACTCACAGCGGGGCACTAAAGGCTCTGCAGCACTCTGGGTACAGCAGAGATGGAGGGGTGAGGGTTCGAACTTCTCCTGAGAAGGATTTCATGGGCTCAGTGGGACCACAGGTCTGGTGCTGCCTGCTCTTACACCAGGTAGAGCATTTCTACTTGGGAGCTGTGGATGTGGACCTGGAGAGGGTCGAGTACTTGCTCAGCAGGTGATGTCAGCTGCTCAATGTGCTCCAAAGTGGAATTTTAGCAAAAAAGGGATCACTGCAACTGCTCGACAGAAGGCTGAGCTGTGGGGACTGCTGAGCAGGTGTCTGACTTACAGACGTCTTCTCCGGTGCCAGAATGATGTCAAAGCCGTTGGACAAATTTGCTGGAATCATTATGGTACCTTGCAGTATTGGTGAAGTCTGTGATTCCCTGCAAGGCTGATGGAAGCCACATGGAGCCTCTCACCTAAATTGTCATTTCCTAATCATCTCTTTCAGTGTATCACAAAAGACCGCCTTCTACAAATTTTTAAAAGTTTACATGCAAATTCAAATCAACCTTCCTCTTGAACAAGTGCTGCATACGTACATCTGAATAACGCGGTGTCTCGCAGCCGAGCAGAACACAGACTTTTTAAATTTGGGGTTTATTTCACAACGTACACACACATCTGTACAAAAGCAGCGTCACACGGTGATACCAAGTGCCCTCCATGGACAGGAGGGGATGCTGCACCCCCCTGCTAGTGGCTTCCCAACTTCTGGGAGCCCACCTAGCCCGGAGGCTGTGATGGGCCAGAGCTGCACAACCTTGGGACGAGAAACGGGTCAAGAGAAGAGGGACAGCAGCAGATTCACCTACCAGTTGGCTTTGTTAAGTTAGGAGTCTTTGGATTCCTTTTTGCTGTTTTTCTGCAGCACAGCGGAGATCTGTGTTTGGCTTACACCCATAAATGAAGGCGGGGAGCGCTAGAGCTTGTACAGGGCATTCACCCGAAAAACTGACGTGATGTGAAGCATGGGACTGTGGGGCGAGCTGTGGGCTGGGCTGCGTGGTCGCAGCAAGCTGGAGTCTCTTGTGGTTGGACCTGGAAGTGGAGAAGAGAAGGTATGGGAGCCAAAGAGGGAGAAAATGAGATAGAGGTTAGGGGGAAAAAAAAAAAAAGAAGGGGGAAACCCAGGACATTTGTTAATGCCAGTCAAGCTGGGTATCTGGTAATCAGGCGGACTTGAGTGTGTTCCAGGAACAGAAGCTGTCCAGGAAAATGGACGTGCCAGCAAGTGGAGAGAGATGCGATTGAGGAGGAAGCTGCTGGTGCTGCTCTCTAAAACCTGGGCTTTGAAGGAGACTGCTGCGATGGGTGGAAAATCTGAAGTCACTAAAATGGCAAGGAAGAGGAAGTCGCAGAGCTATGGAGAAGGCAAAAAGCTCAGCAGAAACCTGATCTTTGACGCTGAGGCGTCGGGAGCCCTGCTCAGGTAGGTGAAGGCAGGAAAGGCAGCTCTTGCCTGCAGGAGAACCGGCCCCTTTGCCTGGGAAAGCTTCCCCGGCAGCGGGGCTGCTCTGCTCAGCATGGTTGGTCTCTTGCAGCTTTTTGAAGCCCTTCCATCACAACATCCCCCATGTGTTGGGCGAGTGAGAGGGGCCCTGTCTCGCTGCTTGTAGGTCTTAGTCCAAACCCCACCGGGCGAGGGAAAAGCTTGTCCAACGAGCGCTCCAGGCTCGCAGCCCCCGAGTGCCGTGTGATCACGTGGATGAACGCTCAGCCCTTCCCTGGGCACGGAACACGTTGCTGGCATTGCAGGGTCCGTGGGCATGGTCTCTCCGGCCAGCGAGCGCAGCTGGTCGGAGGCTCACCGTGCATGTGGGGCTGTGCCGGGAGGTCCCCGGGCCCCCAGCCCACAACCAGGTGACCGTGGGCCAGCAGCTGAGCCCTGGGTGGAAGCCAGAGCTCAGATCTCCAGTGTGCAGCAGGAAGGGCTTGTGCCCCCTCCTCGTAGTGTCTCCTGCTGGTCCTCTTTGCTCTTCCATGCAGACACAGGCGGCCTCCGCCCTTGCAAAACCCCAAAGCCTGCAACGAGCAGTGCGAACTGCCAACAGCTGAGGAGACCATATCATTGTGGAATTGGCAGGTTTTACTGGTCTCCTGAAAATGCAAGTGCATATGGGAATATGGGAACCCCGGGAGGGTGATGGTAGGAGCCACGATGTTGTCTCCAAGCAGCACAGACCATAGATTAGCACAGATCAGATGCTGAATTTTGGCTGTCTGACTTCACGACATCAGATAAGGAATCCATTTTGTATCTAAATGAATGGTTTTATCCTTCTGGATGAAGCAAAACATGGCACATAATGTAGTAGCTGCTCTTTCCCAGGGAGGTTAATCAGACCTTTCCTTCGTGCCACAGGGCACCGAGCAGGAGCTCAGGGGTTTGTTCTGGAGGATGCAGGCGCCTCAGGCCCCTCCTCATATCTGTGCTGGGAGAGGGAAAGGACTTGACTCCACTGTGCTGATGGTGCTGCTGCTTCTTCCAGGTAGGAGGGTAAAAGAAAAGAAACCCCTAATAAAATGAGCAGGTTTGGTTTTTTCTTTTTTAAAGAAACAAGTGAGACGATTTAAAAATCCTCTAGCCCAGCAGTTGGGTCCCTCTCTGCTGGGGCGAAGACGAGTGTTTCCTCACCCTGACAGCATCCAGCTGTGCCCGGGGGCTGCCTCGGGAGGGCGAGGGCCCAGCGATGCTCTCACAGCTGACCCGGGGCCGGGTGCCTGGGGAACACGGGGAACAGGACCCAGCCAGCAGCTCTCCATTTCCAACCTGCCCCACGGGAGATGGGATAAAGGGTTTCGGTCTGTCTGGAGAAACAGGGTGCAGGTTGGTGTTAGAAAGGCTTCTAGTGGGGAAGGCTGGAGGGCACAGTCCCCAGGGTGCGGTGTTTGGTGCGGATGGGCAGATCAGTCACCACCGCGTAGCTCCTGACACTGGTACTCTGCTAGGCTGGGAGTGGGTCTGTGTGACCCTCATGAGGGTCAACAAGGCCAAGTGCAAGGTCCTGCATCTGGGTCGTTGCAACCCCTGATATCAATACAGGCTGGGGGATGAGGGGATTGAGAGCAGCCCTCAAGGGAAGCACTTGGGGGTACTGGTGGATGAAAAGCTGGACATGAGACACCAGTGTGCACTCACAGCCCAGAAGGCCAACCGTGTCCTGGGCTGCATCAAGAGAAGCATGGCCAGCAGGGCAAGGTAGGGGATTCTGCCCCTCTCTCTGCTCTATTGAGACCCCACCTGGAGTCCTGCGTCCAGCTCTGAAGCCCCCAGCACAAGAAGGACATGGACCTGTTGGAACGGAGCCAGAGGAGGGCCACAAAGATGATCCAAGGGCTGGAGCACCTCTCCTGTGAGGAAAAGCTGAGAGAGTTGGGGGTGTTCAGCCTGGACAAAAGAAGGCTCCAGGG
>Ga0065711_1009819_pt1 | contig 16641 bp, 8 predicted proteins | sample Hoacrofraction12_FD_59098 | JGI IMG/M metagenome (GOLD analysis project Ga0065711, IMG submission 59098) | Hoatzin crop microbial communities from Cojedes, Venezuela - Epithelial fraction 12 v2 (version 2) | ecosystem: Host-associated > Birds > Digestive system > Esophagus > Crop | place... | reverse complement strand
CAGAGGAGGGCAACAAGGCTGGTGAGGGATCTGAGGAACAAGTCTTACGAGGAGCGGCTGAGGGAGCTGGGGCTGTTCAGTCTGGAGAAGAGGAGGCTGAGGGGGGGCCCGATTGCTCTCTATGACTACCTGAAAAGAGGGTGTACTGAGGCGGGGCTTGGTCTCTTCTCCCAACTAGCTAACGATAGGACAAGAGGTGATGGCCTCCAGTTGCATCAGGGGAGGTTTAGATTGGATGTTAGGAAAAATTTCTTTCCTGAAAGAGTGGTCAGGCACTGGACCAGGCTGCCCAGGGCAGTGAGGGAGTCCCCATCCCTGGAGGGGTTCAAAAGACGTGGAGACGTGGCACTTCAGGGCATGGTTTAGCAGGCGTGATGGGGTTGGGTGGATGGTTGGACTCGATGATCTTAGAGGTCTTTTCCAACCTATGATTCTATGATTCTGTGCTTTGTATGCCTGGTGTTAAATGCTTCTCTTCAAAGAGTGTGAGTTGTTGCTAGCCTGTGTATGTCGGTGGAAGAGTTCATTTCTAGCCTTGTGTATTAGTGCTGTTTTTACTGAAAACAAAGCAGGCAATGAATAAGAGTGTGTCAGTCATATGTTATCTACTTAAAAAAAAATGCAAGATGACTTCTCCCTTCCTAGATAATTTTTTAACTCGGCAATGACTAATTTAAATTGTTGCCGTTTCTGGTGGATGAGCTTCTAGTTCAAAAGACTTTTGTAAGTGGGGAGCACTCTGTTTGTCTCGGTGGTTACTACCCTTGGAAGAAGGTGGTGAAGCATCAGTTAATCAATGGAACATTAAATAATGCACTGGACTAATTGAACTCTGATGCTACAGAAACAGTGCCCCATAATTCATTGTGTGTCCAGTATAGAAAGTGCACACCTGAACTGTTGCCTTGCTAAATTGTTTTGTGCATGTCTGCGTGTGATTTGTCATTTTAATGCACATTTTGCTTTTCTCCATGAAATTATTCCCATAGTGTGTCTGTACATAGGAGGTGTATCAGGAGAGACGTGCTCACTTTTTCTTTAATGATGCTGGGATAATTAGTTGCCACATTAAACCGCTTGTAAATTTAACCACAATTTTAAAATTTTAAATTTTTCATTTCAGATTTAGTTTGTAAAGTGTACTGTCAGCAAGCTGATCCAAGCTGACTGTCATAGCCAAGACAGCAGTTTAGAATAGGTCAGAATTATACATTATATCTATAAATTGAATGTTTGCTATGCAAACTTCTTCCTAGTGCTTGGAAGAATAGAGGTGCTTTGATATCATATATGGCTTTTATCTGTTCTATGAAATTCAGCTTAGTCAGCCCCTGGACACACATTTCAAGGGCCTACAACTTCTTTTCAAGGCTGAATGCACAGCAAACAGTTCGTGAAATAAACGGAAATCGTGCTGTCTGCGCACGAACAGAAAGCAATCTGAAAATTTGTGGTGGTTTTGGGGTTTAGGTTTTTTGGGGGGGGCAGTGGTTTTTTTGGTGGCACTTGTGGTTTTGCTGCCCAGCGTTATTTTAGTTCATTTGGTAATGCTAGCAGAGCTAGCAGCACTTGCAAGCAGACAAATCAGAATCGGTCCTCCTCTTCCCTGATGTTATACTAGTCACAGCTGTACAAAATAGATTGCCCGGTTCTGTGTGTAGGCACAAATATTTTGTACTCGGCATTTTCATTTGTGAAACTTCACGAGTGATGATTAGTACTCTGACAGGGAGAAGAGGCCAGAAAGACCCTGTTGATTTGAAATCAGTATATTTAATTCTTACAAAGCATTTTGCTCTGGTTCTAGTTCTCCCTGATTCTTTCATCCATTTTTTTGACATTTTCTAGCTGTATTTCTGGTTTTACTGCTGATTTGTTACAGCAACACTTAAACATTAACAGTTCACCTTGAATTGACTGTTAAGTTGTTGAATTTAATGCAGTCAGTTTTCACTTCAGTTTGAGTGTTGTGGGTTAAATACATGTTACATTTACAGAAAAATTGTAAGATGTCGAAGTTGGCATATGTCTTTTAACAATTTTGTCTTTTACATAGCATCTGAAAGTGTTTTTTCAAGTTTAGTTCTAACAGCAAAAGGTGAAAAATTCAGATAGAATAAAAGTATATATTGTTTTTCTCAAATATTCACCTTTTTGAGGGTAATGTCATGATTGGAACACTTTCTTGATCATTTCAGTTGCAGGGTTGATCCACTAGATTGCGGTTTTGTGTTTGTCAAGTACAAAATTTGACCAGTGTACAGAAGGAACAGGTTTTCCGATTTAATAAAGACCTTGACGTTGTACAGATTGGAGAGAATTGCGCAAGAAAATATTTTTGTTATAGCTGATATGGGCATCATCTGAAGAATTTCTTCAGCCCTATTTAAAGTGAAAAGCCCTCCTCCTCTAATTATTTTTAGAGGAATGAAGGCATCAGCAGGATTTCTGTAAAGAGATCAGTGTCTGTTGGAATCAAGCAAATGAACTATTGTCATTGGAAAGAGTTCTTAATGAAAAAGTATTCCTTTTTTTCTTTGCTTGTGTAGATCTCTCTGAATAACTGAATATTATCAGAACATAGTAAATGAAATTGAGATTGCTTGCATACTCTCATCTATTGATTTTAATCTGACTTTTTACAGTGAATGACACTAGGAAATTTCCTAGTGCATTTACACTAGGGAAAAAAGAAATACCTGCAAATTAGTTCTTTTGTATATCAGAGAACTAGTAAATCAAAACAGATGGAATTTCATAACAATGCAGTTATTCTTTTTCAGAGAACCTGAGGATAAGATTCCATATTCAATAAAACATGACTTTTCCATGTTTTTTTATTTCTGTGAACATATTGTTTAGTAGTAATAGATTTTTGGCTCTTCCTGCTCTGGAAGAGTAGGTCTTATTCATCCTGAGAATTTTGACCTTTTGCTTAAGCAGTCGGTACTTTAGTTTATGTAATATAAAAATTAACTGATTTGCGTAGCACTTTGGGAGATGCCTGGGTGAAAGTCCTGTGCAAGTGCCAGTGCTGTTGTTGACATCTGCACTTTCGAGTGAGTGTCGGTAGGTGGCAGGTCATACGTTAAGATTTTTGTAGGCTTGTTCACGTCGGTGTGCTCTTGGAATTCAGATTTAGTGAGATAAAGCAGTGCTGCTACACTGAGTGCAGATTTGCAAGCCGGGAAGTATGGAATGTGCAGGTTTAGGCAATTAAGGAAATGAATGGGATTTGGGAGAGGAAAGTGAAAGGAAAATGTGTTTTCGAGTGAAAATGTTCATTTTGTGTTTGGAGAATCTTTGTGCTTCATCTCTAGGAAAGATTTGAAGCACTTTTCACAGTCTACGATAATCAAGTTACATTCCAGTTATTTAAAAGCTTTAGAAGAGTAAGGATAAACTTCAGCAATCCAGAGGCAGCAGCAAGAGCACGGATAGAACTGCATGAGACTGACTTCAATGGAAAAAAGCTGAAGCTGTACTTTGCACAGGTATTCTGGAACACTAAGATGTGTCCGTGTTTCTTTTTTGCTCCACTTTTGCCCATGAGTTTTGTTTGTCATAAATATCTGAAGTTACCTTCAACCTCATTGTTCTGCACTAAGATGTATTATTTTCACTCATTGAGAAAATTCATGCGTTAGAGGACGGTTTTACTTTTCAGCTCGAGCTTGTAGAGTTGTAATCAGTGTGGGACAGTTGCTGTGTAGTGACACAAACCACCCTCCCCCATATATAAACAGAAATGTGCTGAAAGAAGCTAAGTGGGTCCAGAGATCTCTTTAGAATAGGTTCTCTACAGGCGTGTTCTTCTTGTTGGATTAGCAGCTTGCAAGTGTCGTATACAGCTACGTTGTCAACATTTACATAGAGCATTTGCTTACCTGCAGCATTTCTCCAAGGTGTCATACCAAAAGAACTGACAAAAGCTGTACTATTATTCTTAGAGCTAGGCTGAATTAAGCATTGCTAGTACAGAGGATGGGCATGAATTATTTGGGATGTAGACTAAATAAAAAGAGAATTAATATTTGTTATCTTACTCTGTATCTCCTGGCTTTTCGCTTCAGGTACAGGTGTCCAGCGAAATAGGCGACAAGTCCTACCTCCTCCCTCCACAACCTGTCAAACAGTTCCTGATATCACCACCTGCATCTCCACCAGTTGGATGGAAACAGAGTGAAGATGCAACTCCGCTGATAAACTATGACTTGCTTTGTGCTGTCTCCAAGCTGGGACCAGGTAGGAATATTTACCTGCTTTTGTTGTGTTACTTAACTTCAAAAATAGTTATCGAGGGAATTTATCTACTTATCTTTCTTTATGTGAGAAGAAACTGAGTCTCTCATGTGGTGCATTGTACTTGAAGAAAATGATCCCTCACTTTTTTTACATACTTTGTTAATTTGAAAGTATAGCACAGAACTGAATTGTGTGGTACTAGCTCCATCACATCCATTTATTGAATTTTCTCATAGTCTCAGTATTAAATGTCAACCAAGAAGAGGAATGAAAAATTCAGTCTCTTGCAGCTGGACAGTTGCCGTTATTAAGGATGCTAATACATACTTTTTGCGTTATATCATTAAACTTCTTTCTGAGCCTTCCTAGAAAACGTGCTGTTTGCTTTCTGTGAAAGGTGGGGAATCAGGAGGCTTAATGTTCTCAAATACTTTTGTAGGTTTTCATTTACAGATGTTGTATAAATGTACAACATAAATGATGTCACTTAAAAGTATGCTGCTTGTATTGTGATATCCTCAGTGTTTCACAATAGCTTTTTTACATCCCTGCATTCCTTTAAATATCAATTAAAAGATTGATTGGATTCAGAGTACAGTATAACAGATGCAGGGGCTATTTAAAACCATTTAACAGGTCTGGAATAAATTAATATTTGATTGTATTACTGCAGATATTAAGGAGTTTTTTGAAATAACATGGCTTAATACTTTTCCTTGGGGATGTTCTTAGCATGACTTTTGTTTGCTGCTCTTCAGGGGAAAAGTACGAGCTTCATGCAGGAACAGAATCAACTCCTAGTGTGGTTGTCCATGTCTGTGAAAGTGAGACAGAAGAAGAAGATGAAATAAAAAATCCCAAACAGAAGATCATGCAGACAAGGCGTCCAGAACCACCTGCAACAATACTGAATGAATCTAAAGCATTTGATTGTACACTGGAGGTAGGGGGTACTATGCACTATTAAATTGTGTGATGCTCAAGATAGTATCAGAAATCAGACACTTAATGAGTACGTGTGTTGATGTCTGTACTGCTGCTATATGTTATGTATAGCGACAACAGATTTTACTTGTAGTTGTCTCTCATGTTCCAGATTTTGGATGCCAACGCTCTGAAAAGCACTTTAATCTTAGGGACTAGTACCCCAAGTGTAGCAAATCCTTGACTTGAAATAGTGAAAAATAGGAAGTCTAGTTGTGTTGTTCTGTTTTTTTGTTTTTTTAAGATGTTACCCTTTTCTTTATATTGTACAGTGTGATGTACCAAGTGCTGAAGTAATACCTTACTGCCACGATTGGATTCAAGAAGGGTCGTTGTGTAGCAATTAAAAGCTGATCTTCACTGGTACAACAGCTTCCAGTTAATATAGTGTTAAATGCAAGTGAAATGTACTCTTTATGCTAAAAATTCTTCCCAGCTAGTAATCTTCTGAAGTGAAGATGAATCTCTGCTTTTCTCAGAAATGCCAAGTATGTGTTTTTTAATTTGACATGAGGCACAAATACACGTACAGAACTAAATTTGAGTAGTTTTGCTAACTACACAGAGAAGAATACAGGAGGAAGAACCACAGTCCACTGAGAAGACAGACCCCAAGTCTGTTGCCAGCACTACTGCTGCTGCTAGCTGTGATGGTACACTGACAGGTACGATGCTTTGCACTGCCACCTAATGAGGAGTGAGTTACAATCTGTAAAGGGAAATAAGGATTCAGCTATTGAATGTGTTGTCTCTGATCCTCTCTGAAAATACGGTAACGTTTATTCCTCTACAGTCTTAAAGATGGCCTACACTTATAAATAAATTCAGTGACTGTTATGACTAAGTTATGTTAGGAGATAAACCATCTAGGGTTAATTTTTAACTTCTGCTCCTAAACTTCTCCAGTCTGTTTCGTATTTTTTTTAAGACAGTCAGTTGCCTGGCTTAGCCAGTTCTTAGGCAGTTTCAGTCCTTGTTTGCTGTTTTTCATTGAGACTTCTCCTGTGTGGCATCCTGTCTGTCTGATACAGCATCTGCTACTTTTGAGACCAGGATGCATCTTTTAAAATACAGATCTTTTAATTTTGTGATCTTGTGTTAAGTGTTTTAGTAGGAGGAAAATATGCCTCGGTATAATGACACGTGCTCCTATGCTTTTATGCTATTTTATAACCAAGTTTTTTTAGTCTAGACAGATTCTTCTTTTTTCTATTAAAAAAAAAAAATTTGTGAACAGACCAGGCTGCTGATGTTCATATATATTCAAAATCATTCAGAAATTGGCCTTTTTCAAATTCATTTTAGTGTGTTTCAATTCTACATGACGTGCTTATTGAATTTTCAAAAGTGTTTTCACTTGATTGACGGCGGAGAGAAACAGTGGTGGTCATGAATTTGCATGAGCGTGGTAGTTTTCAACTCCATATTGTACCAGCTCGTGATCCCTCCCTGCCACCAGCTTCAGGTTGCTAAATGGGATCCTGCAGGCAGGTCCTTGGTCCAGAGGCAGGAATAGTATATATTAAAAAGGTAGGAAAATGGGGTTTGTTCATCTTGCCTCCACAGGCATGACATTTATGTATCTCTTCAGGTATTAAAATCACTCAAAGTCCAATTCTGTGTCTCACTTTTCCATGGTATTAAAAAAAAAATGAAAATCTTGTATTGTCCATCAAGCTTGTGTATTTTTAAAATTCCAGAGGTCCATTTTGGATTTTCTGTGGTGTTCGTATTTTGTTAATGGTTTAATTTCTACGCTATTGTAGAAGTTGTTGTAAGTAGGAAAAAGTGGAAAACCTTCAGAAACAGTTTTATAAGGCAAATCAAGCAAATAATGTTGTCAGTGTACGTTGTGTAAAATGTATAACAACTTGCATTCCAACATCTTTCACTGTGTAAAGACATTTAAAATAAAAGCAATGCAGTGCCATTCACATGTGGTTTTTTAACTATATTCCTCATTGGCCAAAGTTTGACACATAAGTTTTCTAATAGTGTGGTATGCTTGTGCAATTGAGAGAACAGTTGGGATAGTTGATGGCTTTCTGTAAGCAAATTATTGGAAAAATAGTGCTGAAGAAGTTGGGGATTTCAACAGAGAAATCTTGGGCAGAGCTGGGCTTAAGGAGGGCCTGAGAAGGTTTTTAGGGTGGCTTTGGGTGCCTGTGGCAGCAGAGTTCCATTTGGAGGTTTACCTCATGTTAGTTTGGAGTGGGAGTTTGACTCCTGCTTAGACTGTCGTGGTAGAGAATGTCTGGGTTGGGGTGCACTGTTTAGCTCTAAAGTTTTTGTTGTAGGAAGGTAAATAATTACTTGTTTTCAGAAAATCTCAAAAACCCATTTCCACAGGGGGGAAATGGTGAGACTTTATACAAAATGTGCATGCGTTGGTCAACAGAATTATAAAACAGCAGCTGGTTGGCGCTGCGTCTGATTTTGCAAGCAGGTTCCCCTCTCTTTCATGGATCGGGCAAATTTCGGGAGCGTTTTTTGTGTTAACCGGTAGAGGGAGGCTGTGTGCCCTTCTCCTGACTCACAGTGATGCAATATAATTGAATTATATTAAAAATACTACAAAATCACATCCTGTTACTGTACGTGAAGCCGTGCCCTGTCTCTGTGACAGCAGAGGCGTCACAAAAAGGAAACTTGAATTTAGCCATCAATCAATATCGGAATTGATTCTACTCTGCTTTCTCTCCATCCATAATCTCCGGGGTGGCAGAGCCTTCCTTGTCAAATGAATGAAATTCAAATTTGCTGTATTTACTCCATGTGATGATTCAGTAATGACCATCAGAACCTGTTAATCACTGACCCGCTATTAACTGCAGGGCTGTTTTTAGAAGTAGGCTTGCACAGAGGCACCAACTCAGCCCTTTCTGAGCTTGCACTGCGTATAAATAAATACCCCGAATTCCTCTAATGCATTCTTCCCGAGAAGCAGCTGAAAAAAAGTGTGGTCTTTTCTTTGGGCAGTCTGCCTGTCTATTCTGGAGAAAACGTTGTGGGGGGACTTTATTTTATGATAGCTACGGATGGGCCTTGGTTTTGCAATCCTGTGATTACTGCTTCTCATTCTATTGCTACCTTGCTCCTGAGCTGCTTCCCCCAAGAAAGACCTCATGCAGAAAATGTCTCTTGATTGATTTGTTTTCTGAAAGGTTCTATTTCCTTTTTTGTCTGGTTTTGGATTACTGAGCTCTTTTAGCCCAGAACAGAAGATTGTCTTATGAATCTTAACGCTTACCAGGTTTTGTTTACTTGCTCCGCTTAATGTGTAAAACTTGCTAGAAGGGCTTCATGGTCCAGCGTGCTTTTAATGTGGAAAGAGACCACAGCCAAGCCTCGTGCCCTTGGAGAAAAATGCAGAAGTGTTTCCTTTGCTAAAGCAAACAGGAGGCGCGCACCTGGCTGGATCTGTGAGCCTTTGTTCCTGTGTGGGCTTACGCGGCACCTGCAATACATCACCCTGGGACTTCTCCGTGCTGCACACCCGAAGGTCGGCCTGGGGCACGGGGAGCAGCAAGGGAGTGAGCTGGTGACGCTGGAGTCGGTGGGAGGGAACTGTGGTCCTTGACACCTCCACGGAACGCGTGCTTAAGCAGCTGTTTGTTCTGAGCAAGATAAAATGCTTTTTCTCCCGTAGCTATTGACTGAGCTGAAATCTAAGTGAGCGTGGCTGCAGGGTTGTCTGCTGACATCGGTCGCTCAGCTTGAGCAAGGCTTGCACAATGTCTGAATGTGTCTTCACCTAACGATCAGGGCTAGAGACCGACCATGTGTCAGTATCGCGGTACCCACCATAATGGAGAGACAGGTGGTACCTTGTGCTCTGGTGGGTTTTGTATTGTATCTTTAAGTTATATTTGTGCTAAGAAAACACGGAGTATTTTAAATGTTAACTAATGTGTTGAAATCCTCTTTTGAATGGTATCTTACATTTCAACGTGTTGAGGCTTGTAGGAGGGAATGTTTGACTTCCGTAGTGAAGTGAACGTGTTCCAGCTATAGCATCAGCGGAAACCCAGGTGTCAGCAGTACTAGGGTGAGGCAGCGGGGAAGACATCGCAATCTGTTGTTTTGCTGTGTTGCATAAAATATAATAATAACAAGTTCTGTATCCTTCCTGGCTATCGCCAATGACCGTGCTCCTGTTTGAATGACGTGGCCCAGCAAGCAGGGATTAGGGAGAGCAACCAGGCTTAGCCGTGCTCTTCTCTGGGGCAGGTCGCTTCGTCGCTGCAGTTCAGTTCCGTCCCTTGCAGGTATGGTTTGTAACTTTTTTTGTGACTGTGGGTACACATACAGTACCAAGGTCCTGCTTTCAGAATACAATTCTAGACTTGGTAATAATGAATTTCTAGCTGGTTGTCATATCTGTTGTAAAATGTCTGTTCCCTCTTTTTTTCTGACAAATACAGGTCCAGTATATTCGCTCTGCTCTCTCCACTTCTAGTTGCAAGCAAACTGCAAATTTAATCAGTGGTGCTGTGAACTGACCTTGTGATCCAGGAGGAGTACAAAACCTACTTGGAAGTGTGAGCTGAATGTATGAATTCAGTGAGACTTAACACATTATTAGGTTATGTCACTTCCTTAGCTGCAAGGCTGTAAAGTGGGCCTGTGGTTTCTAACTGAGCGTTATGTTGTGTCCTTGGGCGTTCACTGACTTCGTTAGGATTGTCCTGGAGCATCCCAGTATCTCATTCCGTCCTCCACTAACACTGCTAACGGGATATTGGTGGCTGATGACCTGTAAACTGAGTAGCTGATGTTGAAAGAGCTTTATACATATGGCTATATGCTAATAGTATAAGGGCGATAAATTTAGGACCTGGTGAGGGATTTCTTCACAAGCAAGCACTTGGGAAAGTCACACCCTCCCTCTCTTTTGCCGCATAGGCTTTTAGAGAACCCATTTGCTTTTACTGAGCATTTATTTGGCTTCATTGTAGATGTTCACACCCCTTCTCAAGCATTGTAGCAGAGATGGCACTTAATAAATTAAGATTTTTTTATATATATATATAGTTGAAAGGGTACTTAGCACATAGTGGTGCCTGGAAACAATTACACTGGGCTTTTTCTGGTTTCTTTTGCTGTGTGCCATTTCATTCCAGTGGAACCCTCTATGTTTATTTTCTAATATAGATGATATTTCATACAGAAACTCCAAGGGTGTTTTACTTGAAAGGAGGGGATGTGACTGGCTCTCCTCAGATGTCTGCCATGAAGGGAGCATACTTGTTCAGAACAAAGCAGTGAGAATCAGGAGATTTGAATTCTGCTTCAAGCTCTGCCTTGGATTTTTGCAAGGAAGGAACGTAATCTGTCTTCTGGTGCAGCTGACAGTCTTACAGCCTTGGTACTGTTTTTCAGCAACGTTTGAAGGGGTGGGATGGGAGGGAATCGCTCTGCCTCCTGTGTTTTGTCCTCACCAGAGAGAGACTGCTGTGCATTGGTGAGGTTACTGGCCCTGGACAGAGCTGGAGTTTCTCCAGAGCTGCTTCTGCTTTAGGGAGATACTTCTCCCACCCATGTGGGAAGAAAGAGCTGTTACTTGTTATGCGGTTGTGTCTGCCCTGCTGTCACTGTGAAGCTTGCGGTGTCTGCCACACACAGCAGTGTCAGCCACATAGATACTGCAATTCCTCCTGGTGTCTGCACTCATTTGCTGGCTCATTTCATCCCTCCTGTTCTTGGTTCCCAGTGGCACCTAAATGCAGCTGTTGTGTTGTCATGCTGCCTCTGATGTCGGAGGTGTCCAGCAGCTCAGCTGAGCAACAGTTATACTAAATATTCTCTTTCTGGTTTTCATTTCCATGAAAAACTACTCTGACCTCCAGAACAGTAAGATGGAGAAGCTTTTGCGCTGCAAAACGTTACACCAGTTCTGTAAGCACAGAAGCTGAGCTGTGCTCAGTCTCTGAGCCCGCTTCTGTCCAAACTATGAGTCCTTCTTTCCATCTGTGGACGTTATCAAGAACAGATGATACAGAGCAAAGAAAATGAGAAGAGGCCCGAAGCCCAATGCTGGTAAACAATCCCAAATTCTCCCACAAATGCTATTGTCTCGAGCTTTGACAGAGCTCATAGAAATTATTGCATGCAGTGAAAGCAATGCTTTTGAAACAGCTGAACCTTCCAAATGTGCTGCCATGGCCCAGAGTCAGTGATCAGGCTAGCAGTGCTGCAGGCTTGAGTCACGCTTACACAAGCATTAGCTGGGCTTCCAGTGTTTGTTGACATCCAGGCTCTGGAATCTTGTTAGGAAGAAATTCTTGCGTGCGCAGCATCTTCCAGCTTCACGATTTTGCCAGGCTGCTGAAGATGGCCTCAGTTTTGTCTTGGTGGTGGCAACAGAGGCCACGAAGCCCTCCTTGGGGAATGCAGAAATGGCCAGCAGGCTGCCCTGGAAACAGTTGACACTGGAGACAAGAGGGGCTGAGTCTGTGGGCGTAGCTTCAAAATGTCAGTCACTTTCTAGGACTCACCTTGAACTAAATCTCAGCCTTATCAAGGCAGCCAAGAGCTCCCTGAGGAGCAAGATTAGGTGAGAGCCCGTGCTGCTGGGTAGTCCCAGCCCGTAGGGCCTGGCAGCCGTGTGAGGGCGTGCCGCTCTGGATGTATTTGTATAAGCTCATAAATGCTCTGAAAAGTTTGTGGCAAAGATAGACAAGAAAGCATTTACCCTGAGTCTTACCTTGCCCTGCAGGCTCTGGGCAGGGCTGGGGATCTGCCAGGCGCTGCATGCTCCATTGCTTTAGGGTTGCTCAGCGTCCAGTTGTGCCTTCCACCAGATCCAGACCCCAGAGATTTGCTCTGGTTTCGTCCTGGAGACGGGATGTGGAGAACAGCTTAAGATGTACCTCGCTACTCTGGTTTTCGTAACAATTCACAAAGACAACAGGAAAAGCATTTGGTGAAAATACAGAACTTTTTCCTATTTACACATTAAGGTGGGCTGCCTGACGGTCGCAGTGGCTGCTGTCACCTTATGCTATTTAAATGGAGTTAGGACCATTATTATTAATTATTACTAACTGCCATGTGACTATTCATACCTTTTCCAAGTTTACACATGCACACTGTTAAAAGAAGCCCCTTCTACTCTAGAGAGAGATACAACCCAGGAGAAGTACGCAGCTGGAATACCACTCCTGTTCCCAGCAGAGCGCCTCGTGTTCTTTCTTGTTTATGCAGGATGAGGCAGTAATTATAAAGAAACCAATCAAACTAAACTTACTCCCTTGAAAAGACGAAGGGTGAGTAATGCTTACTGAGATCTCAGTCTGTGGTTTCAAGGAGCTGCGATATCTGCATGGGGTTTTGGTGTGATGGAGGCAGAAGGATTTAGCAGGAAGTGACTAATGCGGGGCTTTGTAGCTAAACAAAAATTTTGCTAAATAATTGGATCTTGAAACGTAATTCTTCAACTCCAGCGATAAAGCCCCTGTGGTTTTGTGCTGTGGGGTTCAGTTTGGGGTTCAGTGTAGAAACCAGTCAACTGTGAACACCAGACTGAAGCAAGACCTGTGTTAGAAAAGCGCAAATGTTTCTTTAGGAGATTGGCTGCGATGGTAGGTGCTGTTCCCTTTGCTCCTTGCAGTCGTCACCTGGCCTTGAGCACCAGCTTATGAAATGGAACGTGTGGCCGTTGCTTTCTCTTTGGTGCAAGCACTGAGGTGACTGGCACCCAGGCAAGTTTAGGTTTGTAGATGACATCTTTATCAGTGGCTCCCAAAGTGCTTTACGTGGTGGAACTTCTGTACCTGCTCAGTATTTGTATTTCTCCTCCAGAGCTAGATCAGGTGGGCCGTCAGCCGTGGATGTGCTTGCTGCCCTCCAGCCAGCTCGAACAAGCGAATTGGGGAAAATGCACACATTTATGGGTGAGATGTTCTGCTCCAACTCCCAGCTCAATGCACCAGGTAGCCAAAGGCGGTGTGAAGCCGGGACTGCGGAGCCCCAAACCCCTGCCTGGTTCTGGTCTGTCACTCTCTGGCACCACGTGGGACCCCAGTGTTCAGAGCATCCCTGGGGATAAGACGGTTTCAATTTCAGTCTGTTGTTTCACAGAGTGCAAAAATACATGGTGAATCGAGTGGAATTAATGGTGTCTCCTGCTTTCCTTATGTCTTATTTTGTACGGAAAAAGAGTGTGTAACGCCAAGTGCTGCATTTAGATACCAACGCTCCTCAGCTGGGCAGAAGGCACAGCCCCAAGCCCGAGCGAGGTCAGGCGATTTTGTGTGTTTGCAGTGAGATATCGGGTTTCTTTGCGTAACTGAGTTGCTGTACATGAGTGAGGGAAACTAGAAATGCTTTTATAAGTGGGTCTTGGTGGGAAGTGAGTGTCCTGGCTCCAGCTGGGTGTGAGCCGTCTCCCATCTCGCACTCCCTTCGGACTGCTGCATCGTGACGAGTCCCATGGGATCTGCCAAGGGCACTCCTCCACCACTGCCTTGTCAGCGACCTGAACCGAAGCGTTTCTCCCACAGAAGCAGCTGAGAGCTGCCAGGTAAGGAAGCCTCTCGTTTCTAACGCCAGCTTCTCTGCAGGCTGCGTGTGCAGCCTGGGATGGGGCGGTCTCCTGAGGCTGCCGTCTGTTGTGGGTCTCGGTTGTTGGTGCCTCTCTAAAGGAGCAGCTTCTGGAGAAGCACAATTGTGTAAGAATCTTACCTTTTCTTTGCTTGTTTTCTTCATGGCTCCAAAGTAAAAGCTGATTTAAATGCTAGAAAGAAATATCCCTGTGAATGTTTATACGTACTCTAAATTTTGTGATTTTTAAATGAGCTCTTGTTTTTTGGAGCCAGCTCCTGATTTCTTTTTCTTCTGTTTACTTATCTGACCCCAGCTGTGGGCTGGAGAAGTTCTGGTCCTCCCTTTGAAGGCTTAATTTCAAGGTGGACAAGGCAGGCACCTACTTGCTGGCTTCTATCAGTAGTAGGTTCTCCAGCTTTGAAAATATTTCAAGTGCGAGATGAAATCTTATGCCCTCTAGATCTTTCTTTTCAACTTTCCCTCTGGCAGACCCAGCAGTAACAAGTCTGTGCTCTCTCTCCAAGCCCTGCCTCTGTCCACCCCCGATTCATTAATGAGCTTGTTTGCTTTAGCAATGCCTTATCAGTGAAACATGTAGAAATGTGCCGTGCTGGGGTTCTGCAGAAGCTGCGATACCCGGGCCCCGTGCCTGCAGACACTCGTGCCTTCAGAAAAGTTGGGACAAGTTTTGTCCTCCGACCTGCTGGAAGTGAAAGGCACCCGTGTGTGGAGGGTGAGAAAGGCGAGGTTCAGGGCTGCGCTGGAGGAAGCTCAGTCCCGGGGAGCTGCAGGAGATGCTGCTGTGGAGCCCTCGGGGAGGCCGCTGGGGCAGGCTGCAGGAGGGCGATGCACCGTTCCCCACTGGGTTCGACGAGAAGATGCCCGCTGGCATTGCCCGACTTCATGCAAACCAAGCGCTTGAGCCTCGTCTTGCCAGGAGCACCAGCCTTCCTAGAGCTGTCCCCAGAGAGAAGCTGGAAACATAGCAGAAGATCTTGGATCTACGCTGGTGTCACTGGCTGTCACTTATCAAACTCCAGCAAAACTTCAGGTAGGGGGTGTCAGCCCAGACCCCCACCCTGGGCTTTGTTGCCCACGTGACGCAGCAGAGACGGGCAGGAGCGGAAGAGTTTGGCTGGAGTGGGGTGTTCCAAACCCAGCAGCACGGGGAAATCCCTTCTTCTGATGCATGCATGAGGAAACGCGCAGATCAACCCATCTGGTTACACAGCCCACTGGTAGCTGGTTAACTGTTGCTTGTAAAGGTCTTGCAAAGAAGTTAGGAAGTCGTTATCCCACCGCACAGTCTATGCCAGCTCAAACAAGGTCTGGTCTGAAGATTCACAGGTTTCAATCGCCAAAAAGCGATAATTTACAGATTCTTTTACAGTCAAACCTTCGCTCGAGTGAAGTCGGTGATCGATGGAAGCTGGGTATGTGCTCTGATGTACTCTGGTCGTCCCAGGAGACGCGCTGCCCATGTTTCTGGGCCGTTACGAAGCGCCTGTTGCTGCCTTCCCGTGCAGAGGCAGGAGTTTGTATCGGGCAGGTTTCATCCATAGGTTTCGGGCTGTTTTGTAACAGAGACGGGTGGTGGTAGTTCTGGTTGCAGATGGGGAAGCTGAGGTGCAGGACGGGGAAACATCTCCTGCACGGCAGCACAGCAGCCGTAAACCACGACCTGAGCCCAGACTGAGGGCTGCAGGCTCGGTAACGTGGTTTCTGGTTTCCAGTGGGAGCAGCAGCGGGCCCCAGGCAGGGGACAGATCCCTTTTATCAGGGTCAATTCCACATGAAAAATGCAGACAGGGACCGTGGTCTCACGCTTCTTCCCCGCTCAGTGGGAAATGCAGAATAAAGCCAGCTCAGTACAGGTTAAAGGCAAGGATTCCTTTCCAGTTTGATCCTTTTGATTCTACTAATGAGTAGACAAAACCACTTGTCCCGTCTTTGGGATGGATGTATTTGGGATTCTTCTCCAAAAGTGCCTGCAAGACCTTTGGGCACTGAAGTGCCCCAGAAGTCAGGCTGATCTCAAAGCTTCGGCGATCTCCCTGGGAGCCCTGATCAGGTGCCGTCTGTCTCCACAAAACCCTCAGCAATGAGGAACTGAAACCCGGCCGTACCAAGATCGCGACGTGCCCAGCTGTTCCGAGAAGGCCTGCGTCGGGGTTTCTCAGGAGGCAGGAGCCTCTTCCAGCTCGGCACCGAGGCCATCTGTGCCGGCGGCAGCTTGGAGGTGATCTCACACTTCTGGGCTGCGCTGGGGCACCGGGTCTGCTGCTTAACTGCTCAAATGTGGCTTCTTGTGGCTGCCCCCTCCCTGGGAGGGTTCAAGGCCAGGTTGGACCTGGCTGGGAGCAACCTGGGCTGGTGGAAGGGGTCCCTGCCCATGGCAGGGGGGTGGAACTGGGTACTCTGTAAGGTCCTTTCCAACCCCCCCCATGTCAGGGTGGGTGGAACTGGGTGCTATGTAAGGTCCCTCTGAATCCCCCCATGGCTGACGGAGGTGGAACTGGGTGCTCTGCAAGGTCCCTCTGAACCCCCCCATGGCGGGGGGCAGGAACTGGGTGCTCTGTAAGGTCCCTCTGAACCCCCCCATGGCTGAGGGAGGTGGAACTGGGTGCTCTGCAAGGTCCCTCTGAACCCCCCATGTCAGGGTGGATGGAACTGGGTGCTCTGTAAGGTCCCTCTGAACCCCCCATGGGAGGGTGGGTGGAACTGGGTGCTCTGCAAGTTCCCTCTGAACCCCCCATGGCGGGGGGCTGGAACTGGGTGCTCTGTAAGGTCCCTCCCAATCCCTGCCCCGCCGGTTCCGTGCCGGACCCCTCTCGGGCAGTGCCCCCTCCTCTCCCCTCGCCCCCA
>Ga0065711_1040828_pt1 | contig 16642 bp, 14 predicted proteins | sample Hoacrofraction12_FD_59098 | JGI IMG/M metagenome (GOLD analysis project Ga0065711, IMG submission 59098) | Hoatzin crop microbial communities from Cojedes, Venezuela - Epithelial fraction 12 v2 (version 2) | ecosystem: Host-associated > Birds > Digestive system > Esophagus > Crop | place... | reverse complement strand
GGGGGGGGGCGGCAAAAGGGAAAAAGAAACAAAAAGAAAGAAAAAAGAATAAAAAACAAAAAAAAAGTTGTGCTACTATGGAGAAAAAAAAAACACTCTGCCCTTTTAAAATTAAAGCAAAGACGAACCATTTTTGCCTATGTAACACTGAAAACAAAACTGTGACATTTTAAAAGAGCATCTAACACCTGTGCATTCATCTTGATCTGCAGGCTGACTATGGCTAGTTTAGTCTGGAGGCAATTTACATAACCGAGCAGTGAAAGTAGTTCATTGTTTTTGATCTTTCTATACTCTGAGACAAACATGTCAATTACAGTTTGTTTTTTTGAAGCCAAAACTGTAGTGCTTTGCATTGTTTAGTACAGTAAACACTGAAAGTATTTGATGTTTGCTCTGAAGAGCTTATGATCTAATTGATCTTCACATGAGGAAAATGAAAAGGTCTTGCACTGAAGCTTATGGAACTCCTACACTGATTAGAGTCCAATTCAAGATCTATGATGAAAACTTTCCTTTTGATCTGTACACCAAAAAGATTATTCAGAAGCAGAGTGATATCGAAGAGACTAAGTGTTTTTGCTAAGCTGTGTCAACAACTTTTCTTTAAAGCTTAGAGAAAATGCAGTAGTGGATAGGATTTATGCTCAAGCACCAGTAACAGCTCTGGATGTTTTGTTTATTGTCTGTTTAAAACACAGAACAGCATAAAAGAACAAGGTAATAGCAGGTGCCAAAAAATTTAAAACAGAACTCGAGAGCTTAAGTACCTGACCATCTTTTGATAGCCTCTTACTTTTTTCATAGATAAACATGTACTTTTTTCATAGATAAACATGTAGTACTTCATACGGTGAACATAAATCACAGTATTACCAAGGAACAATATATTTTTTTCCACTCTTGCTTCTATTTTTTTCAAAGCATGGTGATTCATGAAACAGTTTTTAAATTTCATTAATATGATCATGCATTGCTTAGGAGCTGCTTCATTAAATAAAAATGTCTTATTTTCATGGAAATGAACTTTATTTACCAAGTTCATGATTTTCTTCAGAAATCAAAAGCAGTTACTATTGGAAAAGAAACTCCTGCAGTGAATTGTAAAGCTTTTCTTCAGATTTCCTTTAAGTTGATCACACTATTAAAGCTCATTAGAATTGGCTTCCAAGTTACTCTTCATGTTCAATTTTCCACCATTTGGGAATCAGGAACAATCATCAAAGGACATACAATGCAAAACTGTTTTGTTTTGTTTTTTCCCAATACTTGCAGAAACTTCAAGCTTTGCAGATATTTTGGATTGTTCTGAAACTAAAAAAACAGTCAAGATCATTCAACCAAAAGACCAACAGGCAGCAGGTCAGTGAAAGAAAAATACTGCTTTAATGAGTTCACAAGACAGTTTTGATACTTCTTCACTATCTCAGATATCCACTGATTTTTTACACAGCAGTTAGCGGAGAAAGCAGGATTAACGATATGAAATAAAATTAGTACACAGCCAAGTTCCTTTGTATCCTTTAACAGTATGCTTATTTTACACCAAAGTTAAACTCATAAGGCTAGAGCAGACACTGTATTATGGTGTAAAACTGATCCTAGGGCAAAAGAGATGTTTGCCTTAGAGTGAAAAGGTGAGAGGAAGCATGAGTAACAACAGCGGGAGTCAGAGACTACATGCTATACAGTTTTGAAGACTGAGGGTCTATTAACAGGCTAGAATATGGCAGGCTTATGTTGCAGTCCATGTAAGACTTCCAACAAGCAAAAGCTGTTTGCGTGGGAATAGGAAAGGAATGTGCTTAATTTCAAGACAAACCTTCACAAAAGTATGAAATACTCCAGTCTCCTCACTTGTCCACTTTTAATCACTGAAGCAAAAAGATGTTTGAAGTAATGTGTAAAACTAGAGGTACCAGAATATTTCAGTAAATTCACCTGTGCTTTTTCATGCATAAGCAACTTTAATTCTCCCTCAACATATAAAGATTGATAAAACTGCAGCAAAAGATGAATTTTATCAGACCACAAAAAAACAGCCCTCATTTGGAAAATCCAGGGTGAAAAAACTGTTATTTTTGAGAATGGAATGTCTTTTGAGATATTTTTCTTGTGTAACTGGTAGATATTTAAAAGCGTCAAATCACAGTTTTACTAATTTTATTGATTCACTTGTTGACTTAAGAATATAAGAGTTTAATTTATGACCTTGCTACACAGGAGACAGGAACTGAGACAGTAGGAAGAACCTCACAAAGCAGCAAGATACCTGGAATTCATCCTGAAATATTAATTATACATCTGTCAGTACAAAAAGCCAGATTCATAGCCCATTGAAATAAATTAATTATGTATCTGGCAGACTCCAAAATCTGTTGAAGCCAAAGGAAGTCTTAGGAGTCTTTGACTCCATTGGGCTCTGGATCAAACTGCAGGAGGATGAGCAGAATTAGGCAGAGAGGAGCAGATCACCAGCCCTGCTGGGAGCAGAGCAAAATCAGATCAAGGAGATAAAAGCAGCAAGTGGCAGTGTGTAAACACCCTCAGGCTCTCAGAAACGTGTCTCTAACACAGAATGAAAAGGCAGGAAGTCTGCCTCCCACAGAATTTCTAAGTGGCCTATGTAATTTCATTCTCTGTAAATCTCAGTGAGAAGTGGTTAAGGATTTTGAAACAAATAGCTTCCTGGTGAAAGTATAAAGGTACAAAACCTCACCTTAGTCGCTCAGGTGTGATCACAATGTACTGTCCAAAACTCTCATCAGGGCTCTCCATAGGGGTCCCGAGCTGCGAGCAGGCAGTCTAGCCTAATTTTAATGATGGTGGGTGAAAGCTGAGTGTCTTTCCTGTTACAGGAAGGCATGATCAGATTATTGAGAAGTTCATACCAGACTGGAGGAGGCCTTTTTGCAGAGACCTCTTGGTGTCTTCGAGTCACCTTATTTGTGGTAAGCCACTTGGCTGTTGTTAAAACACGTGTTTAGAAGACTAAAATTTAAATCTGCTGGATGGTCCTAGTGGATGAAACGGGGTTTAGAATTAGAAATGTCTTGGGACAGAAGAAAACAAGAGAATTAAGATGAGCACAAACACAACTCAGCTTTTTCTGTGCTTTTCTACTTGTGCACTGCACGCACATATTTCTTCTTCACTGAATAATGAGCAAAGAAGCTCCTTTTCTCTGTGCCTCTGAAAGCTGAATGGAGATTTGCCTTTTTTAATGTTATTTTAACTGACTTGCAGTGCAGAACAATGTCTTCTCAGTATTCAGTCTCTGAGACGTTTGCAGAACAAGGAAAGTATTGAAAACTTGAGTAGCATTTCATTCAATGGCTGTCACCACAATGTATAAAAGACTGTTTTCTGTTTGTCTTTTTTTTTTTCATGTGTGTATTTGTATATAGACAAGATAGACAAGAGATAAAGACATGTCTACATACAGTCATTTTTTATGCCTACACATTGATACACTCTGAGAAGCAACACTTCAAAAACCCTAAAATATACATGTGGAAATCTAGGAGAACAAAACAAAATTAATAACCAAAACATAACGTAAATATCCCCGATCTCACAGTGTACTGGTTTTGGCTGGGGAAGAGCTAATTTTCTTTATAACAGCTCGTATGGGGCCATCTTTTGGATTTGTCACCACGTCATGCTCAGCAGTAAAAGCTGAGGGAAGAAGGAGGAAGAGAAGTTCAGAGTTATGGTGTCTGTCTTCCCAAATAGCCGTTATGTGTAATGGAGCCCTGCTTTCCTGGAGAAGGCCTTAAATACCTGCTTGCCGATGAGCAGTAGTGAGAGAATTGCTTATTTTACTTTGCTTGCATGTGCAGCTTTTGCTTTACGTATTAAATTGTCTTTATCTCAATACACAAGTTTTCTCACCTTCACCCTTCCAATTCTCTCCTCCATCCCGCTGCTGGGGAGTGAGCAAGAGGCTGTGTGTGGCTGAGCTGCCTACAAGGGTTAAGCCATGACACACAGTGCAGAAAGTAGAACCAAACTATATTGATATAGTATAATTTGATATATCTTTGTGCCTCCCATATCTGTGGAAGAAGAGTGGGTAACAACTTAAGACAAGTGTGATCCTGGCAATCCTCTCACCTTTTTACACAACAACAGCAGCAGAAATAAAGAGAAAGCAATGATTCTCAGAAATGGAAAGGATTGAGTCTGGTTCACTTGGTAACCACTTCAGCAGCAGTAGTTTATGAGACGTCCCCTTAATTTCATGGTAGAGAACAGGTATTTCTTACAACGTTATCCTCACAGTACTGTGAAAGAGAAAAAAACATTAAAGAAAGGAAATAACTGTTGTAAGGTTCATCCCAATGACTATGAAAAGCTTCCAGGAAGATCTGTAACAGTGAAACAGAGTAAGAAAAATTGATGAAAACCAACTACGATCTCAGCACGACTGGGAGATTATTAACAGAGAAAAACTGCAGTAATTGCATTTTAGGGTATTTTTTCTACGTTTGAGAAGATGGATAATTTCTCTTTTGTCTTAAGAAAAATGAAAACCTAAATCTGCTGTATTAGTGATTCTGGTTTGTGGGGTTTTTGTTGTTGGGTGGTTTTGGGCTTTTTTTTAATTGGTGGTGCAAATTAATCCTCCTTTTTGATTAAATGTCATTATTGGAAGTATTACAAATACACAAACAAATTTTTTTTTTTTTTAAATAAAGTTTGCATTAGAAACTTATACAAATAGGAAAATTTCATGTTGGGAGAAAAGCATGTTGTGATATTGCGAGTTTTTTAAAATAAACAATATTTAGAACTTTTTTCCTCAGAATATATGGAGATGATACATACCCATCAATTATCATAAATACTTCTAAGTTTATAACACTACTTTTTTAAAATATGCAGTCAGACTTCTTATAGTCTTGATTCAAATATTGTAAAACAGGCTCAGATTTCTGAAGTTTTAAAAAATATATTTACCTACTGCTTATGTAACAGGAGACTGTGATAGACCCTTAGCTTCATTAGTATTATTTATCAGTGACATAACTACATATAAATAAATGAAGCTGAATTACATCAGGATTGAACTAGTACAATTATAATGCTATTTATCTGCGCTTATAGACTGCAAGTGTCCAACTCATCTGAGGCTGAAATTAAACATATGTTGAGGAATGTTTTCAGAAGGTTCTTAGCTGAATCAACAAGATTATAAGTATAAATGTCCTCAAGTTCTTTTTTAGATCTCCACCCCAAATCTAGTTAATGAAATTTTGCATATGACAACAATGTGTAATGTATTTATAAGGGGCAGTGGTCAGTACATCTCTGAAATGTTTTCTCTTTATACATCTGTCTCATTAATTTTCACATTTTCTGAAAAAGATCATGACCTTGCTCTGCTCAGTACCACTTATTCTGCTATAGGAAGATTTCTATGTATTATAAATAAAAAAGATATTTTAAAAATTGGAATGCAAAAGCATGGGTTCTGACTTCTCTTGGAAACACAGCAAAGTTTAAAATCCAAGGACTTTACATTAAAATTCTATGCTCTAATTATCCATGAATTATATCACCTCGTTATTCACTATATTTTATGACTGTTGCTTCATTTTTCATTATATGCATTATGAATTAACACGGAAAAATAGAAATATGCAAATACCAAGAGAAATATAATATACGTTAAAGAACTAACTTAGAAACATGAATCTGTTGAATATTGAAAAGTTACAAGAAGTAATTTAGCAAATGTCAAACCCAATATTAAAATAGTATTGGTTTGCATCACTTCCATGTATTAGTTCACTGTGAGGACTGTAAATATAAATGTAAATGCTGTGTTAATGATTTTAAATAAAGCTAAAATCAAAGAAGAAATCACAGGAGTAACTTACACTAACCAAATAAGAAATTATAACAAATAACACCATGTCAATGCTCCAGTGCTGTAATGATTTTAAATTAGAAAAGCAGCATTTACAGAACAGGTTGCTCATTTAACATTTTAAGGATCTGTCAATAAGACCACTTTTGGCGTGAAACAGCCTATTTATTTTGATTAAAGGAAAATCTCTCAACGAAAATACTCTTGAGCAAATACCATCAGGGGTCCTTGACTTGGTCAGTGCCTAGAGCATTTCTGCATATCACAAGGGCTGGAGAAAGAAGCAAATGGTGCTTGAGGATCTGAAAAAATGTCAATGCAATTTGTAGATAATCAGCTGAGGTTACTAAAGAATATTGTTCCAGCAAAGGTGGGAAGCTAGAGATCTGATTAACTCCTAGGTTGCATTGTTTGTAGTTATTTAGAATGTGCCACTTGCTGGATGGTAAGAGTGTTCTCTCTTTCTAAACTTTCTAATGAGTCATTCATGCTGAGTAAAGCAGTTCTCAATAAATGCTTAACAAAGATTAGCTGGTTGTCAGGTTTGGGTTTTTTTGGGTAGTTTTTTATTTTCTGTGAAAAAACTGTTATGTCTATGAAGGGCTCTGTGCACAAGTCTGTTTCTTCCACTCTGATGCATGCATTCTGTCTTTGGAGACATTTTCAGGCAAGAAAACTATAATTCATATCAGCAATGTAATGACTACAGCAGTACTACTCTACTAAGTGTAAATATGTTATGCTTGTTATTCTGATTTACTTTGGCTGCTATGCAGTCTCTAATCTGACCTTGCAAAGAGGTAAGGCGTCATCTGCATGAGGAGCCTGTAGCTTCAGCGACACTGAGGTCTTAAAGTCCCTAATTTAGTTACTTTTATCCTAGAAGTTAAAAAAAAAAAATCTTATGTAAAAATAAATTACATCAAGGAAAATATGAAGAGCCATAGCATCATATTAAAATCAGAATATGGTTATAAAAGTCACATGCTTTGTTTCAGAAAATCAGTAATATACAAACATCAAAGTCTTTTTTCTGAATAAACAGGGTTTATTTTTCTTGGGATTTATTTTTTTTTTAACCACAAGCTAAACATTTCAGTTTGGAAATATGAAAATATTGAAATATCTATTTGAATCAATATAGTATAGATATAGTATATATGATTTGGCCAGTAGGTACAACCTGAATGAGAAAATAGGAATTTAATATAACCAACGTACAGAACTTGTCATGGTAACGTCTGAGACATCCAATTTTATGCAAGCCCAGAAGGGAAGTAGGAAGTCCTTGTCATTATGCAGGTACATGGCCTACAATTTCTTACCTTTTTAGGACACATGATATAACGGAAAATCGCTATTTCTATTCACACTCTTTAAAGGACAGATTAATTAATAACTCTAATACAGAATATAAATTCTGTTTTGAACAACTTGAATTCTTATTTGTTTCAGACATCTTCATTTGATCTTGCATGTTGATTGTCCAGTGAAAGGAACAATCTAGCCTGCAGATCCAGTTGAGTATTGTCTTTATGTACACTGAGGTCTTGATAACTCATTCTTTGAATAGTGGCCATACAGACTTCAACAAAGGTTCTTTTGCCATTGTAAAACAAGTACCCTTAATTACACAGATTTTTTTTCCAGTCAGCAAGATCTTTTCAACAATTCAGGCATTGCAACAGGCTGCCAAGGGAGGAGGTGGAGTCCCTATCGCTGAAGGTATTTAAAAAACGTGTAGATGTGGCAATTCAGGATATAGTTTAGTAGGAATGGTGGTATTGGGTGGATGGTTGGACTTGATCACCTTACAGGTCTTTTCCTACCTATGATTCTATGATTCTATGAATTTGCAATGAATTGCTGAGAAAATAAGTCACAAGAGCAAAGAAAATTTGATGTGCATGATGGAAGCAGATTATATCAGTATTATCTTCCTAAAATTAAGACACAAAGAACAGGGCATATCACATTAGAGGCACCATCCCTAGTTAGCTAGATTTTCAAGACATAGACCCACATCTAGGTTTTCTCCACCAGTGCAAATCATTAAATTGTCTTGAGAGCTGATAGCTATGATCTGACATATTGGACTATTAGCTGTGCTTTTCTTTGCCTGTCGCACCAAGGTACTTATGGATAAAAATGCAAATACGTTGTATCTCCTGTGGACAATTGTACTTTACTAACACATGTTTTCAGAAACTTGTTGTTTGTTCTTGTGAAAGAATTTGTTCTGAATGTAACTGATAATCAAGTTCTGGAAATAAAAGTATCTGATTTATCTGACTAGTCACACACAAGACAATTCAAACTGCAATGTCTGCATATAATTCAAAGTATAAACAACATCAGCATCAACTATGTGTTTAGTAAATCCAAAGAAAATTTCAATCATATCTAAACATAATGACAACATACATTTCAGCATTACAGGCAATAAATTTAAAGTATATACAGAATATATTGACAACATAGATTTCTGAAAAATATTTTCATTCTAGGGATAATAAATTCTTTAAGCAGTTAAACATTGTTCTGCTGTGCATGGATCACTCATATCTATACAATATTATGTAATTAAAAGTAGCTTTTGTCATACACTGGCTATAGGTACCACACGTCATTGTTCCTAATACTTACATGCTAAGACCTCCTACATAATTAATGTGTTTCTTGTTTTCCTCAGCAGAAGTCTATGCACTGTCTTACAGTCTTCTTTATACTCCCAAATACTTCATCTTTTGATCTTTCTCTACTACTTCAATTTTCTAGTGCTTTTGCTTTGCTAGGAAATATCTCATCAGTAGAAATATACCCATTTTCATAAGTGCATTTGTGTATAATATTCTACTCCACCAGCTAAGCAGATATCTGACTAGTCTAATCCATCTGCTCTTTCTTATTTCTGCTTCAATGTTTGTCATATTATTCCCACCCCATCTTCTTACCTTACAGCTCACAATTTTTTATAGTCCAAAATAGACCTTATTGGAGTTCTGTCATTTATTGTCAAAGAGGTTATACAAATATGTCTCTGGCCCTATAGGAAGCTTCACTTTCTTCAGAGCAATATGACAGATGTGATTATGGCTGGAAGCCATACCCTTAAGACAAAGCAATAACTGTTCCTGCCTGAACTGACTGGCCTTTACCTGTGTTGTGTTTTCACAGTTTTTTAGAAGGGAGTTGGAGCTAGGTCTTAACCAGGGCGTCAAATGAGCACCTGTAGCAGATGAATATGCGTATCATCTGTGGATATACATCTGTAAGAAGGCAAGAACTGGAATCAGAGAACAGGTGTCTGGAGAAGTTGATGACGAAATAAAGAAATACAGTGGAAGAAAAATATGTTAATTTACCTTCAATTAAAATAAATTAATTCTTTTTTACTTTTAATGCTGTATTATTGTTGTTTTTTGTCCTTTCCAGACAGTTTTATTTATATACGTAAGTATAATTTTTAATGTATAAATGCACAAATACCAATATTAAGTCCCTTTGGGAAATTATGCTTATCAATAGATCAATTATACTAAACATATAAAGAGTCAAATAGTATTTCTAGTGACACAGCATAAATAATATCCTTAATTTGAGCTAGTTTGGTGTTCTTCCAGCTATGGCTAATTTCAGAAAGTTCAATAACCTAGTGGCTACCACTCTGTGGCTGTGTGTGTTTATGTATTTTGGTCTTTGATCACTGCTGATTTAAGACGCTTTCTGCTTAGAAACCAGTATTGAGCTCGGCACAGAGTTTTGCCTCTGAGATTATAATATCTTCAATCTATGTTATAGTCAGCTAAAATCTGTCTTTCTTACGCTTATTTTCTATCCACCTTTGTCAGGTGCAAGTTTTCCTTCATTTTATTAGTACATACTCTGTTTTGCATAGCTTGCCTGACCTTCTGACTGAATGTCCACTCTACATGTGCATTAAAACTGTAGTGTAAAAGGTCCCACAGTGAGTGAATCTCAGGATTTCTTATTGAAGTGCAGGTTTTAGTCTTAATAGGTAGAAAGAAGTTCTACTTAAATAAACATTGCAGCTTGGTTCATGATCTCTTGGTTTTCAAGTAAATTTATTTTTTTTCTGTATGATGTAATTATGACTATACAGAATAAAAAATACCAACCCCCCATGCCCTGGATTTGGCCAGTATAGGCTTAATTTTCACAAGAAGCCAGGAGAGGACACAGTCAGGCCAGTTGACCCAAACTGGCCAAATAAATGGGGTATTCAACACCAGCCAACGTCATGCTCGCTTCTGAGTAAGGCAGCTGGCCGGGGGAAGTGAATTGCAGCTTGGGAGTGTGCTGGGCATCAGGTGGTGAGAGTTGCTCTGTGCATTTCGTTGCTTGTTTTGTATATTCTTTCTATCAGTATTATTGTTGTTACCGTTTGCTTCGTTCGCTGCTCTGTTAAACTGCCCTTATCCCGACCCATGAATATTTGCCTTGTTCTTTCCATTCTCCTCCACACCCTAGTGGAGGGAGAGGTGGTAGAGCAACTGCATGGTCTTTTATTGCCAGCTGGGGCCAAACCACAACACCCCATAATTTTAGAGTGTCAATACTATTAGTTTTTATTTTATTTCAGTGGTGCAGATAAATGCAGAGCAGATTTATTTGTGTAGGAAGTAGAAAAGAGATCTATCTCCTGTATTGAATCTATGTGTTGATGCAAGACCCCAAATGAGGCAAAAGGCTCAAGCTCTGTAGAAAGATAAGAAAGAATATTCTCTCTCTTAAACGAGAGTGTCAGGGGACAAGGGTCTTTAAAATAGTCAAGAAGAGTTAGAGAAAGAATTATTTTTTTATAACTAACGTAACGGAACTCGTAACTGAGACTCATCTTTTTCTGAAAAATTTAACCTGAATGACTTGCCCTAGATCACATACAACATTTCTGGCATAGCTAAACCCAAATTTCCTCAGAACACTTAGTAAGACTATTCCTCTAATTTAAAAACATCTTGATTTATCTTCTGAATATCCAACTGCTAAGAAACCAATTCCTAACATCCTTCTGAAAATCCAGCTGAAGATCTTACTTTCTCTGTTTTGCATCCACATATTTCACAGATGAGTGCAAAATCTTTTTTCTTAACCTGTGTAACACACTGCATTTCCTTCTAGACAGTAGCCTCTGCCAGTGAATATTATCAGTCCTGAGTTCATTACTACGTTTTACTCCTGGAGACTGAACTCTGTGAGTCACTTTTCAGCTCATAAGCTTCTTCTCTCCAAATTCTTTTCAATCTGTTAGCTCTGTTATTCCCCATATGACACAACTGCAGAACTTTTAAAGCATCTTTGGTTGCAGATAAGTTTAAAATTTCATCCTATTGAAGATCATCTGTAACGTAAGCAAATCAAAGTGATCTTAACATGGAAACAGAGAAATACTTTCTACCTGATATGAGATCTCTGATATCCCCAATTTTCCTATGTAATGAAAGAGTAAGATAAGATTCCCTCCTCTTTCTTTCCACACCCCTTGAGTGGATGGACCACAAAAAGGGGACTGGGGCAGCAAAATTTCTCTCACTGTAAGAGAAGGTAAGGTTTGGGACCATCCAAGGAACCTGAATATACACAAGTCTATGGGACCTGATGAGATGCATCCCAGACTCCTGAGGGAATTGGCTGATGTCATTGCCAAGCCGCTCTCCACAACATCTGAAAAGTTGTGGCAGTCAGGTGAAGTCCCTGGTGACTGGAAGCAGGGAAACATTGTACCCTTTTTTAAAAAGGGTAGGAAGGAAAATTCTGGGAAGTACCAACCTGTCACCTCTGTGCCTGGGAAGATCATGGAACAAATCCTCCTAGAAGCTCTGCTAAGGCACATGGAGGACAGCGAGGTGATCCAAGACAGCCAGCATGGCTTCACCAAGGGCAAGTCCTGCCTGACCAACCTAGTGATTTGCTACAATGGAGTGACTGTATAAGTGGACAAGGGAAGAGATACAGATGTCATCTATCTGGACTTCTGTAAGGCCTTTGATGTGTTCCCTCACAACATCCTTCTCTCTAAATTGGAGAGCCATGGTTTTGATGGATGGACTGTTTGGTGAATGAAGAATTGGCTGAATGGTCACATACAGAGAATATTTGTCAATGGCGCAATGTCCAGACAGAGATCAGTGACAAGTGGTGTTCCTCAGGAGTCTGTACTGGGACCAGTACTCTTTAGTATCTTCATCAAGGACACAGACAGTGGGATCGAGCGCAACAGCAGCAAGTTTGCAGATGACACCAAGCTGAGTGCTGCGGTCAACACGCCTGAGGATGCCATCTAGAGAGACCTGGACAAGCTGGAGAGGTGGGCCCATGTGAACCTCATGAGGTTCAACAAGACCAAGTGCAAGGTCCTGCCTCTGGGTTGGTGCAACCCCCAATACCAATACAAGCTGGAGGATGAAGGGATCGAGATCAGCCCTGACGAAAAAGACTTGAGGGTACTGATACATGAAAAGCTGGACATGAGCCATCAATGTGCACTCACAGCCCAGAAGGTCAACCCTATGCTCGGCTGCTTCAAATGAAGCATGACCAGCTGGTGGAGGGAGGTGATATTGCCCCTCTCCTCCGCTCTGGTGAGATCTCATCTGGAGCCCTGCATCCATCTCTGCAGCCCCTAGCACAGGAAAGACATACATTGATTACTCTTCCATTGACTGCAGTTGAAGTGGGGTTGCAGACTAAGCGATTAATCTTCATGTCAATGTTTCTGTTTTTTCAAGACTATAGTAAAAGAATATTTTTAAATAGTATTATGTAGCTGGAAAAATATATTTATAGTTTTGAGAAAAACTTTAAACAAGATATTCATTATTTTCTACATTTCAGTTTTTTTGTCAGAACTTTATTCATATTTTGACATTGAGGCAGGTTTACATGGGTGGCAGCAAAGCCTCCACCCAGCCACTTGTTCACTCCTCCCAAACAGATGGTGGAGACAATCAAAAGGGAAAAAGCAAAAAAAATATGTGGGTCAAAATAAAGATAAAGTGAAAGAGAAAGAAATAAGTGATGCCAAAGCAGTCACTCACCATCAACAGACGGATGCCAAGCCAGTTTTTAAGCAACAGATACTTTACAAAAACTCCCCTCCCAGTTTTATTGCTGAGTATGATGTTATACAGTATGGAATATGATGGAATACCCCTTTGGTCAGCTGGGATCAGCCATCCCAGCTGTGTCCACTCCCATCCCCTCACTTCACCCCCAGCCTACTCTCAAGGGCAGCAGAGCAAGAAGCAAAGGCCTTGAAGCTGTGCAAGAACTCTTCAGGAGCAGCCAAAACACTGGTGTGTTATCAGCACTGTTTTGTTCACCAATCTAAAACATACCACTGTATGAGATGCTATGAAGAAAATTAACTCAATACCAGCCAGATCCAATACAAATAGATAAGAAGACAATGCTCAGATGTATATAATCACATATCCCTCAAAATCTACTTGCATAATGAAAAGGGATCCTGAATGAAACATATAATTTGAAAGTGACAAAAGTTACCTAGGTTTTTTACCTTTGTAAGGGTGTAAGACCAATATTAATATAGCTCCTGTACATTTAAAATAGATAAAAATGCATCTTTGGAGGGAAAGTTTTATCGTTTCAGAATGGATCTATGGTTAGCATTTCCAAGAAGTTTAATCTGGCCAAAATTAGACATCTGTCTCATGAAATGCATTGCACTCCTGAGGTATCTATTTCTCTCTAATGTGTATAAAAGGAGCCTATGGCAAGGCAAGGTAACTATAAGTTAATTTTTATGTTAGCTGAATCCCATTTTATGTATGCATAAGGCTTCAAAAGCAAGAAAAGGACAAGTGAGGGAGGAGAAAAGTTTACTGCTGCTTGCAGCTGGGCTTTGAATTGGAAAAGCTTGTTCCTGAGCATTTCAGCCCCTGGCTCAGCCAGAAGCACTCCATCCCATCACTGTGGAGACAACCATTTAGTGCTGTCACCACAAATAACTTCAGTTTCCCAAGTATGGGGGATGATCTCCTATGCATTTTGCTAATTCGAAATGCTTTCAATATCCCTGGTTACAGATGAAGGGATAAAAAAATGTCCCCCTTCTGCAAGCATGGGTTTTCAAACTATGGTCTTGACAACTGAATGTATCACAAGGAATGAAAAGACTAATGATTCTAGTCCCTGTGAATGGGCAATCTGCTCCTTCTGCTAATCTCAGAAAACACGTACATGTTCTGATAACTGAAGCAATTTACTCATCTCATATGGAACTTCAACACTCAGGAGAAAACAAATGGTAATAGTTATTAACAACATTGATATACCATGATTTTGGCTGAGGAATTATTAAGAAGAGAAGCATAGTTTGGTCTCTGTTTCCTTAATTAACACATTTGCTATTAGTTTCTATATAAGGCTTTATTAGCTTCTCTGCTGAGGTAATTACTCCTTTTAGCAAAGACTTGTATTTACATAGGTAATCCTGAAGCTGGATGTGAAGCATCAAGATGATGTGCACTGGTGAGCAAAATGAGCAGATTACAGCAGTGAAGGGCAGGTGTAATTGATTCATAAAAGTAGACCGAAAAAATAAAATAACCACATCCCATTTTAGACATCACACATGACACACTGGCCCTTCTTATAATCAGATCAATGTGTACTGCAACACTAGTGTGTGAGGCTGATTAGATCATCACATTTCATAAGGACTACTTTGTGTTGGGACAAAGAGAAGCCACCCCTCTTTGGAATTCAGAAGTGAGACCTCAGGGCAGTAAGAGCCTAAGTCATCTTTCTGTTTGGCCTTTTGTTTTGGGCTTGCCTTGTGCCAAAAATAGGCCTGATTAGAAAATCTCTCTGTGCTCAGGATTGGATTAAAGATTTATCTCTTTAAATATTTTTTTACTGCCAGGAAGAGTTCAGTATGGGCAGGTAGTGACTGAAGAAGAAAAGAATAAGGAGAAGAAACAGGCAGTGACAGAAGGACAGAGAAAGAGATTAAGAGATAATTTTAACAAATATTTCAATTTCATTTATAAAGAAAAGTGAGAAATATATTTTTGTAGCAGCACAGGTAAGTTTACCTGTGTGGGGTATCACAATGGTGGGTGTGTCATTTACTGTGACATTGGTTACAGAATCACAGAATCACAGAATCACAGAATCACAGAATCACAGAATGGTAGGGGTTGGAAGGAACCTCTGTGGGTCATCTAGTTCAACCCCCCTGCCAAAGCAGGGTCACCTACAGCAGGCTGCACAGGACCTTGTTCAGACAGGTCTTGAATATCTCTAGAGAAGGAGAAGCCACAATCTCTCTGGGCAACCTGTTCCAGTGCTCTGTCACCCTCAAAGTGAAGAAGTTCTTCCTCACGTTCAGACAGAACTACCTGTGCTTCAGTTTGTGCCCATTGACCCTTGTCCTGTCGATTGGCACCACTGAAAAGAGTCTGGCCCCATCCTCCTGACACCCACCCTTAAGGTATTTATAGGCATTTATAAGGTCCCCTCTCAGCCTTCTGTTCTCCAGGCTAAACAAGCCCAGCTCCCTCATCCCTTCCTTGTAGGAGAGATGCTCCAGTCCCCTCACCATCTTTGTAGCTCTCCGCTGGACTCTCTCAAATAGAGTTGCTCCAGAGTTGCTCCATCATCTTTCCCGGGATGGAGGTGAGGCTGACCGGCCTGTATTTCCCTGGGTCCTCCTTCTTGCCCTTTTTGAAGATTGGAGTGACATTGGCTTTCCTCCAGTCCTTGAGCACCTCTCCTGTGCTCCAGGACCTTTCAAAGATGATGGAGAGTGGCTCAGCAATGACATCCGCCAGCTCCCTCAGTACTCATGGGTGCATTCCATCGGGGACCATGGATTTGTGGGCATCCAGACTGCTTAAGTGATCACGCACACAGTCCTCCTCGACAAAGGCAAGGTAATCCTTTCACCAGGCTTCTTCTCTTACCTCTGGGGTCTGGGATTCGTGAGGGCCTGCCTTGGCACTGAAGACTGAAGCAAAGAAGGCATTCAGTAGCTCTGCTTTCTCTGCATCCTCCGTCACCAGGACACCCACCTCATTCTGCAGCAGCTCCACATTATCCCCAGTCTTCTGTTTGCTGCTGATGTACTTGAAGAAGCTTTTATTGTTGTTTTTGACATCCCTTGCCAGATTCAATTCCAGGTGGGCCTTAGCCTTCCTCGTGCAGCCCTCCATGCTCTGACCACATTCCTGTACTCTTCCCAAGGGGCCTGTCTTTTTTTCCACATTCCATAGACCTTTCTCTTCCACCTGATCTGCACTAGAAGCTCCTTGTTTAACCATGCAGGTCTCCTGCCTCCTTTGCTCGATTTCTTTCTCAGGGGGATGCATTGCTCCTGAGCATGGAGGAAGTGATGTTTGAAGAGCGACCAGCACTCATGGACCCCCATGCCTTCGACAGCCCTGGCCCATGGGATTCCTCCCAGTAGCTCCTTGAAGAGGGCAAAGTCAGCCCTCCTGAGGTCTAATGATTTGATCCTGCTAATCGCCCTGCTTCCTCCACGCAGGATGCTGAACTCGATCATTTTATGGTCACTGCATCCGAGGCTACCTCCGACCTTCACGTCCTCCACCAGTCTCTCCTTGTTTGTTAACACAAGGTCCAGCAGCGCGCCTTTCCTTGTTGGTTCCTCCACCACTTGCATCAGAATGTTATCATCGATGCTCTGTAGGAACCTCCTGGATTGCGCCTGCCTAGCTGTATGGTCTTCCCAGCTGATGTCAGGGTGGTTGAAGTCCCCCA
>Ga0065711_1040827_pt1 | contig 16643 bp, 6 predicted proteins | sample Hoacrofraction12_FD_59098 | JGI IMG/M metagenome (GOLD analysis project Ga0065711, IMG submission 59098) | Hoatzin crop microbial communities from Cojedes, Venezuela - Epithelial fraction 12 v2 (version 2) | ecosystem: Host-associated > Birds > Digestive system > Esophagus > Crop | place... | reverse complement strand
ACTGGAAAGAGTCTGGCCCCATCCTCCTGACACCCACCCTTGAGATATTTATAAACATTTATTAGGTCCCCTCGCAGCCTTCTCTTCTTCAGGCTGAACAAGCCCAGCTCCCTCAGCCTCTCCTTGTATGAGAGATGCTCCAGTCCCCTCCTCATCCTCGTAGCCCTCCGCTGGACTCTCTCCAGTAGCTCCTCATCTTTCTTGAACTGGGGAGCCCAGAAGTCATATAGTCCTTGCATCTCACTCAATGCAGAAACATTTCTAGCAGATATTTGTCTCATCTGTTTGCTGGCATGTCCAGAGATAACAATTCCGTATACGTCCAGGCAATCAGTCCCATACTTCGTTTCTGCATGTTCAGGGTATCCTTGTCGTATGATACTAACCACTTTAGAGTACATGAAACTCTGTGCTTGGGCTTTATCAAGAATATTTCTCTTTTGCTGGAGGTAACAGGGAACTGTGATGCCAGTTACTGCAAGAACAGCTAGGACTACTGTTGTTTTAAATCCTAGTCTTTCAACGTGTCGCAAACATCTGTAAGTAGAATGAAGATTGAGTGCTGCAGGGGGAATCTCACAGGTTGGATTTGTGTAGCTGTGGTCAGAAATGGAGCCTCGTCTTGCCATCTAAGCGCACAGTTGATACAAAAATTTAAATATGGCAATAAATCTCTAAGAATGCACTTTTCCAGATTCTTCTTATTTTGTAATCATAAAACCCCAAGTTCTCATTTAATTAATGTCTTGAAATACTTAACCACTTCTCAGAAGATCATTGGTCACATCAACTTGTCTCACAGGTGTAAAAAAACATGTAAGCAGGGAGAGAAATTAAGTACACCCTTAAAATTTAAGTTACAGGCTTGGGTTTGTAGCTCTAAGTCTGGAGTTCCCTATTCTGCAATTAACAGTGGGATCAGATCAAGTGTGAATGTGTCAAACTGTCCTTTTCCTTCTTCCAGCCTCCCTGTTTAGACCTTTTTTATGAACAGGCAAGAAATATTAGTAATAAAATAGTTCACTGTTGTGAAGGATGAACCACTAGTCTAGTTTCAGTCTTGGGAGCACAGAATAAAAATCAGCTGAAGGGATAAATGTGGAATAGATTGCATCGATATCTACAAGAGTAAATAAACCCTCCTCCCCTAAACTAACAGCTGTGTGTTTATTCATAGAAATTTTAATCCAGGTCCAGATTTGTAACAGTTGTTTGTAGAGCTTTCAATGACAGCTCTTTGTCCCTCAGGATATTATAGGTAGTAGTAGTACCTTGTTCTTGGCAAGAATGTGCTTTAAGGTGTAATCAGAGGAACTCTTAAGTGGGATGGATGTGGAAGGAATGTTGGCTCCCAAGTTTGCTTTAAGAACAAAATCATCACTTTCAGGGCTTCCTGAAGAAATGCCAAGTCTTACACATGTTTGGAATTACCAAATGCATTCATGAGATGCTTACAACTGCAGTTTTGTTATGTCAATGGTAAAACAATAGCAGTCTCCGTAAACCTGGAAGTCCTGGATGCGTAGCAGCTTCATTTTTCGCTAGTTGCATTGTGTCATGTGTGGTAAAGAGCACTTCTAAAGCAGATATGTGACTTTGGTCTTGTTGCTTTAAGGCTGCCAAAGAGCACAGGCGGCACTCTGCTCCAATTCCACATTTTTCTTTGCTTCAGAATACTGTGTTTCACTGATCTCCCTCCATCTCTCCTGTGATGACTGGCAGGTGACTGCTGCTGCAGTTGTGTTCTGCTACTGTGTCAGAGCATCTGATGCCTACATGATTGCACTATAAGCATTCCTTAGTCTTCGTTGTCTCCCCATGCTCCAGAACAAGTCGTCATTATTTGGAGGACACGGGACAGTCAGGAGCCTGCCCTCTCCTTGACCTTTCACATAACTGACTATTCATACAAATATTGCAAATATGTTGCTCTGGAGAGAGCAAAACATTCTCACTGAAATATTGCTGTCCCACACCATAACCACATACTAGAGGGGGCTGAAAAGTGGCATAGCAGTGATTATGAGGAATAGTCTCTGTCTCAGTGCCTTCTACTTGACACAGACTGGCACTATCATACCAGAAAGCCTTGCCTAGGTTTGGTTATTTCCACTGGCGCTATTTTACCACAACACATTTTCTCTAGAGAACTGCTGCCCTTTGTTATTTACATGGAGAACGCAAATGTCAGGTCTGCTTTTTTCATTAAAGAAATAACTGTGCATGAGGGGAGGCAAGGGTGAACGTATACCCTCTAGGATTTGGAAGAAACCAAGCTGAAAACCCTAGTAGTTCTTGTTTTGAAAGAGTTTCTGCAACGGATCACAGCTGCTCTTCCAAAGGAAACAATGAGAGAAACTGCTGCTTTATTCAGTGTGCAGTGACTGAAACACTCATCACAGGCCTCAGACTCCACTGTGGACTTCCAGAAACCAATGTTCCCCAAAGCACAGAAATTATGAGCATAGGGTGATTTTAGGGCTTCTTGCTAAAACACAGCCTAAGTGTTTTTTTTTTTTAAGTTTTCTTTTATCATGCATGAAAAGACTTGGTCCTATGTCGTCCCCATTGCCAAAATACTAGCTTGAGAGAATTTTCAAATTTTATTTATGTGACATGAACTGTTTTTTGTTTATATATGTATATCGACATTTGCAACCCCATCACTAATATAGCTTGTGAGTAATGAGATGTAAAATACTATTTTAATGCAAAAATACATAAATTTAGATTCTACTTTTGTGCAGACAAATGTTCCAAAGTAATTCAGAACCAGTTCTTATTGCAGTGAAAATAATTTGCCAATTTTTAATAATGCGCTAGAAGTCTTACTTAGAAATTTAGCTAGCAACATGAAGAACTAGTATTTCTACACAGAGGTCACTGAGATGATGAATTATGTGAGATAAATAGCTTTATGGGTAATTAGTAAAACTGGAAGTGACTTTTGAAGGGTCTTTTTCAGTTTCTTGGTAGTTGGACAAAACATTTCAATTTAAAATAAACCTACAAGATTTTCACAGTAAACTGACACATTTTGTGAAGAAAATTGGTTTGTTGTGGAAGAGAGACATATGTGTGAAAACTGTTTTATTTTTGTAGAATGGCGAGCAGTGATTGTTCAGTGGCTCTGTGAACGTTTCAGAGTTGTAAGGCCGAATGACACTAAGGTGAATATCTTTTGAAGAGTTCCGCCAATAAACAAAATGCAAAACACAAAAGGTTTCCAAAAGAGTTTAATAAATAATGAGGTTCTTTCTGTACTGTATAAACTATAAATATACCATGCAGTCCTTTATAACTTAAAATAATTTACAGGCTGAGGTAGGGGGGTAGGAGGTTGTTGTCATGGGGTTTAGATCCGTCTTAGGGCCTCCCTGACTTCCTGCTGAGCACACACACACAGGCTGTGTCAATTCGAATAAATCGCCAGGCTGCTTGCTTGCCCTCCATTGTCAGCGCTTTGACAAAGGTGTGTGTTGTGGTGCAGTAAGAGTTCCAGTGTTTTGCATCGATCCCTCGGCACCCACTGGAGACTGGCTTAGGGTCTCTGCACTTGGTCTCAAAAAAGTACTGCTTAAATATGTTGTTGTTAATGTTGACCTCTCCCAACACTGTCACCTCTTTGCCTTTAATGTCAGTGGCTGTGGTTTTGTCCCCAACCCACATGCTGACGCTGTCACACACTGAGAACTCTCCCCTGTGTAATACAGGATGCGTGGTCCTCTTGGTCCTGGCAGTCCTGTTGAACGAACCTGTACTGCTGAGAAATCCCATATTCTGTCCTTGCCCTGACACTGGGGGGGGCTGTGTGCTGAACAGCACCCAAGGAGACCGGAAACGCCTTTTCTTAAAAAATTTTGGGTCCACGGTGATATTCATAACTTCTCTTCTACCTGTTGTCCAAGTAGAGTGGCCATGGGATGTCTGTGGAGCTCCTTGGGGAATGTGGTGTCTGTTACTCCGGTGGGTATTGAGCAAGGAGTGTTCTGCAGGATACTCCAGTGGAGCATTGTCCTCTGACTTTGGAGCTGCCTGTGTGCCGATCAAAAAAGCTATAATCAGAGTGTAGTACAGCATGGACATTACGCTATGCACCTAGAACAAAAGAAAAACATAATGTTACTGTAAGCCATGCTGGCACAAATAGATGCCGTTGCTGACAAATTTTTAAGATACCCAGGATCATACAGATTTCGTCAGGTATTCGTGTGAGTGCCAGATGTTGCTCTTCCGGAAGAGCTCATTCAGACAGCATAAATGGTCTTAATAAAGTGAGAACATTAGAAAGTAATAGCTAGGTTATTATTAATTCCTCTGGTATTTGTTATTAGAACACTGTTTATGAAGCACTTGTTTGGTGTTATTAATGTGGAGACCATGTGGCGACAGCATGTTCCCAGGAGTAAAATCTCTAGTGATTTTGGCCAGGGCTGGTCTCTTGGCTGCAAATACCCTGCAGAGTAGCGAGAGTAGAAGCAGTGCCTTGGCTAAAATAGCTGCCCGTTCAGTTAATTTGCCTGCAGAGGTGTCCTTGGGGCTAGGGTGGGGACCACCAAGCTGGTACTTGTAGAGGAGGGAAGAGCCCCAGTGAATTGTCCTATTATCATACACTCAACAGCCACGCTTACCTGCCATGTGGACAGGCCCCACCACTCCGCCTGGCTCAGCAGCCTCCAGCTGCCTCCATCTATCCCATCTGCCCTCTCAGGACACACCACATTGCTGATTTTGGGCAGATAAAGCCAATGCTCTTGCCTAGAAGAGCTCAAGTATCACCTGTCACAAGGGCAGATGGGATTTTTCCATGTTCAAGCTGCCTGTTAGGACAAATATGGGTATTGCGTAGGAGCACTGTGGATGACAGGCTAGTTCTGGGTTGGCATCTTAGGTATAGCATAGCTAAAACCATTGTGGCCATAGTAGTGGGAATTATGTACAGGGAAACGCCTTCCTTTTTTTCCGACTGCCATGAGCAAGAAGCTCCACAAATATCACTGCATAGCAGATCCAGTGCCAGTGCTAGTCTTCCTTCCCTGAGAATATGCACATCTTTTGGGTGTGGAGAAGTGTAAGACAACTGTCTAAAACTTTGCTAAGAACAATTTTATACCAGAAGACCAGCAGTGATACCTTGTTAGGTAACTACCGTGTGTTGACTTAATTCAGCCATCTGTTGGGTTAACAAATCGGCAGCAGGCATCATGGGAATAAGAGACATTCAAAAATTATCTGAAATTGCAGTTAAGGGCAGACATTGTATTTCCGCTGTGAAGACTTAGTAAGCAGAGACAGGGTATAAACAGACAAAAACTACCAAGCAAGGCTCCTTCTGTCTCTTTGCCTTGTTTTGCCTGACGTGCCTCAGCTGGCCTTGAATTACACTGTGTCCAGCCAGCAGGCAGGCAGCCGCACATAGACTGGACAAACAGGGTTTTGTAAAAGAGGAATCAGGTTCTGCAGTTCCACTGTGATTTCCCAGCACGTCTTAATGTTTTTTCTGGGTGTGGATCAGTTACTGTTGAAGTTCCCGCTCTGTGTTCAGCTCTTTCAGACTAGAATCCCAAGCAGCACTAAAGCAATCAACCAGGGCTTTAGCTTTGCTAGAGCACAATCTTGTAGAAAATGCAGAACGCTGAGATGTCCCATAGGATCTTGTGTGGATAGTCTTACCTCAGACAAGAGCTGCAATGAAATAAACAGCTGTGTTTGAGCAGGGCTGGGCAAGCATTTAAAAAATCATCAGGAGATGCCAAGTGAAGGTAGTGACTGAAGAGGGTGAAGATGCTACAGTCCCTGCGTCAATGGGAGAAAAGAAGAGAAAGCCCAAAAGCCACATTAGCAGTTGTCTGTGCAACAGCTGGGCTGGAAGAATTGGGGACAAAATGGTGATGAGGAGACTCAAATCTCTGTCACAGAGAAAACCTTCCTGTTCCAAAGCTACTTTAACTTGCTTAAAACAAGGCTGAGAGTTGCTGCTTTCCCACGTGCTGCTCGTGCTTGAGCAGTCGTCATCATCTGTATAAGAAAATAGAGCTGGGTGTAGCTCAATAGCTTGGCTGTGCACGATTCGGAGAGTAACCCCTTGTTCTACGAGCAAATTAAAATCAGATGGTTCATTACATCTCTAAAGAGTTAGCTTTCCTGACAGAAATGTTAATAGAAAAGGTTTGCAGAACAAAATCCAGGCACAATTTACACATTCCAATAGCAGCCTCAACCTATTGTGTTTATATATAACCCCTTTTTTTTATTATTTCCTTCTATAGGAAAGAGACATTGCAATGTCAGCAAAGAGCTGTTTCTAGTTTTGTGCTACACAAGATTCACTGCTCTAAAATACAGCTACATTTATGTCCCTTCTCTGAGTTTCTTCTGTTGCATATGCTAAGGTTATTGCTTTAAGGCCATTAACACAAAATCAGAAAGATCTCACCTGCTTGTCGTCTTTTTCTTTTTTGTTTTTTAAATGTGGCTTGTATTTCCTCTGCTCGTGGTAAAATATTCTGTGGGGAATGTGGCCTTGACACAGACATAATGTATATGGGATACCTGGTAGTTTTCCTGAAGATTCAGAATTGAATCTTTTCATCAATTATTAAATTAGCGGAGAATAGAAACTGACAGATTTAAGAAGTGGATTAGACTTGATGACAACAAGCAAAAAAAGTTAACATTTAAAGAATGGGTATGCCTTAGACTGTGAGGATTGCAGACTTTTTTGCTGACATGTACAGATATTTTACACGCCCTTTAGTGGGGTTGTTTCTAAGCTTTGTCACATACTTAGTTACTAGACCCTTTCATGGTGCTTTCTGGAAGTGTTCACAGTGCATGCCAAGTGCAGCCACCTGAACTTCCAGGGAGATGCACAGCTGCCATTTCTAGTGCAGGTAGTACGTGGGTATCTGTTTGTAACATTGGCCACAAACGTTATCACAGGCATTTCAATGCCAAAAATACAAAAACTGTACTAAACCAGAGGATGTTTACTGAGAACTGTGACTTCTAAGTGTACCATCTCTCATTATAAGTAAACATTCCCCACAAAAGACACGATGTCTGGAGAAAGAATAAAGAAGACACCGTAAGTGGAAACTCCCATTTTAGCCACACAACAGCTAGCTAGCAGGTATCAGTGAAGCAACTTGTTTAATAAATGAAAGAACTAAGCTTTTCCAAAAATAAGAGTATTAAATGCAAATTGCCCTTGTCTTCATTCTTTAGAAAACAGACCAATGATTTGTTTAAGTTCAAGATGACAATGCTTCCCTGCTGGTATGTTGGTCAAGTGTAGTTTAAACACTTGTTCTGGTATAGCTGTTCAGACTACTGTGTGATGCTGACAATAGGCGATTTCAGTCTGCTTTGAGACGAGTGCGTGTATTGTGCTTACCTCTGAGTATGCTGCACAAAAACCTGCTCCCCCAGCAATGTCTTTATTTCATCCGGACGCTGAGCTGGGGTTCGCTGCAGCATGCCATCGGGCCAGTTTGACTGCGTAGCTGAGTCTGGGAGTTGCTTATTCTGCGTTCCACTAGAAGTAGAAGTATTTGTTTGAATAATTAGCCAGCAAATAAGTGTTTTCAGTACCATTTTCCACTTGATAGCAGGAGTACAGGGACAAATCCATTTGCTTGGCTCTCTGAGCTGTTTCTTTTTCACTGGTAAACCGTAGACGGTATGTAAAGTGCAGTTCTTGACTTTCCAGAGCAACACATTGTAAGACAGAGCTACCTTTATTCAGCACCTTTACCAGACTGTGGTTAACAATCCACTACTCCCAGTCCCTTTCGGACGTCTTCCAGGCTCACCAAAACTAGGAGTGATGCAGCATAGTGAAGTAGTAGCTGCTGATGTCACTATCTGAGCTCAGTTTGCACAGTAGCGGTAGACAAATAAGGGCTCAGACCCCCCTCATCTTTATCTGGGAAGCAAGTCTGGTTACCAGTAAAGGCACTGCAAGTTGTGTGCCAGTAAATGCAGGCGATGTAAAACTCAGTGGCTGCTCTGCTTGGTTGTCCAGATTGGTCTAAACAATGCTATTGCCAACCCTGTGCCATTTTTCTGTTACAGTACTTCAAAATGGTGCACTCCTGTTGTCAATACTCAAGCACTGAAAACCAGAGACGTTTGTAGTACCTGCGGGACATGAACCTGCCTGTGCCCTATCCACAAGTCTGCTATGCATGCACACATCTTAGTTACACAGTTTGTGCCCCACGCTTTCTCTTCTTATGGTGCCCCAAACACTGGAAGTCCTTTAGAGACCCTGAAGAAGGGTTGCCAACATGCATAATACTGTACATTCTGAACAGCCAGTGGAAAGTAACTTTTGTTTCTTCTTTTGAGTTTTTATCAATGCATGCGGTAACACGGTCAGTGACTGTAATATTCCACGTGAAATACTAGCTACCTACAGGATAGTTGTAGCCTCCCCCATCACTATTTGAGCTAAGTGTGAAGCAACACAGTTAGAAAGTTGGCTGGGCTGTTTCGTAGTAGCATGACGTTTAGTGTGAGTGGAGGAAAAAAGAAGTGTGCAACTCAGCGGACTGGAGCGATGAAACATCTCACAGGTTGTCCAGCAATAGTGACTGGACTCTGGTGATTGTTTGGAACATAAGTTCCACATGAGCAATTTCATAAGAGACTGATGAGGGCCTGTTTCACTGAAGAGGTGATGCCTGAGATCTTTCATGTACACATGGAAAAAGAAAAAAATAAATTCTAAGGCTCTTCTGCTGCTAGAGCAAAAAGATACTGTGTGCTAAAAGCTGAGAACTTGGTCAGCCTCAGCACTGAGTGTCTTCAATTTTAGGAAAAAAAACAGAAAATCAGTATGCTGTACGAAATGAAACTTGCAGACAAGCCTAGGATGAAATTTAAGGGGGTGAATCAAGTATGTCCTTACCTGAAGTAATCTCTTAATCAAGACCTTTGGCAAACTAGCACAGGTGAGGTGAAAAGATGATGAGTTACCCTCTTTCTGTTCTAGGCAGACTTCCTTTTTTTGGTGGTATTCAGGCAGGAATCAGGTGAGGGCCAGAGACGTACTTGAGCATTCCTGGCTTAGGAGAGAATTTGAAGACCTTTCCCAGGACAAAGGCCTTAAACTTTGTGGTTTTGTTGGTATGTGATTCAGAGTGGGTCCAGATGAGCTATTTGGGTGGGATACTCTCTTCCTTGAGGTAACATAAACTGTAGACCTGCTTCCAGATTTAGGAGAAATTGGCCAGAAGGTAAGGGTAGCTGCTGAAGCCTAGTGAAGAAGAGGATAGCAGTGGGCTGAAAGCAACAGCTACAACAGCAGGGAAGTCTCTTGGTCAATTCAGTAGATAATCAGAAGGAGAATCACAGATCGCCATTTGTTGGCAGAGAATTACTTGATCATGGCTGATAATTCGAGAAGAACTGAAGGTACAAAATTCGCAGTCACATGGGGGTGCATACTTAAATGCTTGTCCTCTGGCTACTGTAAAGGCAGAAATGACTCCAGTCTTAATTACTACACTGTGAGTGGTCATATAGACCTCAAATAAAAAAACCCCATTATTTCCTTCACCAGTTAAATCTAGCACCCTGATACCTTCTCAGCCGAGTACATTTCCAACTGTAAATTCACGTGTGCCAGTGAAAGTGATAGTAACAGTATTTTATTAACTTAAATATTTAGATATCTTATTTGTTCCATTTAATAAGGTAAATAAGGGTTGTATAAGGTACTCTGGCACTGCAAAAGATCCTGCTAAATTCGGTGTGGAGATTCAAGTGTATTTGCTAAGGAGAACATGCTGCTAATGCCAGAGCATGAACTGGATTCATTTTACACCTGTACAATTTCTGTCCACAAGAGAGCTGCTTTCCAGTAACTGTAGCCACTAGGTTTGACTCTTACCCAGATCCAAATACAAGCTTATTAATTTTAAAAAATCTAACTGGAATCTTCAAGCCCATTTTCAAGCAGCGCAGGGCACGGGAGCCGATCTGTTACATGCTCATTGTATTGCATTGTGCACCACTTCTGCAGTGATTTGGCCACTCTTTGGATTTGCTGCTGTCTGTAGATCATGGCTTATGTTCTGCTGTACCTGTGTGGTTGAAGTATTTAGGAGTTAAGCTAGTTACAGTAATAGAATGTGTCAGAAAGGTCAAACAAAGGTCTGAAATCCAAAGCTTCATGCTACCGGACTAAGTATGCTATATTTTTGCAAGAATGTACTCATAAAGCAATAAACCTTTGAGTGGACTCTTGACAGTTTAGTGATAGAGCTATAATATGCTGGCCATTGCCAAAAATAATCCAACAACTTTTCCGACTGTTCTGCCACCCTTAGAAAACACTGCTTCAGTTCCAACTGGCTGGTTTTTAACCACAAATGAGTTTATTTTCAGCAGGGCTTTTTTTTAAGTTCTTCCCGGATTCCCAGTTCTGGCGGAATCCAGTAAATGATGCAGTGTTATTCAAATGATGTGGAAGACAGCATCTGTATACTATTCCTCTCTACCTACCATTCCCAGGGATTAATAACGTATCCTGTTGAAGCATTTCTTTGGAATTTACATGCAGTCAGGATTACAGACCTGTGGGATAAAAACCCCCACTTCATTCCTATTTCTTAGTCTCACTGCATGTAGTGGGAGTAGTCGCACATTATAAATATAGAAAATGCTATTTGCACATGAATGCTTCATAAGGGTTTGCAGTAAAACAAATACAGTATTTACCAACTGATCTAAGGGCTGTCTGAAAAAGGTAATAATTGAAATATGGATGATCAGTCTCCCTATTTCTTTGCTTATTTTGCAATCACGTGATAAAGACGCCGCTAGTAAAAGCTGACCAGTCTAAAAACAGTGTTACGAGGGGCTTAAGGTAAGAGTGGAGAAATGGATTGCATCAAAAAGCAAGTGGTTCTGTGTCTTGAAAACCTCTTTGCTTACAGGCATCTGTAAGCAACACAAGTGCCAAACAAAACAAGTATATGTAGGGAATTCCTATTTTTTTTAAACAGTTATCCCATAGAACCTGAGGTAGAATGGATGAAAAGGGTGCATTGCCTGGAAACTTATTTATAACTGAAAATGTAATAAATGTAGTAAATTAATTGCTTCCAATAAGAATAGCAGTGCTTTAAATTTTTGCCATACCTCTGTATAGATCTGTTCCATGTAAAACCCCAAAACCTATAACTCTTGATTTCAGTGCAGATCAACTTCAGACTGCAGTACGCAGACAGTTAGCAACTGGGTTATAAACCAGGTAAAGATATGTGTGAGAGTTTTTGAATTCCGAGAGCAATTTATAGTTTTGACGCTTCTCTGCTGTGGAATTGTGGCACCTTTCTTTTTGCTAGAATACAGAAACATAGCTCCTTTAAACCTGGAAGCATTGATAAAGTGTCATTACAGTGGGGAGAAAAAATGGTGTACTACATTGAAGTAGTTCCATTTCATGACTACTACTGGTATAACTGCGAATACAACATGGAAGATTGGGTTCCAGGACATCACCCCCTCTTTCTCGCTAGGACGCTGAACAATGCAGCTTCTCACTTCAAGAATGTTAAAGTTTTGTTTTAAACTTTCTGAAGGGGAAAAAATGGAAGCTTGATTTAGCCCAACTCCAGCAAACCCGTAGTGCTGACGTTTAACTAACATAAACTCCTCCCTTAGGTATTCAGCTCTGTCAGAGCAAATCAGAAGTACTTGTTCTGCACATCTGTCACAATCCTAATGCTTTAAATAGCTTTTCTGGTGGGTATATTTTAAACAGAAGTGACTGCACGTAACCAACCCAGGGTGTCCCTTCCAGCTATGTGTTCTAAAATCGGCTGTTTTCACAGAATAATATTGTGTATACTTAATGGTCACTGGCAAAACATCAACACCATGTTCTGCTACATTTCAGGGGTATTTTTACATTTGTGTTTCAAGTGGATTGATTTTGGTCTTTCATTGACTCAGTAGGAAAGGCTAGGGGAGACAAATGAAAACCTGCTACTTGAAATTTACTTGAAAAACATATAATTACATTTCAGAAAGTTCATGGTCTTCTAATGTTTCCTATTTCTGGTTACATTTGACCATCGTATCATGAACAACAGACTGCTTTCCAATAGGGAAGTTTTGCTCTGGGCTTGTAAGAACTTCCCAGAATCCATCAGTCCGAGGGCACTCAGATCACTCTGAGAAGAATCATCCTTGAGATTAAGAACAGTTTTCTGTTTTCTCATACCTATAGAACAAAGAGAAACAGTTGCTTTCTTCTTTACTGCCAATGTAGCACAGTTAAGATATATTTAAGTATTAAAGGAACATGAATTCTAGTAATTTTCCAGCAGAAATTGTAGTCTCACTGTACTGCCTTGTTTCAGCTAGAAACAGTACTCAAATTCCAACAATAATGCTGTTCTTTTATACAGCATGGTGCCTTTAGAACAGTCATTGTGAGGTGAAGCAAAATGTTTTTGTCATGACGAAAAACAATGGAAGTTTTAGCCACAAGTGTATATAAAGCTTCCCTGCTAGGCCAGCTGACAGTCAGACAACACTTTTTGATAGTGATAAACTAAGGTTTAGTTTACAAATATTTCACTAATACAATGAATGACTGCTACTATCAAATTGCAGTCTACTCCTTTAGGGCAAGTCCCTACCTTGCAGTTCTCTTAAAGTTCTACAGAGATGATTTATCCCTTCCTAGTGTTGGTATGTTGGCTGAGTCCCCCAAATACTGTAAGTTAAAAAAAGGGGATTCGGTTGTTAATAGTCAGACTGTACTATGGCAGAATTTAATACACAGTCTGTTGAGACACATGGGAGCAACCGTTTTCAATAACACCTCACTCAACAGATAAAACTTCTACTTTTTTTTAAGTTGCACATGATTCAGATCCAGCCACCAAACTTTACAGGTTAAGAAAATGTGTTTTTTTACAGAATGATGGCTTACTTTCCACTCAGAAACACAGAAGAGTTTTCTACAGTGAACTCTAAGGACTGAGGATGTGCGTTCAGCACTGAAAACCTTTCAGTTTTCAGCCCAGTTAATTTTCCAATTAACTTTTGCTGATAGTGTGATCTGGGTGTTTATTGCCACATGCTTTTACTAAATGTGAGTGGGGGTGGGGCGGGCAGGGAAAAGTTCCTCATTATTAGTTTGTGTATTAAAAGTGTGTAATTCCATCATGTCTGGTTGGAATGTATTCTTGCTTTCCTTGAAGAGTGCCATATTTTTTTTTCCTTTGAGTGTTTTGTCTTAACATTATACAGTTCTGTAAATATGGTGATTTTATTGCTTTGTGAAATCTCAGGGTGTGAGACTTGAAAGACCAGGAACATAGATAAAAACCTGGTGGAGCAATCGGTAATTAAAGCCATACTGCTGTGTTGCTGTTCTACCAGCATGAAGCGGAAACTAAGACCAAGCCTTGATTTTATACCAGGACACCTCTGATCACCTCACTTAATTGCCGTCATAGTACTAAACAGGTGGGAGCATCCTCAGCTTGCATGAACTGTGCTGCTGCTTGAATTGCAGGAACAAAATTTTCCAAAATGCTTTGGCAAGTCTTTTGGTTGGTTGTCATCCATAATGCACTGGTAAAGCTTTAATTATGTCTCAGTTTTTATCCTAGATACTTACTATTTGCTGCACACAGAGTATTGATCAGGCTGTTAGAGCACAGAAACCAGTGATAATATATAAGACCTGTCTGTCTTGTAGGTCTTGAGGTTCTTGGGTATCCTGCTGCTTCCAGTAGTGCCTGACTAGGTAAAGTGAAGTACTAGAAGTGAATTGGGCTATCAATGTGCTATTACTATCTGTAAGTGTTAGGAAAAAGGTCTGTAGTACAGAATATTTTTAGTGCCTCATTTTAATAGAGAAGACAGTGCAGCCTTTTGATTGCACATTCACCAGATTCCATTAAAGTAGCTCCTATGCTAGTAAGAGAAAAGGTAAATTGATGGCCAGTTTGGCTCAATCAGATAGAGCAAGTAAATTATTTTCTAAATAGAAATAAACAAAGGCAATAAGCATAGGCATAGAATGTTGCAATCTAAAGCATGATAAGATTTGGAATGTTGTTTTCTGTCATTCTTGGAGTTGTTGGCTTATTTTAGGGATGTGCAAAATATAAACAGAAAGGATATTTGAATATTTTTGTGTTCATGATTACAGAAATGTTGATGTATGTTGAATTGATTAAATGATGCATATTTCAGACGTGAGCTCCCTAGTGCAAATAACCTGGTTACTCTCAAATCTCATGCAGTTCTTGCAGAAGGCATGGAAGAACAAGGGGTTAGGCTTGTGAGAACATACATCCAATTTACCAATTTTGTAATTCAGAGTACAGGAAATAGAAGAAAACCAACATGATAATAGCAGGAAATAATAGTTTTCAGTGTATTGAATGAGTCAATAGAGTCCCCAAAGTATTTGATTAGACTTGTGCATTTCAGAGATGAGAAGTGGTTGCTTTATTCAGTATTGTCAGAAGAAGTTGTTCATACTATACAGGGTTTGACCCAGTGGTGGAGTTTGTGCAGTTCTCTCCAGTGACACAGTATGGAGTGTGTGTGCTGTGCTAGGGCTACTGGTAGCAGACGGTTTGCAACCAGTAAACTGCTGCTTATTTTCTGATATTATTTGCAATGATGGATGATATGCTTGGTTTCTACGCAGCAAATGGGATCATGGTGGTCACCAAAATAAGCAATGAGTAGTGTATTAGTTTTGTCTCGCTGCTTCTGGTAGTAAGAGAGAAATGAGGGGGGCAGTTGATGCTGAAATTGCTGTTAAATAGAAGGTATCTGCTGGCACATCTGCCTCACTGAAACATTTGAACTAAAATTGAGTTAAATTAAATATGAATTAAAATTTAGCAGTAGCAATTCAGGGAAAAAAATTTTGAGACCTGAGAGGCCTTGAAGGGAATCCTTAAACCATTATGACTAAGAGCAGTGTCAGAGGCACTGCATTTCAGCTTTCCCTTGATCTTAGCTGATGAGCAAGAAAACGGGAATTTCTAATGGGCTCAAGATTTCATTCCTCTATTATATCTGCAGTGACTCATCCTGTAAATAAGGGCTTTACGTATGCTGAAGAGTGAGTTGGAAACTACCTGTGTCTCATACACTTCCTTTTGTTCTAAATGCTTCCAGTACTGAAATGTTCCTTTGAGTATTTCTAGGGAGAGCAGTAGACTGAGAAAAATGCTGCCCTGCAGCAGTTAGCATGCATCAAGTCACCATGATCATCGTCATCACAGGATATGCAACAAATATCTGCCTCTAGATTTCTGACTCACGTTTAGTCTAGGCAAGGGTAATAAGAAGAATGCTTGATAGCCCATGATGCATCTGTCCATTTTGGGTACATAACAGAAAATAACACTGTAGGTCTTGAGCTGCAGGGTGGAGATTCACCAAATCAGAAACGAGTAAGGCTTTGGAAAACACTGCTTAGGATTTGTTTTATGCTTATTAGGGTGTAAGTAATAGGAATGGCTTATTTGCAGGAACCTGATTTTATCACTTCTATCCTCCTGAACCAGTACATAAATATTTCAGTTGCTAGGGCTTCTGCAGAGAAGCCCCAAAAGAGGAAGACAAGGCTACTGCCCATCACCTTCATTGACACTCCATTCCCTCAGAGCACAGGGTGACGAGTGAAGCTACCTGATGGGAGAGATCCAGCCTGCAGCAACATGTAGTTGCAGGTTTCTTGCAGTAGGTGACAGAGACTTATGACACAGGACAGACAGAACTCAACTTTAAAAGGCTCACTTTGTAACTCCTGAGTTTTAAAACATTATCAAGACTTCTGTTTCTAAGAGTGTGATGTTTGGCATCATGATGCTCTCACATGTAGAATACGCTCATGGGAATTCAGAGTCATCGACAGTCATCTAAAATGTGGTTTCCTTTGGAAAACAATACATGATCTTCAGGTCATAATGCTCATACCAGTAAAAATTTGCAATGGGATGCAGCTCTTATTGTGACAGATCGGCCATTAGTACAGTGTTAAACGTACACAGAGCCACCCTGACAGAATAGAAAGATTTGTCCTATTCAAGATAGCAAACTGACAGTCATTAAATAAAAGATGTAGAAATTGTCAGGATAAAAATCTATTTAAATACATTGAAGGAAAAATGAATTAATGGTCACTTATCAAAACTAGTGAGAAATCTCTCTGAAAATAAATGAGAGAAAACAGCCTTAGAAGGAGCATGTGAATCTGATTCTCCTGAAGTCGGTGGCCTCAGTGGCCTAAAGCTGGTAAAATTAAGTGAGCTAGAAATAAAAATGGTGGCTAGAAATAAGTTACCTGAGCATACTGCAGTTGTATATCATCCTTTTATTATAATCTATAAAGCATATCCTAAAATTAATGATTGACATGTGATGATTACTTTGGAACTTTCAATATAGACTTCACAGAATATCACAGAATATCACAGAATAGTAGGGGTTGGAAGGGACCTCTGTGGGTCATCTAGTCCAACCCCCCTGGCGAAGCAGGGTCACCTACAGCAGGCTGCACAGGACCTTGTCCAGGCGTGTCTTGAATATCTCCAGAGAAGGAGACTCCACAACCTCCCTGGGCAGCCTGTTCCAGTGCTCCGTCA
>Ga0065711_1010394_pt1 | contig 16646 bp, 14 predicted proteins | sample Hoacrofraction12_FD_59098 | JGI IMG/M metagenome (GOLD analysis project Ga0065711, IMG submission 59098) | Hoatzin crop microbial communities from Cojedes, Venezuela - Epithelial fraction 12 v2 (version 2) | ecosystem: Host-associated > Birds > Digestive system > Esophagus > Crop | place... | reverse complement strand
TTTTTTTTTTTTTTTTTTTTTTTTTTTTTTTTTTTTTTTTTTTTTTTTTTTTTTTTTTTTTTTTTTTGTTAGCTTGAAAGGCATTTGGTGTATCTGAAGAGTGGCTTTCCAATGTACCTTCTGCCCAGCAAAATAGTGTGTCCTTGTATTCTCGGTATCCAAATAGCTAAATAATGTTTGTGAGTGAGAAGCAGGGGACACTGGCCTATGGGACAGTATGAAATGAGATTGTTAGGATGAAAAGTAAGGTCCTGCCCACAGATAAAACTTGACCCTGCTCTGTGAACATTATCCCTGTGAATAATTGGAAACCTGCATTCAGGCTTCCCACTGTGTCCCATCCCTTGAGGATACACCCGCTGTATTGCTTTACATGGTGTAGCAATGCACAACGAGATTTACATATATATCACATAAAAGTGTTTACCAAAAAAAATAGCATGTGATTGAGCTGGGAAGCTGCAGAGGGCCCCAACTGTACGAGTTTCCATGCGCTTCAGCCAGAAGATTTATTTCCAATTTGTTATTCATAAGGGAAGAGCGAGAGATTGGGTTGGGGTCCTTTGAAGTGGAAAACAAAGTCTTCTATTCAGGCTTCGGCTTAATAGAATACACATGACACAGGCTTGGCATGGCGGCCCTCTTTCATGTAATGTGCTCCTTGTCATTTTGCTTTCCTAGGCTGTGAATACTAGTGGGAATGGGTATTGCCCTGGAAAACTCTCGTTATCTCCTGCTGCCCGCTGTAGGAGGAGCACAGTGTAAGCAGGTCGGAGCCATTTGGTGGTGGGGAAACCAGGCTGATCCGGCTGTTGCAGTTGTGTCGCTCCTAATTCCCGGTTTATGTTTCGTATTGCAAGAGCAAGTGTAGAAAAAGCAGTGTAGTCGCAGGGCTTTCGCAAGCGTTACGCAGGCGCTTCTGCCCTGTTTGGAGGCCCTGAGCAGGGAGCCATGACCCGTGGGCTCTGAGCCCGCCTCTGCTACCCGTCTTCAGCGTGACCTGCTCCAGGTGACCCTGCTTCGGCAGGGGCATTGGACTAGGTGACCCACAGAGGTCCCTTCCAGCCCCAAACGTTCTGTGATTCTGTGACCTGAGCTCTCGCCGTTCTCCTCCTGAGTGAAAGGCTCTTCTGAATTTGTACAGTTTCTGGGATGGTGGAGCGTGATCTGTATCACAGTCAGTCTTTTGGGGAGATACGCATACAAACCCTCTATTTCTTTCCAGGGACAAGACCCCGGTTTTACAGTGATCTACAAGCCTCTAAGAGCTTCTGTGCTTTGCCCTGTGTTAGTAGTATTAAAATCATGCTTGGTACAGCACAAAGGCAAGTGTTTTTGAAGAGCTTAAAAGCCCAGCTTACCACAAAGCCCTGTCAATTAGTGGGTCTGTGGGCTATGAGAGAAAACATGTGTGACCTTCAGCACGTCAGCTTGGCCCGCAGCACGATTGTGGTTGGAAAGAATTTGGACCAGAGTCCTGCTGGTTCTCTTGGCCCTGTGACGCTTGTTCCTCTCGGCTTGCTCCGGGAGGATGTCCTCACGCCCCGTTTCTCTCTTCTGCATGTTCAGGTTTGGAGCTCTGGGTGAATCACCGAAATCAGAGATGGAAAGAAATGCATGAAGTCATCTCATCCTGCCCTTGCCAGCGCAGGATTATTCCCCACAGTACAGTCTTGAGTGCCTTCTCCAGTCTATTTTTAAATGACTCAAAAGAGAGGGCTTTCCTCTCCTCCCTGGGGAGGCTGGCTCTGCTGTTCGGTAGACCTCACTGTTGGGGAATTTTCTTCCTGTTCTCCAGCCTCAATTCTTCTTTAATTTAATTGAACTGTTCCTGGCTCCACCCCTCAAAACAATTTTCTGAATTGCATGACTGTTGCAAATACCTGTTGTCAATTTGCAGGCGTAATGGATGGGAATTCATCACCGTTTGCCTTGCTTGGCAAAGGCTCTTTGTGCAGAGCTGTGCTGGGAAGCCAGGCTTTATCAGAAACTAGATTTCAGAGCTACATGCCAACAAATAAGAATGACCTTTTCCAACTTCTTTGGACAATACCATTATCATAAAACCCCAGCAAGACTGAGAATTGGCTGGGCTTCTGGCAAAGCCATGAATGTCTGTTTTAGTGTGCTGGTTTTCCTCATAGTCCTCCAGAGGTTCTTCCATAGTGCTTTATGCATGGCAGAAGCTGCTGTTATGAGTTCTGGGGTTTAGTTGTAGATGTATACACATTTGGAGAGCATTTAATTAAAAAAATACAGTAATTCTGGTTTTATTAAGTCGCTCCAGCAGTTAAATTTCTAAACCCTGACTTTGAATTTGATATTTCTTAAGCACCTGAAGTGTTTTGAAAATGGGTTTTGAAAGTGAGATTTATGCTTTGGCAATACCTAGATGCTTTGGTGGTAGCACCCTTTGTCTTAGGGAGCATGTGTCCTTCATCCAGCAGGACCAACTCGCGGGAGAACTGTGTGTCCAAAGAGCGTAAGTTATTCCAAAAAAGCGTCTTAAGGGTTTGAAGAATTATGAATCCCTATTTATTTATTTATAAGATGAAAATCATTTTCTGCTGTGGGTGACAGCAGAATAGAAGCCCATACTGAAAACACCAGGAGAAGAATGGCTAGCATTAGAGAGACTAAAATCCCTTTAGTGCTTTCGTACAGCAGAGCTGCAGCTGCTTAGCTATGGCAGGATACCAAACAACATTGTGGCTGGCCATTGTTGCTTGAACAGTTTGATTTTTAAAACATTCAACTGAAATATAACCACCAGCCAAGTTGGAAGAAGCAAGTCACAAGGACAGTGTGTTAAATGAAGAGTCAGTAAATAAGGGAAATGTGTTCTTGTGCCCCAGTAGAATGTGGCTGTATTGCAGAGCGGGAGCCCGAGAGCAATATCTCAACAGCTGCCAGGTTGCTTTTAAGAAACTTTTATAGTATGGAAGTAATACGACTTTAAAAAGAATGAGATAGTGCCACAGCTATAAAATAAAATTACTGATTTCTCTGCGGTAGGCCTCGGAAGAGCCATGGATCCCATCCCTTTTTGCTCAGCACTGATACTCACATCGTAAACCAGAAACCTCTCCTCCAGAGAACTTCCAGTGTTAAGCATTTTGGGAGATGGGAAAGGGGTGATAGAGTGGGGTGGAGGAGGAGAGAACAAGGTGACCGTGGCTGGCATAATAAAAACTGTCCCAGCATGCATTAGCCTTTGTTGCTAATACCCATCTGACTCATTAAACTGTTTGATGTGATTCTTGATAGGTGTTTTTTAGCAGGCACCGTTCTTGTTGGTGATTTTAAATGTGCATGTTGAAATGATGCTGGGAGTTAATGGATTGGAGCATGGTGGGTGGGAGCAGTGGAGAGGAGAAGGGTGTGTGGTCCCTAACGATGCCAACTGAGGAAGAGACACACCTGCTGTGGGATATAATGGGAGTGATAAGAGTAATTTCTTAACGATGTGTTTTTTGAGAGTGAGAGGGCAAGGGTTGGTTTAAGAAATGTGAGGGGGCAAACAGGACTTCTGTCTCGCTGTGCTGGGGACTGTTCGTTTAAAATGGGAGTGTTTGGTACATCTGGGCTGAGCTGGTACTGGTTCTTGCATGCCGCCCCCCTGCTCAGTGTTTTGCTTTGCACTGTTTTATCTGCCAGAAAGAAAATAAATTCAGAAAATATTTGCAAAGTTGCATGGCCGCAGGCTTAAATACATACATATGAAATCCCTGAAAGCAATTTGCTTCAAGCCCTCTCAGTTCCAGACATCTTTCTCACTCCATCTGCTCGTTCAAGTACACAAGTTCCTTGGGAAAAATCACTTATTACATCACTGAAAAATGCCACAAAAATAGCTTTTCACTTAAGTTCCCATCCTCGGAGTTAACTCACATGGGGATCAGATAGATTCAAACATTTAATAACTTTTTATTTTCCTTTCTCTTTAAACACAGGATCTCTGGTCATGGAAGCAGGGTCACGTGGTGGATTCTTGGCAGTCAGCAGTCTGTGGAGCTTTTGCAGGTGCAAAGGATTATATGTTATACTGGGAAAGACTAAAGAAGAAAGGGAAAAATGTGCAAATCTATTAAGTATAGCAGAACAACATTCCTTTGTAATTCAAGTTTGTTTAGAAGAAAATGGATCCAGTTGTTGTTTGGAAATAGGAAAGTCAGCAAAGGACAGAGAAGGAGAAAAAAAAAGACTGAAACAGGGTGTCTGTTTGAAAGACAACCAATTTGTTTTTGACAAATTTCTGTTATTTAAAAACCAGGGGCCTGTCAGTCAGGCTTTGCGATTATTTCAAAGTTGATTTGTAAAATCCTCATCCAGGAGAAACTTTGCTTGGGTGGGGGTTTGCGCAGCTGTCTGCTCGGAGCACTTCCCCAGGGGCTGAAGTGATTGCAGCGAGAGGCCATGATTCACCATTCATGTGACAGCTCTGACAGCCATGTAGATTAACTAGAGTCAGGAGAGCCGAGGCTAGCACTGCGCAGCCCGGAGGCAAAAGCCTTCCCCAGCAAAAAGAAAAAAAACCAGAGGACAAAACATCTGGGCAATCTCCAGACACCAGAACAAGAATAAAGAGTGGCAGAATACAATACTGCACTATTTATTACCAAACAAGCCAGAAGTTAATTGAATTCTTCAGTAGGCTTCTTGCTTGATTTTAGCCTACTGTAGTTGTTTCAAAAAAAGAGAAAAAAATCAATTAGTGACTCATCAGTATAGCTGACAAGTTTGAAGGAGGAGAGACCCAACTGTCTTAATAGAAGAAACAGATTAGTAGTTGAGATGGATAGCTAGAGCTTTTCCCCAAGGAGCTAAAATACATTTTGAGATTCCAAACCAGTAATAGAATATGTGGAAAAAATTAATCCTGTTAAAGAGAAATTACAGCATTTCTTGAAATAGAGATTATGAAAAGCAAAGCTTGTTCTTTGATGACTTACAGAATCAGAGCTGTTACACTGTATGTAATTTTTTTTCTTCAAATAAGCTCTGTTAGGGGAAATGAAGTATTAATAGCAGCAGAATTCCAGCAGAGACTGAGGCTTCGTTTTGATGGGCTCTGTAACTGCACGACTGGGAAAGGGTGCGTGGCTGTAACTGCGCGGTTTAGTAGACAGGGCATGTGAGCTGTGAGGGAATGGGTTAGGTAGAACTGATTCTATTTTGGGGGCAGAGGGGATATTTTAGATGATCTCTTGTGGTCTTGTCCAACTGTATTTTCTATGTCTATGTGATGGGAAGGGAGTTTTACTCTGCTTGAAATTCAGTCCACTGCTGGATTTTACGGTGACTTCATCGAATCAGCGCAAACAAAATCAGAGCGATTGAAGCAGATCATTCGTTTTTGTTTTGAAACAAAACTAGCTATCAGACTAAAAGTGCTTTAAAATGCAATCAGCGTGTCTGCAGGTGTGATAGGGGATCATTAATTTAGCTCTGGTGATTTCTTTACAGTCAGATTGATACAAAAACTGAGTTCAGGCATGTTCAGAGAGCTGGAAGGGTTATCTGATTTACCCAAGGCTTTATGGAGTAATTTCCTGAAGTCCAATTTGGTGCCTTAATTGGAAATTTAGCCCACTGCCTCTGTTTCTTTCTCTCTATGTCTTGATTCTGACCAGTTGTGCTTGGACTTGCTGCTATTTGATGGATGTTCAGTAGTGTCTGCTGGCTTCCCAGCAGAAACAGCCCAGAAGAAGCTTCCAGAGGCACAGTCATGCATGAGCGCTTCGTTGCACTTTGGCAGGGGCTGGGGAGACCCAACCCTTGGTTGCTGAAGGAGACACCATGCCCTCTGGAGCAGCACAGGGACTGCCAGGTCTGTGGTGGTGGTGGATGAGATGGTGCAGCCCAGCTGTCTTCGTAGGCGCTGTTCCCCAAGCACACGTCTTTGCGGAGCTGGAGTGCTATTTTGTAGATCGTGTTGTAACTGGTGATGATATCTATTCTCTGGGTTACGCTTCCAGCTTCGCTTCCTCCAGCCTGTTGGTTCATCTTCATTCTTACCTTCCCCATTCTTTCCTTTCACCAGCAGTATTTTAACCACCTTCTCTCATCTCTCCTGTGAGGACCTGCTTCAAAACTCATGAGGTTCAACTCTTTTTGGATCAGAACCTTCCCCTTCCGTCTCCATTGCCTCCCTCTGCAGACCCGTAACAGGCAGGCCCTGTATTGATCTAGGTCGGTACTGCAGCCATTCTGTTTCAGTGAAAATATTTAGCCTTTTGTGCTGAATGGAGTCAGTGGAAAAATAATTTCCTGCTTTCTGAAGAATGGATTCTATGGTTAAAAATTATTAACTACATACATATAGCTTCAAATGAGGGAAGAAAAGCCAGACCAAACTCTTTATCCCTTTCTTTCCACCCCAAAACAATCAAACCCTCACCAGTACCCGGTGAGTAAAATAAGATAGATGTGTGCATCTGAGTGTTTTAAAATCATCATGTTATAAACCTTAAAAGGAGACAATTATCCAAAAAGCAACCTTTAAACAGAGAGATGCTGTCAAATGCCACCATGGTAGCAGTGGGGTGGTAAAATCACACAGACGTGCTTTTCTCCTGTGTTCTTTGCTTGAATTCAGTACTTTCTAAAAATACGTTAGAGGTCCTGAGGGGCAGGGTAATAAGCTGAAACAAACTGAAAGAAAAGTCCTGTTTGGCTTCCCTTTATGGCACACACACGCACATGTGTGTGTGTCTGTGTGCGCTGGTTAGTTCCGAGCGAAATCATAATTGATCATTTGGCGAAGACAGAACAAAGATTAACAATATATTGAATTCCATCCCCAGTGCCTGTGAAATGGCAGTGATCTTGGCCAAAGTGCTGTGAGAGGCCTGACTCTTGCTTGTTGAGCGCAGATGTGTAAGATGTATGTATGAGATCCATGGGCTTTTTATAGAAATGTAATAAGCATGAGCATAAATATCAGAGATTTGGAATCCTCTCTGTCTCATCTGTTAATGATTTAATCCCTGGAGGCCTTGTCCACCTTTATCATCATCTCTGGTGTCTTAACCAGAGGAGGTGTTTGGAGCAGTCAGAGAGTGAAAGAAGGTGCTATCTGAGCAGCTGGTGAGGAGGAACCCAACGGTAGATCTACCTGTTTTAAGCCTGAGGTTGCGTTTGAACCAAACTTTGCCTCATGTCTGAGCTGCTCGAACACTAGCCCAGATCTGGGCACAGGCTTTGACAGGCTGGAGGCAGAGGAGGGAAGCATGTCCTCATGCTGCGGGCAAGCCAGGCGTGGTTGTGGTTGTATTCCTTGCTCGAGTCTTCTCTGGGCTTAGGCTGCCTGGCTGGACCACTGCACCCCAGCCCTGCACTGTACCAGGACAGGCTGGCCCCGAAGAGCTGCTGGGTGGGTCTGCTGTGTCCTCCGCAGAAGTGGGCCAGTGTGCAAGGAAACCCTGCCATGGGGTATTAGCTGTTGGGAACGCAGAGTACTGCCCTGGAGCAGCGAGGCGATCTCCAGCTTGTCAAAAAACCTGGGTGTCCATTTAATGCAATTGAAAATTGCCTCTGTTGAAGATGCCTTCTTTCTCCCCACCTTAAAAATTGTGTGGCTTAACATTAATAATTAATGTTCTGTGGTGACAAAGTCACCGAGAATGGAGGTGCAAGTCTGGTGAATAATACAGCACTAACAAGAGCTTTTTGCACATGAACAGGGAAGAATTCCCATCACTTTTGTTTTGATCTAATCGGCTCTGACAAGATTACACACTGTGTCTAAAAGCCTCTTTATAGCTCTGAATAAATTTTTGAGTGGTTCTGAAGATTTCCCTGCAGTGACTGCTTGGACTGTGCTTCTAACCCTGAATTGGTTAAATCACTGGAGGAGCAGTGCTTTGCCTCTTGGTATTTCTGCTGAAATCCAAAGAGGTTTTGGGTCACTTTGCTCTACCATTGGCAGGTGTTTGTGCCACAATCATAAAGGACCAGAATAAATTTTGTCTCAAAAAAATTTAACATAATATCAATAAAATAGAAGTTCAAATAAGAACTGATTGATTGAAGAGTTCTGAAGAAGAGTCTTTGTGAACTTGGACGTCAGTCAGTGTAAGAGGGTGCTGTGAGGTTTAGTGTTGGACCTGTGCAACTCAGTTTTTCAAACCAGATTCGGGATTCAATCCTGAATCAGTCCTGGGTGACCTTCAGGTGTCAGTAGAGAAAATAGCAATGAAGACAGGCAATAGTACAACTCAACCTGGATTTTTTTCTTTTGCTAAGGTGGGCTGATTTGAACAGGGACATTAGTCAAGCACAAGTTCCTGTCTCTTGAAACGAGCTTGACCTACCACACCGGGCAGGTGTTGCAGAAGAGAATGCCCGAGGTCTGGCCAGGTGACAGAAATACAGCATGAGGAGGAGCCCCTTTGATGGCCAGAAGGGTTCCCTGGACCCTGTAGACAGGGTTGAGAAGTTACAATGGTACAGAAGAAAAAGATATGGGGACTGAAGAAGAACTTGTCTTCCTCCCTTCATAGGAGCTTATTTGAGGAGTGTGTCAAAGAACCTGTGAAGCATTTTTCTATAGCAGCAGCAAATTCTGCAGGCAGCTGCCTTACTGTGAGGACCTAGGGTTATGTACTGTTCTCTGTTCTGATTCTTCTCAATTTTTATTTGCATGTGACAGCTAAAAGATGTAGGAAATGCCAGCAGGAACCTAGGGAAATGTCTTAGGTCTTCAAGACTTTTTATTCTTACTGCCAAATAAAGGTAAATCATTCTCTGCAGATGTCTGTCACTAGCGCTTCCATCAAGAACTGGTCACTAGGAAAGTGTGAGTAGCAGAGGGATTTTCTGTTTAACACCCTGAGTTTGGTAAACTTAAAGCTGCTCAGCTGACGTGTGAATATACAGTGTCCATTGTAACTGCTTGGGAGACAGGTGATGAATTTTCCACTACTGCGTGAAGTTTTATTTTCCCAGTAGAGGAGCTTGTCACTCTGCTAGAAGTATTAACAAGCGAAGAACCTTCTCCTGTGTGAAAATCCATCTTTATGCTGACTTGCTGAACGCAAGCCATCACCAGATCCTTCTAGGGCAAGGGAGAAAGGAGCCTTCTCCAGGAGTGAGCTGGTGAGTCTGGGTGCAGACTGCCTGCAAAGGTGCCTTTTTCTCTGTCAGCTCTGCAGAGAAGCCGGAATGATCAGGAGTGCAAGGCTGGATGTGGCTGGGCCGTTCTTGCCCACCTGATACTTCGATACCTGCTTTTCCTGGTTGCTGGCCCGTTGAGCAGACTCCAGCCTTATATGGCAGCTCTTGGAGAATTCAGTGACAGCAGGAATAGCCTAAAGGAGTGATTTAAAGATCTGTTAGGCCTTCCTGTGTATTAGACAGTGCAGTACACAGCCCTACTAGTTGAATGAGTAGACTCTGGCTGTGCTAGTTTGTTGGATTAATCTGATGATTGGAAACGGTAGNGTTTTAAGTTCCTTTACCCAGCTAGAGTAGGTGGGANTGAGCGNTACCTCACTAGCTTTGTAACCTGTTCTTGGATACCTGTGTACTAANGTTGAAGAGGNCACTCTAAAATTACCTTGGAAGTTTAGGGTTAAGGGTGGAGCAGATTGATTTTGTCAGACTTGCTGCCTTCAGTAAAATGCAGTTGCCAACAAATGCTAGCTTTAATCTTGTGCTTTTGTCAAGCATATACAAACTTGCATTTAATTTAGCCACTTTCCTGATGCTTGTTATGCTTATGAAGCATTTTATTGTTGCTGTTGTAATTCTAAATTGATTGGTAAATTTGTACCAAATACTTCCCAGTGACATAAGAAGAATCATTGAGATGTCAAATTAGCTGGGGAAAAAATACCTTGGTTAAACTTTTCAGGTAAGAATTTGGGGCCATTGGATCAGGATAAATGTTGTGTGTTCTAAGCACTCTGTCAGCCAAGATTGAAGCTTCTGCCAATAAGAAACTGTTAGTAACAAACACTTAAAAAAATTACCGGGATCTGATGAGGGAAATAAGTTCGTCTGACTAAAGTGTTACCGTCAGCTCTGTAGCTGAGTGAGGCACTGAGATTTTTTACTTGATAGAAGCCTGACACCCGTGTGGTTCACTGTTTAATTTTATCTTGGTCTGTGGGCAAAGGAAGGGCTTCTACATCCAGACTTGTAAAGCCGCTATTTTCCATGGAAATTATTTTTACTGTTCTAAAAATACATCGCTGAGTAGCAAAGTTTCTATCTAGACCATTCTCTCAAAGCCTTTGGGTCACTTACTCAAAAACTGGCTCACAATAAAAAGATTTTTGACCTTAAGGAAGGTCCAAGAATGGACTGGAATTTAGTTTAACTTGCTCATAGTTTCTGCTTTGGCTTTTTGAATACAACCCATTTTTTCTGCTGTTTAGTGAGGTGTCACTGCTAGAAAGCTTCCGGCAGAGTGAGCCGGATGGGCCGACCTTAGGTGAGCCGGAGCGGCTCCGAAGCCAGGCGTTCTGGGCTGTTGGCTGGCTCTGCTCGCCTGCTGTGCTTGTTGGAGATGCAGGGGACTGCGCGTGTGCCGCACTGCCTCTCCTGAGCTGCCAGGGGACATTCCTTAATTGAGTGTAAGAAGTCAGCATAGGGTGCCAGCTGGCCCGACCTCCTTCTCATGTAAAGCAGGGTTTTAGTATGTTAAAGCTAAGGTGGCTGAGAGAGAGAGAGATGCAGGTCAAAACAAGAGCCAGCAGGGAAGGTGGATTTTTTCATTACTTTACAGATATTAGGAAAAATGTTTTTCCCCTCTCCCGTCCCAAGAAAAGAGAGATCGATTTTTCTACATTCCCTAAAACTTGGAATGCAAAATAGATTATTTTTAGCTTATTCCCTGGGTACTGTGTAGGCTTCAGTCTTTGGAGTCATGTTGTTCCCTGCTTTAGCAGATACAGGATTTATACAAGCTCCAGAGAAAAAAAACAGGAGGAAGAAGAAGGAGATTTCAGAACAAGTCTCTCTCTCTTTTCTTCCCTGGTTTCTTTCCCTTTCTTTCTTCACTTACTGCTGGGCTGCTCCTGCAGTTTAAAAGTTTCCTTCACTTTGGCGCTTTCTCAGCATGAATCACTGCCTGAAATAGTGTGAACAGAGGAGGGAGAGATTAGAATTAATTTTAGGATGGGGAAATTAAGGCAAAGGGAATAAGATCCTGTGAGGAAAGGCAGCTAAGCTGGTCCCTAGATAGCACAGGAGGCCAGGCTGTAGCCACAGGGTTAAATATGGAGGCAGACACACACACACGTTTGGGGGTGAGACATGCAGATGGATAAGCTGAAGATTTCTGGCTTTCAGGAGGAAAGCCACAGCTGAGCTGGCTGCTCCAAGTGAAAGTAATGAGCTCCAAGGGTGACGCTTGGGAGTGATTAGAAAGAATAAAAATGCCCGTGGGGGGAAGCTGGCACTTGTGACAGACAGCAGACTTCTGACAATTTCCAAGGACCCTTGGGCAGCTTCACGTAATTGTTGTCCAAAAAGGAGCTGATTCCATTTGTCAGAGATGAGCTCCATCCCGAACACTGGCTTGTCTTTTTTCTCTTTGGAAGGGAGTCCCAGGTCTAACAGTTGAGTCCAGATCCAGTCTGTCTGTATCCTGTGGATAGCTTTGCCCCTGAAGCAAGGGTGCTCCAGCTTTCCTCGCTTTGTATCTTTCTAACATTTGAATGGTCAGGCTCTCATTCTCAAGGCAGAGCACAGCGTGATGAGCTTATTTTCTGATCTCCGCAAGTGAGTAAGCAGGTTCTTCTTTCAGACTTGTCTGTAGGTGTTGGAAGTGGAATCCGTTACCCTTACGACCTTCATATGTTCATATATGTACAGAGTCCAAAACAAAAGGACAGTAATCTCAACGGGAATGTTTGGATTTATAGTTAACTAGTGTAGAGCTGTTTTCCTTGAGTCAACACGCAGGAATAAAACACTCTGTGTACAGACCTTCAACAAACGTACCTGGACTCTGACGGGAGGAAACATGCTGTAGGCATTAATAATGGAGCAGTGTTGACCACAGCCATGGGAATTATAGGCAGTGTGGCATTCATATTCAACCAACAATGTCTCACTTGTGTTTGGTATTTTAATTTGCTCAGGTGGATTTGCAGCTGCAGTCACCACACCTCTCGATGTAGCGAAGACCAGAATTATGCTGGCAAAGGTAAGAGCGAAGGAGGCCGGCAGACACGCAGGTGAATGTCTTGGGTAGTTGCTAAGTTTCTGTATGACCATTACAGAATGAAATCCAGCACCTATTAATAATGATTTCTGCTCTTGTCCTCAAAGGCAGGATTAGATGTGAACAAGTACCGCATGCAGAACTAATGAAATTGTTGTGTTCCTTGCCTTGTATTGCTCTTCTGGTCCTTTCCCAAAGGAGCTGAGAAGGGCCTGTGCTTGTGCTAAAATTCCAGAGGCTCACGCAGTCTCTTTAGGAGAAAATCCTCGCAGAGTCAGATGCCCAAAGTTAAACTTCCTGTTAGGGATTTATTCCTCTGGTTTTTTTGATAATGATTGGGCTTGAGCATGTGTGTGTGTCTTTTCTGAGGAGGACTTGGCACTGGATTTTCTGTCCTAAAATTTTAAGGCACAGAGATCATGATGGCTTACAGCTGCCAACCAGGGCAGAAGGAAGATTGCTGATAAGATTGGTAAGTTTAGTAAGTAGTTAAATAGCTAGTAAGTCCAGTGTTCCTGTCACCATCTCGCTGACCCCCGAGGAGAGCTAAGCAGCCACATAGCTAACGGCCCTTGGCCTTTCCCTGCCCTGAAAAGAGCTGTTGTGTTGGCAAAGGTCAGGCGTCCTGGAGTTTCTGTGGATGGTTTTCACCCCATTGCTCATGTCCCTCAGTACGAGGATGTTTCTTGTTGATGACATGCACCTCCGCAGCCGAGTCACGCACACCTGCGCTCACCGTGGCGTTGTGTGTCTCACTGCCGGGTGCTGCAGCTGCTTTGCCTGTGGAGAGTGTGGGTGACAGAGCTGCAAGAAGTGCGTTTCAGTTCTGCCTGCCGCTGCGCTCAGCAGCGCTGGTAAGGGAATGGCTGTGCTTTGGGATGTTCCGAGACCGTTCAGACAGCATCTTTATATTAGTCATCTCACACTAACTAGATCACACATGTAATTTAATTGTCTGTAGTCCTGCTGTTTGTCCTCTGTTTTACAGTCAAGGCCAATTTTCACATGTAATAGACTACTCGTGGGTTTTTTTTTTAAGTAAATTGCAAAGCTGCTGTCCGTGTGCAGTGAGCAGCAGAGTCGCTTGTTGGTGCTTTGAGAGCGTGTTTTTATTAACATCTCACTCCAGTGTCAGCTGCTGGACGTAGAGCTGAGTGTAGCGCAGAAAGGACGGGATACTCAGTTCTGAACTAAGCAGCTCTGTGACCTTGGAGTGATTGTTTAGTTCTTTTGTGCCTCGGTTTCCCTTTCTGCCCTTTGCCTTATGCCTGGAGACGAGGAGCTTTTGCCTGTGCCTGGGGTAAGGAGGTCGTTAGGATGTCGGTAATGGCTGTAATGTAGCACTAACCGGGGACAAGGAGCTCGGTAAGGAGCCAAACCTCTGCCAACAGCTTCCAGTCTCTCTCTTTCTATGTGGCAGGCTGGATCCAGCAACGCTAGCGGGAACGTTCTGGCTGCCCTTGGTGGCATCTGGAGGACACAAGGCCTGTCAGGGTAAGGACATGCTGCAGAAGCACATCTCAGGGGTTGTGTCTCTGTGTCTGTCGGGGGTTGGGAGAGGGCAGGACGGTCTGCTGGTGTTTAAATGCCATCATACAGAAGAGACTTTTAATTGCTGTACATGTGGCTAGGGAGCAGCTCTCAGGTAGCTAAGAACAAGAAGGTCCCTCCAGGGAGGACTAGTGTCCTCACCTTAGCACTGGCTGGGAACAATGTCCAGGGAAGAGCACAGAAACGGGGCATTACTGGGGATTTATCCGTGATCCTATCTCTAAGAGGAGCTCCAGGCTTCGGAGCTGAGGATGGCTTTGTGTTTGATGGACTCCTCTCCATGAACCTGTGCATTTGTGTTTTGCATCCATTTAAACTTCAGGCGTGCACATCTTGTGGCGGTGAGTACCCCAGACTGGTCTGGAGGTGTGTGAACTGCCCCTCCTGAGGTGTCAGCGAGGGCTGGCGTAGGAGCCACGTGTCCCTCATGGACAGTCTTTTCCTCCTCCTGGCAGTTTCCTGCTGGTTTGAAAACCCCAGCCGCGTCTCCTCTGCTCCTTTGTATTCGCTGTGCTTACTGGCAATGCCAGCGTGGTGCCGGCAGCGGGGACAAGCTGAAGCAGAAGGGAGGGAGCTGTGTGCTTCCTGACTTGGCCTTCAAGCCTCCTGTCAGGTCTGGGCTCAAGCACATGCCTGAGCTTGGGTTTCTCTGATGAGGCAGTCATTTGGAAAATGCAAGTTTTCTGAAACAGGTTTGAGTGCAAAGGGTAAGTCTGAGCCGCCGCAGAGCAGCTCTCCGGCAGCTTTTGTGCTGTGGCTGGAGTGTAGAAATGTTCTGGGCTTTCTTCTGACCAGCTGTGGAAGTCTGGGGTGATGTCGATCCAGTCTCTGAACTGCCTTGCTTTACCCAGTCCCGAGATGGAGAATTGCGCTTCTGACCTAGGGCTTGTGTCCCACCTGCCCTCGGCCTGGAAGAGGAACGGAGGGTTTCTGGAAGCTTTACCTGGGGCTTGTCACTGGCATTTCTCATCGGTTTTTAATCCGCTTGACTTGGCCGATGCTTTCAGGGTGCTGTTTGAACATTTGTAAACTGCTGCTGGAAGCAGCATGCACATCGCAGCTTTGCGGGAGATAGTTTTCTCTTAACATTTGATCTCTGCTCGCCCAACTAATAAAAGTTCAATCCTCTTTCTGCACATGTGGGAAATAATTCAAAACAAATTGCAGGAAGTTCCTGAACACCGATTCCAGGAAGACGTCCAGCTGTGCCCCCCGGCAGCACGCAGAGATGGGTTGTCTCAGGTTCGCTCTATGAGGTGACGAGGTGACCTGCCCGTGGATGAGGTTGGGGTCCTGTGTGGCTTGGTGGACTCCAGGGCATGTTTTGAGAGGGACTGGGAGAAGTGAGGCCACGTCTGCTGCTGGTGGCAGTTGAGCTCGGAAGGGTGTGAAGAGGCATGGGCTTGGCTGGGGAAACCTCCCCCTTTCCCCAGCCAACAGCAGAAAGTAAAAATGTATGTTTGTGTTCTTTTCAGGGTGTTTCAGCAGTGCCCTTTTCTAAACAACCCAAAATTAAACCCTTGCCTAAAGATAGTACCTGTGGACTAGGACCACAGAGAACACAATTCGATTGAAATCCAAACAATAAGTGATCTGGAGAAAAAGTAACGTGTAAAGGAGCCCAAGCTGCGTCAGCTGCAAGGAGAAGGAAGAAAGTCTTGGGAAAAATAAACGCAGAGGTTGCCATGCCTGCTGCCAATTATAAATCTATTAATCAAAAACAATAAAAATGTCGGGCTTTTTTGGCCAGTTGCAACACAAAATGATTTATAGCTCCTCTAATAAATCTTGTACTTGAAGAGGAGGAATTCTGAGGGCAGAAAGACGCATTGCTTATTGCCACCTTATTAAAACCAGAGCACCGGGCTCAGCTTCCTGGTCTGCACCTAGTAAATCCCCCGGCTTCAGGCCAAGAAATTTCACATCCCTTTCTGCCCGGGGAGAGCCAGGCCTGCGGCGGGAGGTAGGGTCGGGATGGGGTGAGTGGATCTGTGCGCCTCTGCGCTCCTGCCAGCGGGGCAGGCGAGCCTTTCACGTGAAAGCAGGTTGATGTCTTGTCCGACCGCGTTTCACGCGAGGAGGTGGTGATGTTTGAAAGCCGTGGATGGAGCTTCACAGCTCCTTGGCGAGAAAGGCAAGAGTTATTCAGCTGATAAAGCTGGTGAGACGGCTGGTCCCAGCTTGTGTGTAGGTGGGGACGGAGCCGGCGTTGTGCACCAGGCGTCCCGTTCCTCAGATGAGCCTCCAGGCTGGGGTGGACATGGCACGGTGGGCACGAACCGCTGCTCTCGGGAGCCCTGTCTCAACAGTGTGAGTGGTGAGTTGTTGCCCAAAATGCCACCCTTGCTGCTGGAACTATGGGACTGGATGTACTGGTGGGCTGGGAGTCCTGAAATGACGAGCTGTGCCCCAGCGGGCACGCACACGGCTGGGGGGGGCACACGGTGTGGGTCTGACCGCTGCAGCCGGGCCTCGCTGTGGGGAGTAAACCTGATCCCGGGATTTGTGAACCCTGCCGAGCCGTTCCTCGCAGGGCTGGGGAGAGCGCGGCGTGCCTGTGCCCGAAGGCCCGCGTTGGGTCTTCGCCAGCCTCTGACATTCTCTGCGTTTATTGTCGGTGGCGAGAAGCCCTCCAGTCCTTGGTGCTGGGTCCGACCAGTAACCGGGGGATCTGCTTAAGCAAAAGGGAAAACCCAGGTGGGGGGAGAGGAGCGGCAGGGTGCCGGGTGGCATCTGTGCAGGCAGGCAGCGGATACAAATGGGCGGCAGAGCTCTGCCCACCGGAGTGCTTTCTGGTGGGGCCAGCAGAAAAAACCCCCAATTTATCTCGTCTGCTGAGGAGGGCCGGTGTGGCCCAGTGGGGACTGGTCTGGATCAGGCCTGCAGCAGAGCTCAGCTCTCCGGGTTTTGGGGCCCAGGG
>Ga0065711_1006688_pt1 | contig 16646 bp, 9 predicted proteins | sample Hoacrofraction12_FD_59098 | JGI IMG/M metagenome (GOLD analysis project Ga0065711, IMG submission 59098) | Hoatzin crop microbial communities from Cojedes, Venezuela - Epithelial fraction 12 v2 (version 2) | ecosystem: Host-associated > Birds > Digestive system > Esophagus > Crop | place... | reverse complement strand
CCTTCCTCGTCGCATCCCTGCACGCTCTGACCACATTCCTGTACTCTTCCCAAGTGGCCTGCCCCTCTTTCCACATTCCATGGACCTTTCTCTTCCACCTGATCTCCGCTAGAAGTTCCTTGTTTAACCATGCAGGTCTCCTGCCTCCTTTGCTCGATTTCTTTCTCAGGGGGATGCACCGCTCCTGAGCATGGAGGAAGTGACGTCTAAACAGCGACCAGCACTCTTGGACCCCCCTGTATTTTTTTATTCTGCAGGAATCTGCTGAGTCCTTGCATCAAAGTACAGCATACATGTATATGATCGTATGGATGTGAAAAAAATCTTTCTGTAATTGAAAACTATACTAATGATTTGTAACTGTGTTTTAAATGTTTGAGGGGATTGCTTCTGTTACGGTCTCTTCTTACAGTCTGCTTGCTATAATAGCCCTATTGCTCATCTTGATGTTAAATTACTCATAATAAATGACATTGAGTTATAATTACTGGTTACTTCAATCCAGTAATACTTCTACTTTAATTTTAAATTGGAAAGATGACAAGATTAAAGTGCATGTTCCTGCTACTATTTTTAGCATGACTAAAGTGCTGGAAATGTTACAGTACCTGAGGGAAGACAGCAGAGGAAGAAAGTGTGCAATTCTGGTCCCTTCATTCAGAAAAGGACACATTAGAACTGCAGAAAAACCAGAGAAGGGCAGCAGGGCTGAACAAAGGTGCTGCTTCTGTATGAGGAATCATTGAGGAGGCCAAAACTGGAAAAGAGAAGACTGAGGTGATAAGTGTGACAGAGACCTACAAAGCCATTAAGTGGCATGGAGAGGGGGTTGAGTACTCACTGCCTCTTCCAGTACAGCATCTATAAGTTAATTAATAGGACCTATGTTCAAAGGAAACAAAAGGATGCAGTTCTTCCTGCGACATGTAGTAGGGCTATTCGTGTGCCAAGAAATATTGTGTATGCAAGAAGTTTACGCTGTTACAAGGAGAGTCTGGACAAGTACTTGGAAGAGATCCATTGAAGGAAGAGGTACCAGTAAATACAAAGATTTCTTCACGCTCACAAAGTCTTCTGACCTGAAAATAGTTGGCTGTTGGGAGAGTGCAGAAGTAGTATCATGTACACTTTTCCTGTTCTTACTCTCCTCTAGGCGCCGAGTTATTGTAAGGCTGATCTTTTGTAGGGAGGGTGGATAGATTAATCAAGAGATGTTCTTACTCCAGATACATCATCAGGTGGCAGGTGAGCATGACAGTGTTGTTGATAGAGGCTGTTCCATGAAGGAAAGGGAGCCCACTTGCCAGCAGCCAGGGCTGGGAAATGTCTTCCCTCCAGGAGTGGTCACGGTAAGTGGTAGGGCGTATGGAACAGCTTTGTGGTATCCTCAGCACTTGAACCATGAGAGTGGAGGTTCAGTACTTCTACTTGTCCGTTCCGTCATGAGTTGACTTTCAGGGAAAAGTCAGGTCCTGTGACTTCTGCAAGGATTTGTGTCGATTCATTGACTCGTTGACGTAGATGTGGCTCTTCTCTGCTTCCTGCTGGTGGTTGTGTAGGTTCCTCCACTCATGGCATAAGCAGATCTTCGCGAAGCATAGCGCCTCTGTCTTGTCAGACTGTGGTAACTGCACTGGCTAAGCACATGCCATCCTGGTGCTTTGGTACTGGTTTTCTATGGGTGTTTTTTGCCTTAATCAGCCTCATGCTGAGATTTAAGACAGTTACAATCAATAGTAGGTACAACCTTTTAACCTCTATGATGCTTCCTATGAGCCACACATGTGGCTTTCAGAGGAAAGGGGGCTTATCTCCCTCCCACCTTCCTTCCCTCCCTGCTGTACGGGAACACCAGGGCTTCCTGCTGCTGGTCAGGCCTCACACTGTTGCTCCAGCCTACTTTAAGGAGAAGTAGAGCCCACCCGAAGTAAGGCCTTCGGCCTTTCTGCTCTGTAAGAGCATCTTGCTGCGGGATGGGTAGGTCCAGCACAGTTGTATTGACTCTGGTTATTGTAGGGTATGAGCATAAGAATTGGCAACAGAGACATGGCAGCACCTGTAACACTGGGCTAGACAGGCTCTTCGTCTCTTGTGCTCTTAAAGCAGTCAGTTTTGTGACCTGGACTTCAGAAGCAGTTATGATTAATGCAGTGAAGAGAAACCCAGAATACGTTTAAGTACCGGGAAGTGTCATGATCTTGAGCTCCTTTGCTGTTAGCTATCCAGAAACTGGCTAAGTAAGATGTGTTTATTAGTGGTGGCTTTTATGTGTGAATTATGCTAATGAAGAACATAATAAGCCTCTGTGTTTGACTTTTTCAGTTGTACCTGGTCCTTAACACCAGTGCATTATGAATGTTTGTTCAGTGTTTTAATGATGCTGGATTTGATTTGGAAGTGCAGGCCAGCATGTGTTTCGTGTACTATAACACAGCAGTTTCCTTTTTTCAATCTAAACCTCTCATTTTAGAATTCTGTCTAAGTTATATTTTGCTAGACATTGCCAAAAGCAGTTATAATTAATTTTCCTACAGGTTCTACTGATACGAAAAAATCATTGTAAGACTACTCACAAAGTATTTACCTTCGCAAATGAATTAAAAATGCTGAAGGAAATTCAGGAAATTGCGTATTCTGTGAAGAAATCACTTTCATGGGAAGCATTGCAGCTACAAGCTTTGCATTTGAAGACAACATTTACTGTTTGATCTCCATCAATTCAGTGTGAGACCTGGATGGGAGCTGATTTTATTATATTTATGTACGATGTCTCCTTCATTGGTTTTGAGGAGAGAATACTCAACTAGGTGGAAATCAACTAGGCAGACCTGGCCCAGTACAGCAGCTGGAGGGTTTGTGTTGTCTGTAGTGGGAGAAGGGGTTGGAAGTCTCAGGTCTATTTTTCTTTTGAATCCAATTTACCTTTGGCACTATGCAGGTGTCTAGAAAAGTACTACTTCAGAGGAAGAGATAGACTTCAGTCACATTTCTTAATGTTCTTTAGAACCTAATGCTTGGACAGCTATGGAGAGAGGAAAGATAGAAAATCAGTGTGTGACAGTTCTGTAGCAATGATGAACCATAGTGACTTGGGGGTGGGGGGTATTTGTTGGGAACACCTTGGCTTCTTTTGGTAAGGTGGGTTTATTTTTATTCTGTTGAAGTTAGTGGGATGGACATGTACTGTTAAGAGTGTATGAATGGGTAGAATGACTGAAAGCTGGTAACAACCAAATCTCAATGTCGGGACTTCACTGTAAATGCCATTCATCTCTTGGTAATAAATCTGAAAATCTTTGGAATGAGATAATACTGCGTGTTTGACAGCCTTAGTGGTTTGTGCAAGAATGAGTAAGTGACAAATTGCTTAAGCCTCCGTGGCTCATGGGATAGGGTCTTAATTTACTACATTTTAATTTAATGGATAATTAAAACTAATTAAATCTTGTGAAAAGCAGGCTGCCCTTTTTAGCTATTTGGCTAATTAGTAATTAATTTAGCTGGGGAGAAAGGAACATTGTAGGTTTATTATCTAAAATGTCCAGGAAAAAAAATCTCTATAGATATCACAACTCTTCACTTGCGTGGTATGAAACTGGAAAACTCTGACCTTTGCTTTGTTCTAACAAAGTTAGTGTTTAGACAAACACTTGAGATTGAAGTGTCAAATTCTACTTTTAAGTGCCTAAATGGCTCTAATTGAACTTGCAGCCACATATTAGCACAGTGAGCATATTATTACAGAATTTGGCTGAAATTTAAAAAGATTGTAGATTAAAAGGATTGTGAATAGCCTTGGCATAAACAACATTATATTCATCCTAAGGAGCAGAATTGGCATCCACTGTTGTAGTCCATGCTGCAGCTTGTTTCTTTTATTTAAGGTTTTGCTTTGATGCCTATTACAGAGATTTGGCCTGTGTTTAATTCAAAGATGTTTTTGTCTTACGTACATATAAAATAACACTTCTAGCAAGCTTTTTTCAGTTTTGTTTTTGTTTTAGTTAACTATATTGTATTCTATAAATCAAGTACTTTTTCATAGATAGTAAAGGTTTTGTTTTATGGCATTTAGGTGGGGTTGTTCTGCAGAAAAACAGAACTGTGGCATGTTTAAGGAATCTGTAAGAAGGAAAGCTAATCTGATTTACTGTACTTACAGTCTAAAATCCCTTCTATTTCCTGTGCTCTTCCCGGTGCTGAGTTTTAAGTGGACAAATGGCCTTTATGGTAGGACTAAAGGAGGATGCCTTGGTAGGAGCTAGACATTCAGTGAAATTTAGGAAATACTAATACTCCAGAGTACACCCCCGAGTGCCATTCTCCTATGATTATGTGACACTGTGTTGTAGGGTGAAACACAACACAGAAGAGGCAAAATGAGAGCATTTAAGTATGATTTGATTAGATAAAAAAATTCTCTGATATTTGAACTGTAAATCAACCTGATACTGTAAGCAAATAGACATCATATCTATTTAAAAAACAAACAAATTAACAAAAATCCAACCAACCCACCAGGTAATTCAGTAATAAGACATCATATAGTTCTTTTTTGCCTTTCATCAAAGGTGATGGGCCTGGACAGACACTCATTTAACATGTCTACCAAACTTCCGTGAATCTACAGACTGAGAAATTTCAGTATTTCGCTGTCCTTATTTCTGCTAAGTTGTATAAACTGAAACTTTTTTAGGTTGAATTAGGTTGTTCAATTATTCTGTACAGGTCATATTTTCTTGGACCTCTGATCATTCTTGATTTTTCTCTTTTGGACCCTTTTCAGTAGCATGTGTTGTCTTACCTGGTACATGGTGCCCAGTGTGGCCACTGCATTTCAGCTGGGCTCTTGTTACCAGCGCTGAGAAAAGCAGAGACGTGACATTTAGAGCTGAAGTTTGCGACTCCATTGTATTATGTCGTCTAAGAAAGCTATATTCAGTAAAACATAACTTCCTAAAACCTTCATTCTTCTTTTCCAGGTTATATGGGGTGTACCACCTTTAATGATATTACAGCATGCCATAAAGCCCATATTTATAAAATTTCCAAGCTGCAGCGAACAGTCTGCTTCTCTGCCAGTCCTACAGCTGAACTTTTAGCTTTCTCTGGAGGAATACTGTATCTGTTTAAACTGATGGCTTCTTGACAACCCCCCCCCCCATTTATGATTCCTGTGCCTTTGTAAGTGGGAAGTGACCTAGAGTAATACTTAGCCCATCATTAAATTCACAGATGCCCTCCTCTTTCAGCTTAGCTACTGACAGTCTGCTGTCCTGCAGAGCCACTTGTGTCACAATTGGGACGTAAGCTCCATGATGAATTGCTCACCTTAGACTTTTAGATAAATCAAGAAGTGTCATGTGGGACCAAAGGAGACACTCCAGCACAGCAGAGGGACGTGATCCCGTAGGCTGCCTTATCTCAGTCACAGCTCTGGCAGACTGCTGCTCCTGCAATCCCATCCCTGTTAGCTGTAGCTGTGGCAAATGCATCTAGAAAGAATGCAGGTAGGTTCTGTTGGCTGTTGCCAGCATAAAAGGACAGGATCGTAAAACCTTTTACGTTTACTTTTTTCACTTTCTGGGTCTGAGAAAGATGAGTTCTGCTGAAATGGTCTTCTGGTGATGCCTGCAGTTGTACCCAGTGATCTTCACCATGTACAGAGTTTGCTGATGAGTTCTTTCCTCTCATAAAAAAAAAAAAAAAAAAGAACCCCCAATGCAGATAGCCTGCCAATTTGTAAAATTTTTGATGGACTAGGTTAATATTTTTAATGTTTCTGCTACCTACCAGAGTCTTGTAATGCTGTACAAAATGGCATTTATCAGATGTTGACAAAAGCATGATTTGTCTGCTGCAATTAGAACTTGTGCAGTAGACTAGCATTTCAGAATACGTTGCGTCAGTTCTTTATTTTCCTATCAAGATTTTGATTCTTTAAAATACTAAGAAGATGAAGTGGGGAGTTGCGACATGTTCAAATTATTACATATTTTAAAGTGAAATGACGTAGTGAAAAGATAACCATTGTGTGCTTCAGCAGCATATTAACAGATCATCGTTTGATGCCCAAATATATGAAAACATGACTAAGGCTAGAGATCTTGGGGAGTGTAGCTCTGATAAATATAGCATGTGCTTCAATTTCAAGGCTAGGTGGTTTTCACACAGAAAGACTGTTCCTGTGGTGGTCTAGGAGTGAACATATTGTGTGTGGCTTCCAAGTGACTCAGCACTGTTCCACCAGCAGCGAAGTAGAACCAGAATTGCTATAATTGTCCAGCAGAGGATCAGCTTTCATGGCACAATCTGTTTCTTTTCTCAATTATCGAGCAGCATATAATAGGATTTAAGAGGGAGAAAAGAGGAGGAAAAATAGCAGAACTGAAAAATTCTTGGCATTTTTGCAAAGTTGAATTTTTCTCACTTTTTCAGTTTAAAGAGCAGGAGAAAACCTGTGTCTTAATTTCAGGTAAACTGATAACTGTTTAAATGTCACTGACAGTTGATCAGATAAATTTTGCCATATTATGAATGATACTAATTTTTATTTTTTCCAGTTATGAGGTTGGTGGATAAGATGTGAAGTTTAGCTGGCAGAGCAAGTTGTTATGATACAACTTGAAAAAGTTGTCTGTGGAAAATGTCCTCAGGTCGTGGAGCTGTAAAAGCAAATATAAGCGTGTAGGTAATACAGGTTAGGAAAAGGTTTTAGTATGCTCCTGTTCCAGCTGGGCATGGGGAGGGTGGTCTGTTTTTGTTGCTGAATGACTGGATTAGGCTTTCTGTACTGTTCCTGGGCAAGTTCGTAGTGTATGAAAGTCAGGGCTGTGAATATACTGGTAGCCATTGTCATCCAAGCCCAGTGAATTGGAAAGGTGGTGTGATGAGAGAAAGAAGGTCACGCCGAGAATTGGCAATGCTAAGGGCTCAAGCAAGAGCAGTGCAATGGCTGGACCTGCCTTTTAAGATAATTGACAGACAGTGAGAGTAAAGGTTTCTAGTATGACTTAACAATTCTGCTAAGACAGTGCTCTTGGTAGAAAGTGGATGGGATTGCTGATGTCATATTCTCTTTTTTTTTTTTTATTTTAGCGGTTTTAACCAAATATAATCTGGCAAAAAGCCAACGATCTTTAGGTACTGTTTTTCTTTTCTGGGCTTTAGAAAACCAGGTTTTAAAACCTTGCGTGCCTAAGCAAATTAGTTTGTAGTTGACCTGATGTTGAATTGGGGAAAATAAACGCTTCTGGGCAGAGAATAGCTAACAAAATTAGATAAGCAAAGAACGTGCTGTTCTGCTCATTCAAGATAGTGTAATACAAAGCAGACTGAGTTTGTTCAAGGTAGTTTTTTATTAAAGAAGTGACTGCTAAAATTTGATCCTCTACTGTGTAACTTCCTTCTGTGAGTTGCAAGTGCTTTTGGATCCTATTGTAGGTGAGCACTGATTAAACATTGATGCCAAGATAGCTTTTTCGGTGTAATTACTGGGGATATTGTCAATATACTAGCACATTGTAAATCCCTTTCAAATGCAGTTCTTCTAGAATAAAGATGCAGGAAGCAATACTAGTAATAATACCACAAAAGAACATTCTCCTTCATTAACTGAGCCCTTAATTGGGGGGACAGGACCGGATGGGAAGAGTGTGGTGTCAGTTTAGGATCAATGTAAATGAGCCTTTGTGGAGCTCTGTGAAACCAGGTCTTTTTGAGCACTGCACCCTAATCAGCCCTTTTTTTCCCCATCTACTTTCTCTTCTTCTTCAGCCACGTGTGCCCTTCTGAGTTTTTCCCTTGGACTTGCTTGATATGTTATTCTTTTGGTTAGCCCCTCTTTCTTGTCCCTTCGTCTAGCAAGTTAAATTTTTGTCACAACAGGCTTGGAAATGTGTTTCATTACTGAAGCTGAATCATGTTCATAGCTTTTGGTAAAAATTTGAGATAAAGGAGCATCAGATTCTCTGAAACTCATTACACATATATTTGCTCTGATGTCTAATACTTATTTTCCAACTATCTTTTAAAACATTTACTTGTGACTTCTGCCTTTTATCTTTTGTAGAAATCTAGTTTTTACATTTTTATATTAAATTGGTGACTGTTTTAATTGGCTCTTCTTTACAAGGTCTGTTTTTCAAACATCCTCAAAAAAAGCGCTTGCCTCCAGTCTTTCTACTGTTTTTAAAATGTGTGCATGAAGTCTTAAAAAAAAAGTATTAATACACATCCAAAATTCTGCACGTATCTCAGACTGTTTCTCAGTAAGGGCCCGATATTGGTTTTGCAATCAGTGTTTTTTAAAATAGAAACTTTGGCCAAGCTACTTTTCTCCTTTCATAGTGCTAGAAGTGTCAACTTGAACTACAGCCCAAATGTGGTCTGAAATGGGGTAATGTCATATAGTTAAAAGTCTGTATGTGAGAAATGTTTTATTAATATGTCTGTTTTATTTCAGGAGGATGTGGAAACAGGAGTCCACCTTGATCCTGCTATCAAGGAAGTTCAATACAATCCCACTTACGAGACCATGTTTGCACCTGAGGTAAGAAACAGTATTGATCTTTAGAGCAGAAATGCCTTTGGCTTAAACGGTAGAGGTTCTATAAATCTTGTGTGAAATTCATGGAAGATATATCTTCTTCGGATGCTTGCTCTATTTTGGAATCTAGTTTGGGCACACTGAAAAAAGATTCTACAGAGATGTGTTAGTATTTTTAATGCTTGAATATTAATATTCTGCATAAAGCTGTTGTAAGAAGAATCTTAAAGTGTTCATCAGAATTATAGCTATGGAAATTAAAAATCAAGCTAGGAAAATAGCATTATAAAGATGTTGAGTAAAACATGAACTGCGTTAAAATAGTCAGTTACTATTTTCACATTTTTGTTATTTACTCATCATCCTGCTTAGATCAAAATGTAAGGTTGTAAGTCTTGTGGATATATGGCTTTTAAGAAGAGGATATAAAATTAAAGTCCAAGTACTTTCAGTATAACTATTCACATCAGTGTTAAGTATTTTAGTAACTTAAGATATGCTAGATGCGTATAGTGAAAAACCATTTTAGGCTGAATTTGGACTGCCTGGTGCTATGCGAACCACTTGCTGTTTTCTTAGAACTGACAGGCTATTCGAAAGATAAAAATAGCTGTTCAAGCTTTTATCTTTTTTTCAGTATTCAGCTTCTTTGTACAGTTTGTCTTCTGTGAGACCAGGGGTTAACATTCCAGGTAGACAAAGGCTGCATCAATCTCAAATTTCTACAGTTGTGCTTTATATGTAGAAAACCTTTTGTGGAACCACATAAATTGTCCTTTTTACAGCAAGCTTGTGTTTTGCAACATACCAAAGCCATGAAGTGTGTGAGCAAAAACACTGATTTAAACTTACTACAGTGTTACCTTGTGTAAGTGTTTTAGTTAGGGAAGCCTAATGTGGGACAGTCTCAGGTGTCTACAAATACGGCTGACAAGCATAGGGGCTACCATTAAATTTGGTTTGATACTCGTCTCAGTGTATTGCATTTGTTTGTGTTCACTGTTCTTTTCCCCAACAATGGTATGGCCAGGAAGACTGGCTTTTGTCATCTTGCAAGAAGAAAAGAAAGTCAGGGTTTCATAAGTGTATTTCCTGGAATAATACAGCAAGTCCCCAATTGCTTTTTAAATGCATGTAAATATTTTTGGCAGTGTAATTTCCGTATTATGTACAAGGGTTTAGTAGGACCTGATACCTCTTTCTTGATATGTCCTCCTTACAAGGGACAGTATGCTGTGGTTTTGTCTTCTGAATGCTTGTACTGATCACCTACTGAATGGCAGTGTTTTGTGTCAAGTAGTTGACACTGATTTGTCCTCTGTACCAGTAATACAGGCTAGAAGGTTCAATCATGAAATAAGCTGTTCGAAGCAACTGTGTAAGCGATCATTGTGTAAAATAACAGACTAAGAAGCTTATTCAGTAGTCATAAAGATATAGAAAGTTGATGTGATTTTGCATTAGAATTTTTGGAAGACAAATCTTTTTTTTCCTGAAAAAGTACACACACATAAAGAAGAAATTAGTTATTCTGATATACTTTCTTTTAACATTGTTGATGTAGTTTGGACCAGAAAACCCATTTAGGACTCAGCAAATGGCTGCACCTAGAAATATGCTTTCTGGATATGCAGAACCAGCTCACATCAATGATTTCATGTTTGAAGAACAAAGAAGAACATTTGCAACGTATGGTAAGTCCTTAACAGTGGAATTCACCTCCATCTTTATTATGCCCTGTTTGGACAAAATAAGTTGTTCTTTACAGAACAGTTAATAGGACTGCAAGTTCTGTAAATTACTTTTTAACAGACTTGTTAAAATGGGGAAAGGTCTCTGAATGAGAATCCATACGGCTGGAGATCAATTCGGGAAATCTAATTTTGAAATTCCCTTTGAAATTGTAATCAAGTGTGTGACCTCCTACCAAACCGCTTTTACTTAATCCTTTCATTAGTTGCACCAGTGTAGAAAACACAAATCAAAATTTCACACTTTCAGTATGACAAGTAGCTGTAGATCTGTTATGTAAATAGATTCTTTCATGTGATTCAAAGTAAAGGTAGCTCTCTCAAAACCAAAGGAAGCCTTACTGAGTTGCAAGGCTCTTCAGAGTGGTTACCTCTGTAGATACAAGCTGAATCAACGGGAATCAAAGAAAGTGGGAAAACATTGCTACAGTATTGTTAGCAAAGACACACCCACAGGTGTATCTCTGTATTGGTGGTCATTATAGTTGCTGCTTTCTTACCTTGAAGAACCTTTTCACTTGTAAATAGTTACATTTGCAAAATGAAACGTTTGAGTTTTGGAGAGTCTTGAGTTTCAAGTGGACTTTTTATGGATTGTAAGAAAAACAGAATTTTTTTTTAGTAAGGAAAACGTGGAAAGACTATGGATTCTAAGCGTTCTTTTGGACATGTTTGAAAGAACAAAACTGCTGTGTATTTACAGACAACAGCAGTTATTTTTTCTTCTGTGTTTCATTGTAAGCTTTCATTTCTGTTTTAAACTTGACTGCAAGTGCTTGTCTTGCAGATATCAATCTTTGTTTTCAGGTGAAGTATCACTTTATAGTCTTCAAATTCAGTGTGTTAGGCAAGTTCTGATACTAGCTGTGTAAAAGTAAAGTGTGACAACACTGAACTTTTTGCACAACAAATGTGCAGCTTGCTTTATTCGTATTTACATACAAAAGTCTACTCCCTGCAAACGGTCATGCTTCAAAATCACCTCCCTGCACACGAGTTCCCTTAACTTCATTAGGGCTTTATACAGGCATGAATTCACTTATTGCGTTCTGTGATGGATGAGGTTGGGACTTTATTGCTAACATCTGTGGGAGCCGTGTATTACAGTGAAACCTGGAAGAAAAAACTACGTAAAGTCAGAGACCTCATCCGCAGTTTCTCTTCATATTTGGGTTTTATTAGAGATTTTTTTGTAAATGTTAAAAATTGAAATCTATTTAAGACAGTTTTTTTCTTTTACACAGTTTAAGCCAATAGATACTTTCCACTGGGTTGCTAGGATGTGGAATATAAGCAAAATGCCAATATAAGAAATGAATTTGTCGTTCCATAGCATAATTTTAACTTACTTGATTGCAATTTTGATGTTAGAACTTGACAGACAATGCAGGTAGAAGCCTATTCAGAATCTGAATAGACAAATTAGATTTTGTTCTGTGAAATTAAATGTTGCGTTGTGTGGGTTGTGCATTTTTGTGTGCGTGTGTGTAGAATAGATATTGGAAAAAAAGGGTCTGTAGGTGTATTACAGTGTTTGATTTGGGGTTTTTTTGTTTGTTTGTGGAGTTTAGTTTGGGGGAAGGTAGAACCAGTAAGTCTACTCAAAGCTCCTGCTGTTGGTTTCTATTGTCAGTGTACAGCAACTGCCTTGAAAGCTGTATTACGAAAGAATATAAAAATACATTTTTAAGACTTATAACATTGGCATCTGTGTAACTATCATATTCAGGTTTCTAGAAATGTTCAGTAGATAATGATCAGGATATGGTGAAAATGGAGCTATGAATAAGTTAAGGTAGGCAATTTAAACTGCAAGAACAAGCACTGAGAAGCTGAAGTTGAAGCTAGAAGATGCAGTAAATGAGCATGGTATCCTGGCTCACTAGAATGTCTGTTAGAAACAGCACTCCTTGAAGTTATCAAAAAATTGTCTATTAAAAAATTCAATATTGTCTCTTCCATGGGGAAGAAGGTAATAAATATCTTCTTGGAAAAGACGAGGTATAAAAATACAAATATAATTGCTAGGCATTAGTCTAAGTCATACATGTTTTTAATGACTAAGTCATCACATATTGGAAGAACAGAGAGTAACCTCTTAATTAAAAGCTGCAGATCTGAGACCTCTCGCCTGTTAGGCTGTTTAACACCACTGTGCTAAGGCAGGAGGAGATCTCAGACAAATCTGCAGTGGTTAGCATGTAGATAAGCAGTGACTGTGAATGAAGGACGAGGGTGGTACAAGACAGAGAGGGTGGTAACTGAGATCACATGTCCAAAACAGCTGAAAAAACCCAACCCACTAACCTTTATATATCTTCTTGAAAGTTAATACACACTCACTGAGAAACCTACAACTATATATTAACCACAAACAAAACCCAAGTATTTTTTGACAATATTTACTGTCAAAAGTACTTTTTCCTTCTGATGCTTGAATAGCTCAGAACATCCTTGTTGTCAATGACTGAGGGTCCTTCCAGGGCAGGTGGGCAGCAATGAGTATGTAGTGAGGAGTGAAAGAAAGAAGCAAGCAAATAACGATACCTCTGAATGCTTTTTTCAATATGCATTCTCTCAACCAAGGGCAATGTCTCTCTGTCTATTGATTTTCAGTGGCTTTGTTGGTTTGTTTGGTTTTTGGTTGTGAGAAATTTGTCTGGATGCTTCTTGAACCCATATAATTTTTCTACGTACGTAGTAACATATTGCAGGCAGTTCTGCAGCTTGGCAGCACCTTGTGTGAGGAAGTACCTCTGTTTTGAACTTGTGAAACTTAACCTTCTAGTTTGGCTTGATATGCCCTAGTCTCTTGTGTTGGAAGACAAAATGAGCAGTCGTTTCTTATTCACTGTTTCTGTGTCATTCCTTGATTTATAGATCTTGGCTGTAACTTCATTTCAGTCTGCTTTTTTCCCCACCTGAAAAAATCTGGTCAATCTTCTTGTTCCTCTGTTGCAGCCTTTCCATGCCTATGGCTGTGTTTGTTTCCCTTCTGTGTCTCGGCTAGTTCCACTGGATCATTCCCCAGATGAACAGCAAAGCTGCGCACAGCGTTTACCATGTAATCTCACTGTGGATTTGTTCTGTGGCTTAATAAACTGAGAGGCTTTTTCCCTTCAGTGTCTTAAGAATTCTTAACATTGCATTTTTCTCTGTGACTTTGCGTAACTTTGTAAAAGCTGCTTGCTCCCTTTTTCCAGATTGTTTATTAATGTGTTGAACAGCGTGTGCCTGAGCACGGATCTACCAGCAACTTTCCTGTGCTGTGGAAACCAACCATTTATTCCTGCCGGTGTTTTAGTAACTTTTAATCAGTTGACCATGTAAAGGTCTGTGGGGTTTTTAAAGAGTTTTTGAGGCATCCTGTAATCAGTCTAACTCGGTGTCATAAAGGTATCCAACATCAACCAAGCTTTATTCGTTCACGTGGTTGTCACCTCAGAAATATTGTGGATGTTTTGTCATTGTGATTTACCTGTACAGAAAGCTGTGTTGTCTGCTCTGCTGCAATATATAATGCTCATCCAAGTGCCTACTCATTCGTTTTCTTTATTATAGTTTCTACTGCATGAAACTTCTAACTGTACATATGTCTGACTGGTTGACCTGTAGTTCCCCAGATCTCCTCCTAAGCATCTTTTGAAATTTGGCGTTGTATTTTATACGTTCCATTTCTGTCATTGAGGTGATATTAGGTGAGAGGTTTTGTGCTGTGGTTTGGCTTTAGATCTCTTGGATGACCACCATCTGGTCCCGGTGTTTTGTTACCACTTATTTGACTCTTTCGTCTCCTGACCACTTTGAGGTAGCTGTTTTGTCACGCTACCCATTAAGAAAGGTTCTAGCACAGGAGCCTCCCCAAGCTCCTCCATAATGAACATGTGTTTAAAAAACCCTCATTGATGCTCTCTCTTCGTTCCTTAATCATCTGTTGGCCTACACCCTGTCTGGTGTGCTTTCTGCCGCTGCACTTTTTGACAAAGCACAAGTGTTAGTTTTTATAACTGGTGTGATTTGCTCCTCGCTTTTGGAGGGGGACTGCTTTACTGTAGTCTTTTACTTTGTCTGCTAGGGTTTGGTTCTTTGTATTTTTCACATTCGGATGCAACTTCAGCTCTTTGAAGAACAGTTCCTTATTTCTAATAGTTTCTCTTTACATACTGTTCAGCTGTGCTCACTTCCTTCTGGTCTCTTTAAAGCCTTCTTTTAATAGCTGGCAGGCATTAGTTCTTTTTCTCCTACATGGTGCCTTTGAAGCGTCCCTGCATTTGGAAAAGGCTTTACCCTTTGCTTCTCGGTTTCTGTTCCTTTTTAAGATCTTCTTTACTTAATATAGCCCTCCTGTTTTGAGATTGATAACATTGTAGTAAATGATTTTGCAGCTTCCTTTTCTTCCTCAGTAATGTTAACTTGTTGATTTATACTGTTTTCGTCACATCTTGGTATAAGAGATGCACAGTCTCATACAAAGAGGCAGCTAAAATATCTCTTCTTTCCCTAGTACCTGTTTAATCTCTGTTAACGTTTCATGGTTATTGCATCTTCTGGCTGAACAGCCAGTAAGGGAGTCCTGGCAACTGTACTCACCACTATTTAAACCAGGAATTTCAATCTAAAGAATCCTTTAATGCTTGTTAACACTATTAACTTGTTAATCTGATTTGTCTTTAAGCTTTTTGTAGCATATAGCATGTTTTTTCCCCACTGGTATGACCATCTTATTTCTGTAATCTTTCTAACTGGTAAAGAGTGTATTCTGTCCAATTATGTCAGTATTGTCCTACTAATTACATTAGTTGCTGCATTTAAAACAAGATATTCAGATTTCACTGTGTATTATTTTTAGCCTCTGCTATTTTGTATGCATGCTGGGATTTTCCATTTCTCTGCCCTCAGTTGAAATAGGATTCTGTGCTTATTGCTGTCCCTGTTACCTGAGGTTTCAGATTTCAGTGCTACGTTTTGCTTAAGGATATGGCTTTTTTAAGATTGTGTGTCATTCCAAATTGCTTATTTTTTTCTGATTATTTGCTATCCCCAGGTATTTAATTAAAAAGCAGTCTTTGAAGCTTCTCAGTAACAACACTTTTTTTGAAACTGGGTGAAACCTACCTGTTTCAGTAAGGTTCCTTTCATTCCAGAGGTTTGGAGAGGTAGAGTTGACACAGGCACTGGAGGTGCTTTCCACATTAGGGTTAAGATCCGCAGCTTCTCTTTGTATAAACAACCTCTTGAGAATGAGCTGCCCTTCCGGAATGTGTTTTATACAAATTAAAAAATACCATGGCTTAATTGAGTCGCTTTTGTACTGTCCCTCAGTCCATGGAAAACAGAGGAAGAGCATGACAAATGCAAATGTCAGATCTCTGACAGATCAGCCAGATCTCGACTTCTTTATCAGGAATGTCTCTGCAATATGAGCATGTGGAAGTAGTTGGATATCTGCTGTTGTCTTTTTGTTCTTTAATATACAAAACATTGTAGTTCAAGCATATGATACAAAAGGAAAAGCCAAATCTTCGACTGCTCTAGTCATTCTCCATTTTTTTCCTTCACACTGGATTCTTGAGCTGTCATGTCATCCTTGACCCCCAAGAAGTTGTGAATCCTTGTTACTATGAATGCAGGCCAGATTTTCTTGTCTTTCTCAGAAGGAGTCAGGGGATGCTCAGGTCTTGTATCCACAGACAACAGCTTGAAACCAGTGATCTAGTCAGATCTGTTAAGTGAGAGTTGCTTCAAGTTCATTCCTTTTTTTTTTTTTTTTCTGTTTTGCATGATTTTAAAATCATGGAATCATTAAGGTTGGAAAAGACCTCTCAAATCATCAAGTCCAACCATCAACCCAACACCACCATGCCTACTAAACCATATCCTGAAGTGCCATATCTACACGTTTTTTGAAAACCTCCAGGGATGGTGACTCAACCACCTCCCTGGGCAGCCTATTCCAATGTCTGACCACTCTTTCAGTAAAGAAATTTTTCCTAATATCCAATCTGAAACTCCCCTGATACAACTTGAGGCCATTGCCTCTCATCCTATTGCTAGTTACCTGGGAGAAGAGACCATCAACTGCCTCACTACAACCTCCTTTCAGGTAGTTCTAGAGAGCAATAAGGTTCCCCCCTCAGTCTCCTCTTCTCCAGGCTAAACAGCCCCAGCTCCCTCAGCAGCTCCTCATAAGACTTGTTCTCTAGACCCCTCACCAGCCTTGTTGCCCTTCTCTGGACACACTCCAGCCCCTCAATGTCCTTCTTGTAGTGAGGGGCCCAAAACTGAACACAGTACTCCAGGTGCAGCCTCACCAGTGCTGAGTACAGGGGCACGATCACCTCCCTACT
>Ga0065711_1012038_pt1 | contig 16647 bp, 8 predicted proteins | sample Hoacrofraction12_FD_59098 | JGI IMG/M metagenome (GOLD analysis project Ga0065711, IMG submission 59098) | Hoatzin crop microbial communities from Cojedes, Venezuela - Epithelial fraction 12 v2 (version 2) | ecosystem: Host-associated > Birds > Digestive system > Esophagus > Crop | place... | reverse complement strand
TATATATATATATATATATAAAAAAGTTAACCTAACTGAAACAAATTAGGCTCAGGAGGGAACATAACTTGCCTATGACACTGTGTCCATATCTTGCCTTCTGTATTTTATTCTGCATATTTTCATTATGGAAACACTCCTGGCTGTGTAGACTTTGCTGTGTTTTGTTCTCTGACAGAATTTTTTTCACTGCTCTATACTGTATGTATTTTTTTTTACCCAAAGCCATGGATATACTAAGTGGAAAAGACATCATGTCAAATCACCTATCTTATTGATGAATTAGTTAAGGCTTGTGCACTGTTGTGAATAGACCTTGCTGTAAATGTGGTAAGTATTATTTTTTGGCCACTCCTGTAACTCTAAATAATAATATTTTGGTTTCTTGTGGAGGCTGCGAGTTCTCCTACAAAGCCAGTATAATTCCATCACTTTGTTTTGAGAAAATCAGAAAGATGCATCCTTCGTGTTTCAGGCTTTCATACATTATGCCCATGAGTGTCACAGCTTCTGCATGCCTAAGGCCACATTTGTCAAAGGCAGACCCATTTTTAGCAGAGCATGCTAGTGTATATACCACAGGAATGAGTCTATATGAGATCTCTGTGAGAAGAAATGGACTGCTATTCCTGAGCTGAGAAAAGAGTTAATATTTATACTTCCCCCCCATTACCTCCTGTAATTCAAGGACAGATTATTATAGAGAGTTTACATTTACATATGAATTATAAACCAATAACTTTTAAGAAATATGTAAATAAAGTAGGCATACAAAACATGACACTAATGTTGAAATTTGTACCTTTAAGAGAAAACCTAGGTGTCCAAGCATGTAACCTTTAAAAGCATAAATAAATCTTACTTGAATATGCCCTATAAGCTTTTACTTACAGTGCTGTAAATCTAAAGTAACTCCTCTGACCTTAATAGCTTTACTCAAGATGTACCCCTTGTACAGATGAGATTAGAATTTGGCCTTTTAACCTCAGTGAAACTCCTTGTGCAAGTAATATCACACCATGAAAGTCTGGATGGCTGAACCAGGTCCTCCACATAAAACACTATCGCTAGGGAAATATTTAGACAGTGATTTTCAGAGGAATGTTTAGATTTATAATTGGGCTTAGTTAAGTCAGTAGCAGTCTTAATTATTTACCAGCAGTGTCCCTGGGCAGAATACTGAATTTAGAGTAACTCTGGGGCTGTAGTTCTCAGAGTCTGTTTAGTTAAGAAAAATAATGGTGGTTTTCTTCTGATCTACACTGTCACTTTTGTCCCAACGTTATTCTAGTCTTTAAAATACATGTTGGAATACAGAACAAGCTTAAAGGCAATGCTCAGTCTTTGAGGCCTTCCTCAGGCTGAAGAAGAAATAGAAAAATGTTAGTTTTCAGCTTACAGCCTGAAGAAGACCCAACAGCCAAAACATCACCTTTAACTTGGCTGCTATTTTTGAGTATCATTTGTGATCAACTCTTCTTTCATTTTCCAGATTTCATACCGCTGCCACACTAACAGTACTTCCACTTATCCTATTTTTGTAAGGCGTCAGGTTCTTTCTTTCAGAGGAATCTCACAGTGATCCTGAACAGGCAATTGATTTTTTAGCAGAACCTCCTATTAGAGTCAGTGGGGAATTCTAGTTAAAAATCAATGGCATAATCTGACCCAAAAGGAGTGGATAAGTCTTTGCGAAAAGCAGGAGAGGAATGATACATTAATGCAAAGTTGGATGTTTTACATGAGCCCCTAAAAGTGGAACACTAGAGCATATGCATTGTCTTTGTTATTTGACTACTTTACAGTTACATAAAGAAAAATAATCAGATTTTAAGTGGATTAAGAAACAGACAGTAAAAACAAACTCACGTCCATTATACATTACGAGATTGTTGCCGCATTTCTTTCCACACATTTCTTTCTTAGTAAAAAAATGTGATTATCAATAAATATTCCTTTTTATTTGTTATTATCTTAGAGGCAGAATTTACATTTCTAAATGTCCATGAAATATACTTCTTATTTCAAATTCTTACACCACTGGCACACTGACAGTATCACATTTACTACTATTTGTATTTGTATGTGTGTTGCAGTATCTTTCTGTTAACTACCATAAAAATACTGCCTCATCTGAAATACTATTTTGATTTAGTTTTAAAATTTGTAAATCAGATTTATATGTTGATTTTGTTATATTGCAGTTTCATTTTTAAGATTACTTTTTAAATTGTAACAACTGTTGGTATTTGTGAAAGTTGCAAAATTCACAACGATGTAACTATGAACTTTTTATTTTCCATGTTATTAGGTTAAATACAATCAAAGAATCATCAGAATATCTAAACCACTGCTTTAAAATATGAATTTGGAAATTCAGCTTTGGTACAAAATGTATCCAGAAACACCACGTTTAAATTACCTCTATGCCTGGCACTGAATAAAAAACATCACAAAATGTTGTGATCCAACCGGAAAAGGAATTCTCATCTTTAAGCTATTACACTTTAGTCTGAAGTGAACATCTTTCTGACAATGTTTTTCACTATATTAAGTTAATTGATCAACCAAATAAGCAGGATTTGGTTTTTGGTTTTGATTTTGGGGTGATTTTTTTTGTAATTTAGTTTCAGAACAAGTTTTTTAGTCTGTAAAAATGGCCACATTTAATAGCCACAGCAATTTCAGACTTGCAGTTAAAAAATCTGAGGCCTCTGCTCTTTGTGCCAAAGTCCAGTGCAGGGAAAACCAAACATTCTTAATGCAGGGAAGTAAACTTAAAATTAATGCAAAATTGAGGTCCTCGCTACTATCTGTATAGAATAATAGATGGGGTTTTAGAAGTGCAGGCGTGAGTTCAATTTCTGCTCATACAGATTACCAGAAACCATTGCTAAAATTGATGATGATTATTGTGACTAAAATCACTTTTTAAAATAAACAGAGACATGGTCTTGGCTGTTCATTTGTCTAGGCTGAGAATCTGCCAACTTTCTGAGCAGGGGAATCAATAGGATTGCTTAAATTACTCATGGTCACAGCAGAATCTTGCTCTTCATTACTCAGCAACATTTTATCTGCACTAGTCACTAATCTTGATTTTATTTCTGTTGTTCAAACTGATAAAAGTGGCGTTTCAGCTGTGTACGTGAGTTGGGGACATGAGAAACAGTGGAAAAACAGCTCTTAGTTTTTTGCTGAACAAAAAGAGTACATTTGCTTGTAAAAGTACATTTCCACAAAGAAATTAAGACTGAAGTAACATTTCACAGATTATCTCTAGATGAAGATAAAGTTTTCTTAGGTTTAGAGGTTATGATATATTAACTTTAGATTAAGACAGTTATGCTCGGTAGCATGGTCAATAGTAATTTAATTTTTTTTTATTTTCAATTCCTGTTGATATTTTCCTTCCATTTATATCCATTCCTGATTTCCCTGTGAGAAATAAGGATAGATTCTGTTCTCTAGAAAACTAATGCAACTGTAAAATAATCTAAGTTAAAAAATTTAATACAAAAAGTCAGTTGCCCGTGATTTCTTATTTTGGCACTTTAAAATCTAATTGTAACATCAGGTATTCCCATATGTAAATCTCACAACATGTTTCCTTAAAAAGTCTTGTAATTTTGTTGGAGTTTTTTTTTCCTTTATGCACCAGGATATTTTTTTCAGTGTGCCGGCACTTGCAGCTATGCAACTCCAATGATGCATCTAGGACTTGATTAGACAGGAGATGACACTACACTATTCACATATCAGAAAAGGGATCTTGTCTTGAACACTCATGCAGCAATATCAGAACACAGAGAGAGATACAATTCAATAACAATAAACCAAAACATTTGTGTTCTTCCAGAAGAAAATAAAAATATTTCAGCAAACATGAAAGTATGCAACAGTAATTTTTTTTTTCCATCTACTATGTTCTCAAACACTTCCTTTCCTGTGTTCCTCTCTTTTGGCCTGATTCAACAAAGACACACAATGTGCCCTCAGCAAAAGCCAGAATTCCTCAGTAACAGGCAGGTTAGAACCACACATGGCAAATAGCCAGTGTATCTATACCGGCACCCTGCTCAAAATCTAGGTTCTGTGCTTGGATGTTTTATCATCAATGTTGCAAGAGTTTAGATACCCACACAGCACATTTCAGTCTTAGGAGAAAGAAAAGCCATCACATTGCTCACTAGTAAGATACCGATAAACAATATTTACAAAAGCAAATCAGATATAAACCTTACTGTTTAAAATATGACCAGAACCAGTTTATTCACATAGAGAACTCAAGCATATAATAAAAGTCACAAATTCAAAGTAGAATTATTTGTGTACTTTCATGTTATGTGTACTAAATTAAAGCTTAAGAGTATTTTCTTCTTACTCGGGCAAAGTTTTACTCTGCTGTGCAATAATTTTAATCTCCTTGCCATGTTTAGAGTAAAGGGTTCAGCACCAGAAAAGGAACAGGAATCTTAAACTCCGTCCAGCTGTATGACAACACCGCTCTCTGCCTCCATGGGGAGGGCACCAGCTAAACTCTCAGGCTGACAGGAGATGGGACCATCCAGTAGCACAGCTGACTGGCTGGCCACCATGTACATATTTGCTCTTATTCTCGTAAATCTGCTCAAGGTGCCCCCATCAGAAGACCAAGATTTTCTGATGGGAAGTGGAAGCCTATCTGAGCTCCTCTGCTGGCAGTCGACTGCAGATCTCCCACCCACCTATTTTCCTGATCTTCTCCGCTGGTTTTGTGGTTGCCATTTGCCTCATCATTAAAGCTCAGAAAGGAATAGTTGGGTTTCAGATGCAGCTTCACCTCTCAGAAATTCCTGATGTCCTAGACTACGTTTCACTGATTGCTGGATTTGGGTCAGAAAAGAAATTTCCTTGAGGGCAGACCGACTCTGTCTTCAGATTTTATTTCATTGTTCTTTCCCCTGCATTTGGGAGGGAAACCACAGGCCTTTGAGCTGCTGAGTGTCTACTACAAGGTGCTGAACAGTCTCAGCTTCCATTAAATTAGAATGAGCGTATCACAGAAGGCACTTAGCTTTTTGCAGGGTTTTATCTTTGCTGGGTCCTGCGGGGGAAAAAAATTTCACCTTACGAAAGCACAAAAGTTTCAAGAACTTCACTACATACCTAACCTATGTACACCACGTTGGCTGGGCTTTTTTCCTGTCATTACAGATTTTTATTAAAAAAAAAAAAACCACAACAAAAACAGAGAGAAAAGGAAATCTTATAATCATGGATAAAATATTTGTTACTACTTAATTTAAGAATTTGTTTGTGAAGATGTAAAATTATCAGCTGAGTCCATGAAGATTAAACTAAAGCACGTCAGAACAGGACTGGCTTTAAACAGTCAAACATAGGAATAAGCTAGTCTCATGTACCAAGAGACTGATTCTTTCCTTAAGAAAAATTCTTTTCTGATTCTAGTTTTTGAAGATGCATCTCCTGGATAAACTTGTTGTAAGAGTTATGCCTACATAGGCTTTGTATGGAGGTCTACTGAACGCTGTGCTTGACCCCAGTGGCGGGGAGATTCAGCACTGATTTGCTTTGATATTTAACTCACTGACAAAGTTGTCACCCTTATCCTGAAATCCACCTTCAGTTGTGATCCTTACCGAAAGGATGATCGCACAAGTTTTTACTCCTGAAAACCACCAATGTACGTCTGAAGCACAAAACCCGTTTCCCAGCTGCCCAGACGTGAGGTACGTCTTACAGCATTCGGCTGAAGAGTCCTCACTGTCTGCTCCAATAAATTTGCTGAAATTCACCAGAAAAATTATCTTCTGTAGATTTATTTCATTTATTTATCATGTTTTTCTAAAATAAGTGATACCAGGACTTTCCAAAAGTTGATAGGCTTTCCAAGAATTATTACAGATAAACACCTGAATTTAATTTTATCTTTAACTAAACCAATATCTAGAGGACAGAATATTTCCTTCTAAAGGGACATTCATGTAGTACTTCTTGATGTTATTCAGAAGATCTCCGGGCTTTACAGATGCTGTTCTGGAATGAATTTCAGGATAAGATCCTTTGAAGAGTTTTAAAAATGTTTTTGATCGCGTGAGACACTGGCTCATAAGTTCGGCTTCTATAAGCTTCAGTTTACTTGAAACTTACTGAAGGTAATCTATAAGACTAGCAGTCAATCACCAGTGCAAATCAGGAGTTATGTTTTCTGTGAATACTTATTAGATTAGCAGCCCTTGAACTAAAAAGCACTGGCCCTGCGTCTTTCTCATTTTAGATGAAGTTAGACAACCGCCCCTCCTATGCCATAATATTGGAATATGAGGGTAAATACTTAGTTCTGTATAGTTCTGTTAAATAACTCTCAAAATGTTGCACATGCCAACTCCTAGTTCAAAAGTCAAACATACCTCTCTTTAAACGTGCTTTAGTTATTGAAATCAGCTGACTTCTACAAGTAAAAAGTCTGTGTGTGATTGATTAAAATTTGTTTTCCTTTCCCAGTTGCCCTGCTTTCAGCTCCTTCACTCGGCCAATCTCATCACGCTACTAGCTGTCAAGTTGCTGTAGGACTCTCTCTTCACTGAAGATAAGCCAGTTGTCTCCTAGATGTGCAACTAAGATGAAAAAAAATTCATTTGCCAACACTCAGAAAAATAAAACTCACCACTTCAGAGCAAGGTCCAAACCGGCTCCTAGGCAGTGCTGAGTATGCTCTTGCTCCATCTACGCTTTGAGGTCACATCTACACAGAAGACACATTTTGGCAAAATAATTCTGGCAGCTGTTCACTGGTTAAAGCATACTAAACACCTTCATTCATACACAGTACTGGACATTAGCTCTTTCCTTAAATATCCCTATGTAAATAAGCTCGGAGTTAGATACTTGCACTACCAACTCAGCTGTGCGCATTATTGACTTCAGCTGACAGCATCAGATAAATTTATTAGTGAAAACATGGGCATTTAGATTCTTCATGGAGAGCAGAATTTCTAACTAAAAAAAAACCCACAACTTTTTAAAGCAGAACAATTCTCTCAGGCCTTCTTAAGATACAGAAAATAATTTTTAAAAAATATATATATATACACGTCATTCTGGTGAAGTAAAGTCCTCTCTCCAGTTCTTGTGAAAGACAATGTTTACACAGTTGAGGGATTTCTCTTTTTTTTTTGAAAAAAGTCCAAGCAGTCAACCTCACAATCAAAGGTACCTGCTTTTAAGACTATTTAATAAACATTTAGGAAGGATTTGGCATGTAAAGTGCTCACTCTCCTTACACCTATACCTATACACGCTATACATAAACACAAAAATATACCTATATACACATCTACATATTCACATACACACTGCATGTTGTAATAAAGATGCCATGTTACTTGGAATGTCTTTGGAAATAAAGACAGGAAAATGGTTTTATTTTCATCCTGATTTATAAGTCAAGATCAACAGACTGGAATATTTCAGATTTTTTCTGTTTTAGAGTAGTCCTTAATTTCACATTTTATTCAGTTACTATATGGCATTTGCAATTTTTCAAACATTTTAAATCATAATCAACATGCATAGATAAATTTTAAAACAGATCAAAATTCTCCCCGCAGGATAACTCTTAAAGGTAGAATTGATGTAATTTCCTTCAACGGTTCTTTTGTGAAAAAAGACTTCACTATTTGTTCTGTGAAACATTGGTCAAATTATATCTAATCCTTCTATGATCTGCCCCAAACTTGCTGTACAGAAAGGCTCATTAGTAATTTATGCACACATTTTATACCTAACTTGAAGGAAGACAATGTGGAAGACAAAAACGCAGATCATGTCATTTTCTTAAATTTATTCAAGAAAAGGGAAAAGATACCTTTTTACGTACTAATTAAGTTTCAGACCTTAGCATTTTAGAGCAGGAGTTTCAGAACTCTACAAGCTTTGCTGCAATAATCCATTTGTAGCCACCTTCACAATATATTAAATACAATTTCATTTGGAATTTCACAAACAAACAGCAGATGAGTTTTCATAGCAAAATTGTAATAAAATTTATTTCTTATTCTGAATTACTTGCAGATATGCTCAGTTATTGTACGAAGTTTATTCTTAGCTTTGCAATGCTTTACATTCCGATTGGTTGAAGAGTTTCTCATTTTCTTAATCACTGCACAGCTATTTCTTTTTAAGTACATACCCTACAAATCCATTCCTGCTGTTTGGCAGAGAGTGAACCAACCAGAGAAGTGGGATGTACATAACAGCAATGTAGTTATCTTTTGATAATCATGCTTCTGTCTTCACCTACCATGCTTCTTCTGAGGTTGACTCTGGAATACAACCTTATCCACCTGTCAGCCTCAGCTTTCCACTTATTCAAAACTGCAAAAATGCATGAAGGAGGAATCATTCTTCTGTTCTTATTGCAATGAAAAATTAAAAAAACAAAAGGCAAAACAGGTCTGGAAAACTGAGGAGGAAAAAAAAAGGGTGCTTGATTCTGATCTCATTTTAAATCATGGCAATTCTGAATTAGTTCCATTAACGATCGTGGAGACTGGTTGTCAAGTCAAAGTCAAAAGGTCAGAATACGCCCTGGTTTGTAACGCACACTCTTCTCCCACACTTAGTTACCCTCAAGGACAGCAAAGCTCTCACCCCAAGAGCAGCAGATATGTGTTTCCTCTCTGTGTCTACTTCCGATAGCAGAATCCTCCTCCCCACTGGTGAGGAGGAAGGGATAGCAAGCATGGAAAAAGGTCTAAGAAACAAGGAGATGTGGAGTGGGGACGAGTTGCGAGGCACGGATCCCGTAAAGAAGGCTATACCCACTTTGCACCAGCCCTCTGTGGCATCTAATCCACACCAGCACCCAGCTGGGGTCACGGAACTCGGCGTGGCAGTGCGAGAGCTAACAAGATCCTGCGAGAAAACAGGGACATAGCCCCTGGAACCAGGACTAGACCCAGGTCTGCACGGTGCCTATCCAGACCCTTAAACCAAAAAGCCACATTCCTCCTGCTCTGCGCCGCTGAGATTTCAGCTTCACCCAGCTCATAGCTGATACCTCTCACCACACGCGCTCCTGAACCTCCCCTTTCTGTAACTCGGAAAATGGAGATTTTAAAAACAAACAAACTCCCCTCAACAGCTTCCAATTAAATGAAAAATTCTTTCCAAAGGTTCTCCAAAGGTTTTTCATGGTTTTGTTTTTGGAAGTCTTATTTTTCTTTTTTTTTTTTTTTTCTCTAATTGTCCTTCTTTTATAAACTTAAAAATTAGAATATTAATAAAATAATGACCCAAACAATTTCTTCTGCATTTTGCTCTCTACGTTGATTGAATGCTAAATGATACTATTGAACACTCCTCGTATCAGCAAGAGGCTATCCACTGACTTTCTCATGCCTAGTCATTACTGGAAATTGTCAGGGAAAAAAAGTTTAAAAAATAATCAGAGCTGACAGTTTATATTTTTTTCCTTTTCTTTCATGTTTTTTATTTTTGCTATTTTTAGTATCTTTTGAAAGTTCATATTTTTTCTCTCTAATTTAGCAAACAAAGACACTGAGAAATTCTACACTGGGGTAAAATCTCTCTGGTTTATCTCTATAATATAGAATATATTCAGTTTACATATAAATACATATTTCTGTATACATATGTATGTATGACTATAAACTGTTCACAGCAGGGCTACATGCCAATAAGGCGCCCAAAACAGCTCAGGGACATCAAATTAGCTCTTTACATACTGTAAAAGTGCTTGAATTTGGCAGGCTGAACTATATTCTTCGCATTGAACAAGGTGGCTGAACGCTCACGCTGTGTTCAAACTGAAACTTAGAGATGAAATCAGGATAGGTGCCTCTACAATTAACTTGGTCTGGTATTCTGCCAGTGTCTGTTCAGAGACAATAATCTCTAAATTGTATGAGACTCAATCATTTTAACTTCCTAGAGATATTCATAAAGAGATCTTGGTGTTGCGCAAGCACAAGCGTCACTCGTTGACTTCAGTGGAAAGATGCGAGGGTCTTTAAAGGAAAATGCAAATCCTGTAGGCCATGGACATTAAAAAAACATATGGTTTTAACCATTGTATTTATAAACACTTTATATGTTGCTATAGACTGTAATATAGTGATGTGTGATGAGATATATTTGTACTTCACCTGTTCACAGAAAAGAATAGTTCAGATTCTGTCTTACAGGAAACAGTGAAAAAGGCAAAGGTAGTACTTCTCTATCTATGCCAAATAAATGGAAGGAATGTGCCTATATCTAATATAATTGTACCTTTGGGATCTTCAGCATAAGGCTGTGCATCTTGAACCAACCATTTTCATTTCTGATTTTTAAATTTATATTTCAAGGCAATGTTTTCATTCCAGTTACTCCCATGATGGTAGCTGGACAGCAAACGCTATCACAATAGGTGTCTATCGCGTGTGCTTCTCAAAATAAGCGTGCAAATGAGCTATCCAGATCTGTCTTTAGAAAACCTTTTATTTGCAGATTTAATTCTAGGCAAAAGATTCACCTGGAATCAAATGACTGTATAATCATAAAAAAAAATATTTAGAGATGAACAAAGATCCAAGAGCTGATCTAGTCAATCCTCTCATGTACACAGGATTGCAACCTGCAATGGGTTCTCTGGAGCATTCTCCGCTCCACGTTTAAATGACTCCAGCAACGGAGTCACCATTATTTCCTCTGAATCTATCCCACGACTGACCTCCTTGATGGGAATTCTTACAGATACTCAGGCAGCAAGCTCCTGTGCTCAATTTCTTCTCATTTACCTTTCCTAGGTATGCAGACCATCATGTCAGCACTGCTGTAATATTGCATTCTGCTTTGGGTTATATTGGCCAGGTTTTGGTCAATGTTAGAGAAAACTCCAGACGCACATAAAGAATGACCAGCTGACACCATGCAAGCCTTCAGTAGCTGGGGTGACTCCCTATCCAAGCACCCACGCACGTTTGCTTTTGATTAGCAGTTAGCTCAGTCGCTTCTCTGAAGCTTTCCTCCTGAATCAATCCCTCCATTCTGTCACTTTAACGATTTCCCCCGCTTTTTCTCTGAGTCTCATCAGTTTGACTCATTACAATTTTTGGATTTTTTTTTTTAATGGCATGCTGTATTCTAGGTAGTCTAATACTGCCGTGTGGAAATTATGGGTTCCCAACACAAAGCTTTTAAATATATGGCATAAAATGCAGTGCTGTTTTCTGGGGGGGGTTTAAGGTTATATTTTAAACTTGTAAAAAATTTGTTGCCCACTTTCTCTCTTAGGTCTGCTCCTATTGCTTAGTATCTGTTTCCACTGAATGTTTATTTGAGTTTCAGATTTTTTTTTCCTCCCACTTATTCATTACCTTTTTTTTTGCATGTTAAATCTTATGTTCTGATTTCCAGAGAGTATTGCTAACTTGTCATGATTAGTCTTATTCTTTCACTTTTCCCACAAGTGTTTATAGCATCTCCAGACACAGTAACTTGAGCTATTTCATTTGCACTCTCCATAATGTTAGTAAATTAGCACATTCAGATTATAAATTCAGTATTCATAGAACTAGGTAATAAACTTCCTTAAAATCACTGAAGTGTGTGCAAATATTTAAGCATTTGAGAGGAAAAAATGTGCATTTCTGGAATTATTAGAACATTAAAATTGCGTATTCCTCTGTTCTTTTATAGGTGAACTCATCATATTACACCTGAGAGTTCAAATATCCCGTGGTCTTTAACACTCCCTGTAACTGATGGCTGGTTAACAGCAGGACTGGGCTTCACCTGAGGGAGCGAAACCACAGGGGTGAAAACATAGAAGGAACAGGCTGAAATCCAGTATAAAACTTGAAATACAGAAGATTGTATCCACTAATGAGGAATGGTAATTTTATGCGTGATAGGCCCCACCTAAAGCCTCTGTTTTAGCAGCTCTTATTTGTAGCAGCTGCTTCATTTAAGAGGCACCGTAGGTAGGTAACAAGCACCTGGAAAACAGGGAGCTTACAGGATTGGGCTCAATACATGACTAGTAGTTTGTACAATATATTTTGATTTGACAGGCATTTTGGCCTACATTCCTACAGATACTTCAATATATGCTGCTTGTGAAAACGCTAATTAAATACACTGAGATTTATTTTTTCTAAGGTGAGGGTGGAATAATGTTTTAAACTAAATTAGGAAATTAAGCATTTGTGTTAAATATAACATCTTACTTTTATTGTATGTACAGCAAGGGAATATGTCTGCATACCGTACGTCATTAGCAAAATGTGCTCAAATGACTGACTTTCATCTACGTTAACTGGCACAGCTTTTTTCCTTCAGTGATATTCTATTTGTTTTGCAGATGCTGAGAGGCATGAACAAAACTAATGAATATTTCTGAGCAATATGCTTCAAAATTGTATACTTTCAAAGTGACAGAAATATTTAATCTCACGAATGCATCCCATTTATGTTGGGAATAGAGTATTTCACTGGGGGAATTTACATATTTCAGCGTCATCTACCAACAGTGTTTAGAATAGGAGTGGTATCTTTCAAATGCAGCATTTACAAGTCACCACTTGCCATTAAACCTAACTCTAAGTTCAAGAGGTTTGTAATAATAGCCTTTAATTAAACTGGGGACTGTTAGCGGGTTTCCGTTGCCCTTTGAAGTTCTTAATTATTAGTTTTGTCTAGCCTTTTATGGCGCACTTATGGTTAAATTAAATAATTAAAATATACCTCCAAGAGAAATATAAGGACTTTACACATTTTAATTAAATTTCTGAATTTCAAGGTTTTTGAAATGATAACATATGTTTTGATTTTCTTGCGTTGGCATACTGGAATGCTATATACATTACACAAAAAATGAGTAGCTTTTTATGGGAATAATCACTAAGCATGATGCATGTAAATGAGCTATTTTCTATGCATGGCTGGCAAAAGTGCTAATTAAATAGTTGGTATTCAAGGCTATGCTCGTTCATTGTTTAGTGACATACAAATCCAGCGACGTGTGCCAGCAGACATTTTAAGTTGAGTGTTTTCTCCTCTATGCTCTTTGTCGTGAAATGGTGGCACCATGATGAGAACACTAGTGTAAGCAAAACACTGAAATATGCTTTAATAACGCTTTAACCATGTAGCGACACCAGCCTAGTTTTCTAATGAATTTTTAATTTCTTCCTCCTTATAAGGATGTTACGAGTTATCACTGATGCATATTAAATCATACACATGAGTCATTCTCTCACAAAATTTGCATAAAATGGCTAAATGCTAATGCACCAAATGGGGCTTTCTATATATGGTACAGTAAATATGCCCTTGCAGGTTTTCAGCAATCAGTTTCCTGTATTTCATTAGCAGCCAGATAAAGGTCTGTTCAGAAAAGGGAAAAGAAAAACTATTGTGTGTACACTGCGAACTTATGATGCCGATGATGATTTCTGCATGATGATTAGAACTCAGTCTAGAATTAGAATTTGCAGGCGGTTGAAAATGAAGTTCCATGGCAAGTGCAGCTAAATGGTTGCCCTGAAAGCAGCCCAGTGCTGATAATAACCACCAGGCAGTTCACTGCGACTTTCCACATTTAGCGTTGAACGCTGGGCTGGAAACCCACGCAGCCCATGATTTTAATTTTGCAATGCTTGATCTGTCTGTAACACTCCCTGCTAAATCTACAGCCACCATAATCTTGCCAGGTCCTCGCTGTTCCTCAGTGCAAGTTAAAAATGCTGTTCTTCTCTTTTTTCTTACACACACTCACCTTCCACCCACATTAACTGTTCCCTTCTTGTCTTCCTGCTAATAGAAATCATACATATTGGCCAACATATGTTTGAACTGATAGCACGACTGCAGTAAGAGTGGCGTCCCTGCTGTAATATTGCTAACCCAAAAAAAACCTTGCATATAATGACAGAAACTTTGTTCTCTCTTTTTTTCTTTTTGATATCTGGAACATCTTTGTACCTGGTGCAGAAAAAAAGTACTATTTAAAAATAAATGTATGCTTTGCCCTACAGTTATTTTGAATTAGTCTTGATAAATAATTAAGTAATGCATAATATATTATTTAGATGCAATGGTCTTAAGAATTTGAGTGGTATTTCAACTACAATTATAGTAATTTATTTATCAGTGAAAAATTTACATAATCACACTTCAAAATCCAGTGGACTGGAGACTTACCCAGGAACGTACATAATGACTCTGGGCATTAGATGAACTTCATCATGTAGTGACATGCAATATTTTGTAATACCTAACATAGCTATATTTGATGAATCATTTTTAAATGATGAAAGCTTAACATTGCTTTCTCTTTCCAGTTTTACAAAAAAGATTAATTTTAAACACAGAGTAGGAATTAGACTATCCTATAGGAAATAAAGTATTGTTCCTACTAGAATGGAAGAAAATTTAAGTATCATTTCCAGCAAAATCCTGGACTCTCTCTACTTCAACTACAAGAGAAAACGTTGGTTTTATTACGTTGCCACTAAACGGTTACTTGGTTTTGTGCAGTTGTTTTAGGTGATCCCGTTGGTCGTCGGTGGTAAAGGACAACGCAGGGAAGGAATGGAATTTTTCTGTCCTGTCGGTGCAGACGGACTGGTGACAGAGGTCACTCACTCCTGGCAGCTCTGTCATACTATGGGCCTCCCCTCAGCCCACGAAGCCTTTTTGTGGCAAAAGAGACAGAGCCTATGGTGTACTGAACTGACTTCATGACGATGTGCATGGAGATACAGATCACAGGTTTTCTGGATTCATACCAGAACCAAATTAGCAGGCATGGGTGTGTTGGGGTGACAGCTGGACTTGATGATCTTACAGCTCTGTTCCAACATTAATGATTCTTTGATTCTATTCTAAACTTACACACACAGACACGTGCACACACCTAAGTTTGCACATGCTAATTTTGTTCATGTATGTGCTTCTCAAGTAGAAAGAAGACTTACATAGCTGTCTTAGGAACCCAATTAATGCCTTTTGAGAATGATGGTAATTTAGAGGAAGACATAAAATTAATATTCACTTATTTCCCAACAAGGTATTTATGCCCACTGGTAAAATGTTGGTACCTCATAAAATCCTCGGTACTCAGCTGATTACCTATGTAATGTATACTTCCAACAACTACAACCATAGAGAAGGAGGTTTTAACGGTCTGTTTGGAAGCAATTTTTTTAATATAGGAAAATAAGTGAGGGATTAGCTCTGGCTCCATTCCAGCCCATACTGCCACCAGGTTATACTTTCCTGTGCACCTACAGCAAGTTCTGAGATGCTACAACAGCAGTTGCTGTCTGTGACAGACAACAGCTAAAGACAATAATTTCTACTTTATACAAAAGAGTGCTAATTTTGCATTTTCTGATGTACCGCAACTGCTGCTGATTTAGACAGGTGAGAAGAAGTCGCTATGTCTGATCCCATCCTCACTGCGCAGGTGTTCTGTTCCAGCTTTCTCATGCAAGGTTATTGTGTGCTAGATTCCAATTACATTACACAATTACCATTATTCTCATGATAATGATATTATTTTATAACACCCCAAACTCTTGTTTCCTAAAGATAATATTCTACACGACAATAAGAGCGGAGTATTTTTTGTGTTACTGTCCCTTTCACAGAACTGACATTATTAACAGAATAAGTGTAACTTACTTGAAAAGACATCTCTTAAAAACAGTCAGAAATTGAGAAAACAGTTATATGCCCCTTTTCTTTGGCACAGAGTTTGTTCTGGAATTAAAACCATCCCACTCAGACCATACAGGTTCTGTTGGAGTCCAAAGATAAACTGACCAAGCTTTGACCCAAAGCACAGGGCATTAGTCTTTCCCAACAAACTCTTCTTAGACAAATTACTGGCTGCTTCCCGTGGTCATTTATTTATGAAGTTCATTTTCATCCAGCTTCTAGTTTCTCAGAACTGATGTACAAACTGGAGGTCAAAAGGCTAAGCAGATGGTGGTTCCTTATCACCATCTCCTGTGCATTAGCAGTTTCCTTACTTTTTTTATCACGTGGGTCTGCTGATCCTGCTCACTGCTGCAACCTTACTCACATGCCACACGGCTTTTGGCACCATCGAAGGCACAATAGTCTACAAATCATTAAGCAAATGAAGAACACCTGTGTTCTTATCACACACTGCACTTCAGAGCAGATATTTAAACCATCGGTTCTCAGGAGGAGGGATGCCTGTTCACTACTGCTTTCCAACATTTCTTGCCGCAGATTTCAGTAAGAGCTGCAGGAACTGAAAAAGATGGCAATGAAGAACCTGCACCTGGAGGAACAAGGTCAGTTTCACCCTGAACTCTATGCATGCCTTGATTGTTCCTACATCAGATAAGTGTTCATTTGCCTTTCCAGTACAAACCACTTCCGAAACACGTCCTCACGGTGTAGTGCAGGCACAAAAATGTCAAAGGCAAGTGGTTACAGACGTAAAAGTGAACAGCATCCAAAATGGCTGGGGTACAGAATCACAGAATCACAGAATGTTGGGGGTTGGAAGGCACCTCTGTGGGTCACCCAGTCCAACCCCCTGCCGAAGCAGGGTCACCCACAGCAGGCTGCACAGGACCTTGTCCAGGCGGGTCTTGAATA
>Ga0065711_1040825_pt1 | contig 16648 bp, 16 predicted proteins | sample Hoacrofraction12_FD_59098 | JGI IMG/M metagenome (GOLD analysis project Ga0065711, IMG submission 59098) | Hoatzin crop microbial communities from Cojedes, Venezuela - Epithelial fraction 12 v2 (version 2) | ecosystem: Host-associated > Birds > Digestive system > Esophagus > Crop | place... | reverse complement strand
GGTGGGGGTCCCTCGCCCCATCCCTCGCCATCGCCTAGCGAACCCGCTTCCCACGAAGGGTCGGGGTTGGTCGTGCGGCAGCTATTGCTGGCGTTGGGTTTTACTGGAGCGACACACGACACGGGAATGCGGGCTGGAAGCAGGAGGCTGAATGACGCTGTTTTCTTCCTAGCGTTAGGTGAGGTTTGGGGCGCTCACTGGAGCGTGGCCCTGGCCGTCTCGGGTGGAGGGGACCAGTGGGGCCGTGCTCCTGAACGCTCTCCGTGTTGCAGCTTGTCAGGGAGAACCTTACTGAATTTTTGGATGGAACTGTTTTCCTGCAGCGGAAATGTAAGCACTGTCTTTGGTGTTTTAAATTGAGGGTCAATGTAATGGGAAAATGTGCGTGCTGTGTCTAGTGTCCTGATGCTATTATTTTAAATAATATAGTAAATATTTTGTATGAATATATAAAAATATAGATATAAATAACTCACTTTTCCTGCCTTGGGCTCAGCATCTTGGTGGCAACCGGTGGAGGTGCTGGTAGCATCTAAAAGGCTTGGAACTGCTCGCTAGTGCTTGCATCAAGCTAGCAAAGGTACAGCCACCGCCTTATTCCTCAGAGTGCCTCTGACCCGCCTTTGGGTTGCGCAGGGCTGCACATTCCCTCTGCTGCCCAGCGTAGCCAGCATAGTACTTTGGGTTTGCCATTATAGTATCTTTTTGAATAGTTTCTACTCTGTGCCCTAACAATCTGTCAAACTGTTGCTTGCCAATAGGGCATAAGATACTTTTGAAGCCATAGCTGCTCATGTCACAAGCCTTGGTAGTTCTTATTGGTATAGAAAATGGAATTGTTACCTTTCTGAGACACTACTATTTTATTTTAAGAAATTATGCATTATGCGTGTCTGAAGTGTAAGGTTGTCATCCTTATTTCTGTGACCTGCTATTCTGCCTGACCACATTCTCATGGCTTAATTGCTGCTTTAGCTTTCCACGCTTGTTTTTACCTGTATGTAACTGTGTGCATGTCATAGCCCAGGATAAAGTGGCAGTCATGGCCCCGATGGTAGAGGGGCTCATTTCTTTGCCAGATGAGACGTGCTTGTTACCACTTGTCACTTCTACCCCTTCAGCCTGAACTATGGAGCGTAAACAGTGAAAAAATGGATATGTAACATAAATAGAAAACATATTTTTCAAGCAGCAGGTCCAAGCCACATTTACTGCAGTTGACTTGGAAGTGACTTCCTGGTCAGCAGATTTGCAGTGACCTTCATTCTGATGCCATAATCTCATTTTTCATGCATAACTTGATGGTTTTTCTTAGTCAGATTTTTTTGTGTTTAGTCATTCTGCCAAGTGATTTTGATGTAGACAATAGGCATATTTAGCGATGAAGCCGCAGGGTCTGTGACCTTCCCGTGCGGCTCCGGTCCAATGTTTTCTCACTGATGCACTGCAGAATGCATGCCAGCTGTATCTGCCAGGGGTTTGTGGTGACCCCATTGGGTTTCGCAGCACAAACCTGTGCTTTAAAACAGCCCACGTGTTTATAGTGTTCAGTTTTGCATTTTGAGTTTTCATGTTGTTTCTTTTTTAGAAATGTATTGAACATTTTCTCGGCGTTTGCGGGCTCTATTCTGTATTGCTCATACAGACAGAATAAATTCTACAGCTGTAGCACAGCAATAACAGACAAATAATGGTGTGAATGTAATTGCATTGACTTTGCGTGTTTCGGATATCTTCTTAGATCTGCAGATAATCTTCTTAGATTAGCATTAGGATTGAGTACTATTTTGGAGTCAAATAGAAATGAGTTTATAACTGCATACAGCAATCTCGCTGCTGAGCAAAATCCTGACAAAGCTGAGAACTTCTCCTCCGCTTCATTGGCATCAGAGAGCGTGTGTCGTAGGGTGGAATTTCAGCTGGCAACGTGGTTTCAGCTGTTTTGGAGGAAGAGGTTCTTTCCTGTTCCGGGAGCTACATGGGTCTAGAGACTGCCTCCAGGTAGAAGGCGGAGTTTTAGTCCAAAGCAGGCTATGTCTAGACCAGGAGGGCACCTCCAAGGTGAAAGGAAAGCCTTCAGAGAAATCCCAGGCTGATGTGGGTCAGGCTTAGCGTTGGCTTGTCTGGCGTACGCTGTGCAGCTTACAAAGCATTAGGTGTTACTCGTTCAAACGTGTGCTCTGCTGATGGGGAAGGGACAAGCAGGTGCTGTAAGACCTCTGAAAGACAAGCTGTGTGGTTTTGCCCCCAACATAAAGGTTAAAATTTTCATGTCCTATATGTGCTTGACTGTACACTCAAATATCATACACTGGAGTGCAATGTGTTTCAGATCCACGCCCTTCAGAAAGAAGGTGAGGGGACTAAGTGGTGGTGAGGGATTCGAGGTAAATCATCCTGTTGGAGGCTGAGAAATTCTCAAAAGGGTGATTATTTGATCTTATCCCGTTTTGCTCTTGGATTAGATGTATGTATTAGCATTTAAAGAATTTGTATGCAAAACATCCCTACGCACCTTGCATCAGCCAGTCAGCCCTGCGTTTCCAGTGCAGTGGGGTTGAATTTACTTTTCTTTACAAGACGGCTGTACAGATTTCAAGCTGGTGGATAACTCCATAGCTAACACACTTTGAATTCTGGTGCCGCGTTTCCTTGGGAATGCTGAGGAAAGATGGGTGGATGGCTTTGTATGGATGAACGAGATGCGAGTCCTTTGATTGCAGGCAGCACCCTGTGTTTCCCTCGCTGCCCGGGGGCTCGTTGGTCATCGGGGCAGAGCGCTGTAGGGAGGCGTTGCAGCGTTACAGTGAGATGGCCTCGGAGGTGCTCGTGAAGAGTCAAAAGCAGACAGCAGCATATGGGCGTTGAGAAAACACTTCGGCCAAGCAGTTCGGTTCAGTACTTCACCGTGCATGGTTTGTCCTTGTTTGTTTTAGTCACCTATTCATGGCTGAGCTGTTCAGTGGACGAATACAATCGATGTGCGGAGAGGAGCCAGTGCTCCTGCGAAAGATGTCGACAGTAAAATGGTGTTTGGAGGAGCTGCTGTTTTGGTGGTTTTTTTTTTTTGTGGAAGCAATTTGTAAGGTCAAAAATAGAGGTTGGTCGTTAGGGTTCTGTCATAAGGACCGTTTTCAGGCAAACAGGATTTCTGGGTGCCCAGTATGCCCTGCCCTGCTCCATCCCAGCCATGGCTGAGTTCCAGTCGAGCCACGTTAATGGAGATTTTTTTGTGAATTATGGAAAAGAAAATGAAATCGAGAGGTGCTGTGATACGCCTTATGCTATTTGTGTGTCTCATATGTTTGGTTTGTATTAAGATAGCCATGAAGCGCTCTGCAATTACAGAAAGCAATTGGCAGGTTCCCTTGAGTGCGTAGACACGTCAGCAATGTATTCCTCTAGGTAGCTGAAAGCTCTGCAGGTAGTAGGGTGAAAGTTGCCTCTACTGCTTTGTTGGGATTTTTCTGGTGTGTTTTGGGGGTTGTGGGTTTTTTCCTAGTTAAATTGATACCCGTTGGTGGGGTATTTTTCAGTGAACGCTACACTATAGCAGATGATGGGCTTTATTACCCACTGATGAGTATCACAAAGGTGGAAACCAGTGGTATCCTATAGCAAACTGGAGTGCTCGAAAAGGTAGAGATTAGTCCTGTTGCTTTCCATGGTGAATTACCAAAGATTTCTTCAAACTCCTCCTCATCTGAGAACATGATAGGCTCCTGTAGCTTTAGAGTCTCTTAGGGTACGGAGGGCTCATGCTAAAAATGCCTTTTGGTACTACTTTGTGTTCTTTCACTTCTAATTCAGGTATCGGAGCTCTCTTAAGAAACACTCTTGGCACGCCATGGTGTGTTTTTTGCTTGTTTTGAGCAAGCCTGGGCTTTGGTAGGCTAGATACTCCTTACCATTTTGACCCACTTTTCTAATATACATGACTTGAACCCTCATCTCGTGATTTGCTTAAGCAAATAATTCTTTTTAGTGGATCCCAGCCAGCCACATGTATGGCTTATTTTGTTTTGTTCCCCCAAGAATGGGTCGAGCTCTCTGCCTAGGCAAAACTGGGAAGCGGAGTCTTTGTATGACTATTCCGTCTTTTTTTTTTCTTTTCCAAATTTCTGAATCACATATTTTACTCTTGAGTTTTAAGACAAAGAGGGAGTGGTTGACCTGAAATAAATAAATACAAGTTGAAAGTTGATTTGAGGCTTGAATGGCAACAGAATGTTAATAAAAAGATAAAAGTATAATCTGCTGCTGGAATATTCAGCAATTCTCAGAGATGTGCCAGCTCTCATTGAAATTCACCCATAAAATTTATTCAAGACTAAATTCACTGCAGTACTTGCAGACACTTTCTGAAAGACATATTTTCTTTTTTTTTTATCCAAGGCAATATCAAGTGAGCCATAAGTCCACTCCCCAGGACTTCAGGCCTCCTTCTCTGGCACTGCAGGATCTGTTATTTACTGTTCTTTCAGGGTGAAACTTTAAAAGGATTTGAGTGGAGTGAGATGTCTGAATCCCATTCAGTTATGTGCTTAATCGGATTCTGGGTTTTTTTAGATAAAGGAAATCATGTTTCCTTTTTATTCTGCTTATTGGTTCACTGGAAATACTTGGGTCCTTAAGTAATAGGGTCTAACTGCAGAATCTGTTCCCAAATTAATTTTGTCAGATTTTCATCCGTATGCATCTTGTTTTAGTAGGTAGAGATGTTAAGTGTTTTTAAAACAGAATAGATTTTTTTGCGATTTAAGCTGAACATCACAAATAAAAAGGATAACTTCTTGTATTGCTGCTCTTCTATAGCTGAACGTACAAGTGCAGAGCATTCACAGGGAGTCTCCTGCTGAACTGAATGGAAGGAGTCACCGGTGTTACCGACGTTGGGCAGCTGTTCGCTGCTCCCACGTCCTTGGGCAGGGAGAGCGGTAGGGTGGCCTCGCCCGAATGCCGGCTGTTCCTGACGGAACATCCCTTCCTCCCAGACCGCAGCCTGGTGCCAGAAGAAATTGCCAGCCTGGGCTTAGAAAACGTGCGGCTGCAGCAGTGTGTTAACCGCCCAGGTGGTCCCGGTAGCTATTTTTTAGTGTCTTTTGATGATGTGTACAGAAAGATGACATAATATACAAACTGTTATTAAGCCTGAGAACTTGCGTACTGCTTTTCCTACAGCCTCTCTTTACATTGGTGGCACACGTGTTATTTTGATGAAGAGGCTATGTACCATGAGGAGGACTACGCTGAGATAAGAGCTTGGTCCTGAAGTATTAGAAAGTTGGGAGAGATGGCCTGTGACTGCCCTAGAAGCGTGTGTGTGTTACTTTTAAATCCTCCACATCTTAAAATGACTCCACCTAACCTAAAAGAACTACAGACTACCCCATCTCAGCCACGTCGAGCCGAAGCTGCCAACGTGGAGCAGCAGATTCTGCTTCGCGCAGTCACCTTCCACGATGAACGGCTGGGTGTTCTAGTTGAGAGGCTATGCTCATAAGTTGGCTGTTCCCAATCTAAACTGAACACTGTTCCCAGCAAAAATACTGGCATTTGACAGAGATTTAACTTGATTTGGAGGTTACGCCTGCTCTGCTGCTCATTCCCGATGAGATTCTGGCAGTGTGCTGGGGAAATGCAACAGCAACGCAGAGCTGTTGGGTGTATTCTTCTGCTCCCCTCCTTGGTTTAGGGGTTTTTTTTTGGGGGGCGGGGGTGTTGGGGGCATAGAAAAGCATAAGATTTGTGGGAAACAGGAATATGGAACATTCCAAAGTATTTTGACTCATTCTTGAAACTGGCTATCTGGAGAAAAACATGACTATTTGTCTTTATTCATTCAGTGTTTTGAGAGTTAGGGCAAAAAAAACATAAAAGGAATAATTTAAGAAAAGAGTTATCTTGAAAATTTAAAATTGGCTGTTTCTTGAATATTGACTTCAGAGTCCCCAGGGAGGGTATAAAGGTAAGGCTTGCAAAGGTTAGTAAAGAAAAAGGGAGATCTTCCCTGGGTGCAGCTGAGTGCGTCTACAAACTAGTGTGCTCGTTGTGAAGTACAATGGTACTTAGAAATGTGGTAGCCCTAAATCCTCAATTCTGTTTTACATTAAGACTAGCAACTTTAAGTGTTAGTTACTCCAAAGGCTGAAATGACTATAAAATGTACAGAAAATATCCTTTAATTAGGAGGTATAATGTAATTCTGTTTCAAACTAAATTGTTTTTCTCTGTCTTTTAGGGTATAAAGCCAGCAAGCTTTGAGAAAGTTACTGATCCTGAAATTAAGGAGATAATTGGGGAGTGCATTTGCAAAAATAAAGAAGAAAGGTTTGTTTCACGTAATCAAGTTTTGTATTAAACAATGTGTATGTAGGGATTTCAAAGCTGTCTGTGGATTTTTGTTGTGGCCTCTGGGTCTCCCCTGTGCAGGAGAAAATGCAGAATGGAAGTACAAATATAAATGCCTACTTTCCTGCTGCATAATGTCAGGGTAATTGAATAAATGCCGTGGTTGTGTCCCTCAGCCTCTCAGCTGTAAAGAACAGGGTCAGAAAGCACTGCTGTGGACATGTGAGCCTCGTGTGTTCTGGCCTAGCTATCTGTAAAATACCACTCGGGAGGTTCTGCGTGGAGCATGGAGCGTGCTGGTGGTCAGCCACGAGCGGTGGATTCACCGTAAGCTGTTTCAGCAGATTCCACTGACTCCTTAGCTGCTGGGTACAGAAACTCCTCGTACCTGTTTCCAGCTTTGGTTTTAAAACCTGATCTACTTATACTGAGTGTTTGGCATTTCATAACTCACAAACAGGTTTTAGGGACCTCAGCTGACTGCCCAGAGGGAACCTCTTTTTTAGCTCTCTCTGAGCTCAGATACTCAAGAAAAGTTGAGCAAAGCTATAGTCTGCATTTCTGTACATGCTTATGGCGTATGAATATTGCTGAAGCTTTGTGAAATAGATGTCACTTTTTTCAGCAGTTCTCCATAACGCTGGAAATACTGTCTTTTTGCTAAGAACACAAACTTGTTAGGATGAACACCAAACGTGCTGTAAATGTTTTCGCCTTTAACAGCAGTTTCTTGTCACAAACCTCTTTGAAATTACTGAAGACTTGCGGTGTTTGAATATTCTTTATATCCATTGCAGATACGAAATTAAAGATTTATTAAGCCATGCCTTTTTTGCTGAAGATACTGGGGTAAGAGTGGAACTTGCAGAAGAAGACCATGGTAGGAAATCCTCTATTGCCTTAAGACTCTGGGTAGAAGATCCTAAGAAACTGAAAGGAAAACCCAAAGATAATGGAGCCATTGAGTTTACTTTTGATCTGGAGAAGGAAACTCCTGATGATGTTGCACAAGAAATGGTAAAATAAACTTCTCCTGACAAAGACGTGTATATATGAAGTAGTGTGTAAATCTCAAAGGACAGCAGGAGCAAATCTGGTAAAATAACTTCCGCTTAAACCATTCCAGGTGTCAAGTTTAAGCAGTTTGCATTAATTTTTAGAATGAATGCTGCAAGAAAGGGGTAAATGGGGAAGAACTAATAACTGAAGAATACTGCTTACCAAGTATGAAAACAGATGCATGAAACAGCATTTCAAATAGCTGAGGGACCACAGAGGTCTCTTCTGCTTCTGTAGTTTGAAAAGTCTTTTGCCAATTTCTGTTAGCTGTTGAACATCTTTAAATTTGTTTGGCATCTGTTTAGTTTCAGACAGCAGCTTGAGATAAATTAGGAGAGTTTGAAAGTTCAATCACAAAATACTCGGCACTGATTTCCTCAAAACGCTTCTTTCCATCTCTGCTGTCGGTGTTACTTAGGAGGAATGTAGCTGAGGAAAGGCTGTGGTGGGCCGCTCGATCACCAAGCAAACTGGATTCAAGCCCACTGCACAGAGTTAGGTGTCGGCTTCGGGCTTTTCAGCAGCCAAGTTTAACTTTGTGAATTTCTGTATCTTTATAACTTGTGGGGTTTTGTTAGAAAAACTATTTTATGTTCCAGTTCCACTACATAGTCCTTGAACTCGTATTTTAATGATGTCTTGGCTGCAGTTGTTCAGGTTTTCTAATGCTGTGGAGCAGAATCAGTAAGCACTGAGTCAAGGGTCTGCATTTTCTTGTGCTTGCAGAAATGTTCCTATTATCTAAATCCCAAGGGTTGCCATTTAATGGTGTTGTCATCACCGCTCCTGTTCTGCTTAGGAGGTGCTGATTTTGGTAATGTTCCCGTACTATGCCTGGGCTCATCACCATGTTCTCCAAATTCAGGGGGAGAAATTCTGACAGTTGTCAGAATTCAGTTGCTGTTATATTTTGCATTTTTGTATTTATGGAAATATTTGGAATTATGAAGTTCTGTAGGTTACTTGGCAGTTAGTTGTGATATTTTGTTTTGAAGAGGAAATAATCCTTGTAAAAAGTGCAGCTAGAAGGATCACTCCCAAACTACTGTGATGCTATACCCTTTCCCAAACAATTTTAAAACTACTGTGGTACTATACAATTTCCCAAATAATTCTAAAACCGATGTTTTGCTATTGCATTTGCTATTGCCTAAGTGACTGCATGGGAAATGCTCTCAAACTCGAGGCTGCTGGGGGGCAGGCAAAGGCAGACGTTTATTCCTAAATGCCTTTTTCTAGCCATTACGAATGGTGGAACGCCAAAGCCACGTGCTTTTGTCAATGTGTGTTGCTTTATGTGCTGTGGAAGAGAAAAATGCAGGAGACCTTCGAGTGCGGGGAGTCATTTATTGTTATTGATGGTTGGCCATAGTCAGGCGTTGCAGCCTGTCCAAAAGATGCGGGCAAAAGGAACTTAAAATGGTCTGGTGGGTTTGCAGCCTGAAGTTACCTTTCACAGCTGGTGGGTACTGTAAAATAGCGTGTCTTCGTTAAACTTTAACCGTTCTCTAATATAGAGGTGTAGGAAGAAGAGTTGTTGGAAAAAAAAATTGTTAATGTGACAGGTTTTCAGTGCCTCCCCATTAAGCTTCGTCATGGAGAGTCTGCCGGGCAGGTCAGTTAATACCATACAAGGTTCTCTGGACCTGTGTGGTTCTTCTTGCCAGTAACTCCCTGCTGTTGCTGGCATTTGCTGGATCGTCGGTTCGGGGGCGGCACTAAGGTCTGCGGGCACAGGCAGTGGAAAATGCCCCTATCCATCGGCAGCTGTATTTTAAGCTGCTTTGCACCTATTAATTTTAAACAGCAATAATCTAAGCTGTAAAACTGTCTCATGTTTGGGCAAGAGCAAAGAATGAAAACCTCTAGGTTTCCTCCATGTGTGCAAGTGCTTCCAAATCTGCAGAATATGCACGCTAGGAATGTAGGGAGAGCAGACAGAGCTCTGGTAGGTCATTATTAAACTGAAATTCATACCCTCTGCTGCAGAAGATTATGCAAACAAATAGCACAAAGAAGAATTTCCATTTCATCTGCTGAGCAGCTGAGTTCTGAGGAAGCCTGGTCCCCTTCTCGGTCAAAAGAACAGTCCTCATTTGACTCAATGACAGGCTTTTTCTGTATAAAAGCCGATCGATACTGACTGACTTGACCATTTAAGAGCAGTTAATTTGAGATGGAATTCTGTTAACATATTTTCTCTCATGACTTGCTGTGATATCAAGCCCAGCAATTTGGGAAACTTTGTGTAATGGAAAGGTTAAGACAATTAATTCTGATGTAGGCGTAGTATGGTTTACTCCAGTTGCATTGTTCAAAGAGCATTTTTCAAAGATTTTTTTTTTAGTTTTTTGACTCTTCTGTTAGTCTTTCCAAAAAAAAAACCAAAGGGGAGGGAACCCATCTGCAGTTAAACTTGCTCTTTTCTCGGTGGCTATTAACCTGTGAATAGAATGACCCGATATCTATTCAGGTCTTAGAAATTACATAGTGTTGTTTTAAAATGTGTTAGGGATAGAAGTTTTATTCTAAAAAAAACCCATCAAGCTCTTGACTTCCTGTCCTTGTGAAGAATAAATATGTAATTTGTGTTATTCCAAACTGCTGTTTGCTCTGCTAGGGAGAGCTTCGAGTGATACCCATGTGTGCGCACATAATCTTGCTAAGTCTGTGCCTCCTCTGTAGATTGACTCTGGATTTTTTCATGAAAATGATCTCAAGATCGTTGCGAAGTCAATACGCGACAGAGTAGCACTGATCCTGTGGAGGAGAGAGAGGATTTGGCCTCGGATGCAGTCAGAGGAACGTCGGGACTCGGAGTGCCTGGAGAAGGCGAAGACGCCGCATGCGCAGCAGGTCCAGGTCACCTACCTGTCCCACGCCGGCCACCATGCGCTGTCGGAGTCGGAGGAGCCCGAGGCGGACCAGCACCCCTTCCAGCAGAACCTGCCCACCAGCGCCGCGTCCGTCGCCTGTAAGTCTGCCGTCGGGGGTGGTGGGTGTCCGCGGGTCAGGAGCAGCGGCTGGCTGAGCTCGGCGGCAAGCGGAGCTGCACCCAGAGAGCACGAGCGTCTCGGGCAATAGATGCAGAAAACGTATTGGTAAATGGAAAAGCAAGGAGACCTGCTGCTAGACACAAGAAACGCGTGTTTTCTGTGCCAGGTGGTGGGCTCGACACGAAGATTGTGCGAAACCCGGCCTCCGAGCCTGCGGGAGTTGAATTGGCACCAAAGCGGTCAGGGCGGCTGGTGGCTTTTCAAACGACGCTGGCAGCGTGGAGGTGTTTGTTCAAAAGCAAACCTTGCTGAAACCACAGCGCTGCGGTTTCTTGCGGTTTGCGAGTTGCTCTTGCGTGAAGTTTTTTGTGAAGCTGTGCCAAGATCTACAGCAGGAAAAAAAAATCCATCTTTGGTGTAATTCAGGATTTCCTTGTTTTATGGGAAATAGCAGCCGTGGTTTGGTCGAGGCTGCAGTTATGGTTGGGGCCCTTGGGGGATGATGGAGGTGCTCGCCGTTCCTCCAGGCTCTCTGGTTCGTCCTGAGCTCATGGCCGGGCAGCGACAGAGTGGTCTGAAGTTCGTTACGGCGGGTTGGAGTCGGTGGTTGTTCTCATTCATCCAGGCTCTGGTGGCTGTGAGCCGATGATCTGCTGGCTCTTTGCGTTCAGCTTGGGACTGATTCAAGAGTGGTTGCTGGGTGGTTTCAAGAGAGGTGGATGTACATCTCCTGTTTTAATGGCATTTTCCCAATTCCATTTTTCAATTCCAAATTCAAAGATTTTGGTCTATCTCTGAAGAAGAAACTACCTGGCTTTCCTTGCAGAGCTGCTTGTTTCTTCATTTTATTTCTGAGCATCAGACTTATCTCCAGCAAACAGCCAAGCCTGAGGAAGTAGTGGTTTTATTTCCCTAAAGAAACTTGTCTCTGTCCCCTGTCATCAACCGAGTCAAGCTCTGGCATTGAAATATTCATCTATTTATACTTTTAAACATCTTGAAGGAAATGTTGCCAGGTATTTTTAGCTTGGAAGATTTGAAATTTCGAGTTCTTTTTTTTTCTAGCCAGTTTTTTTGATAAAATCTGATGTACGTATTTTGCTACAAAACTATTATCATAATGTTTCTGTTTTACTCTTCTGAACTTTTATGTCAGCATGTTTAAATTAAAGATGCATTATCTTTAGCAGAGAGACAGCTGCTGCTTTAATTCAGGTATTGTGTAAACTGCTACAGAGATCTGCTTTGAATACTGAAATAACCAAGCATGCCTCTGCAAGAAAACAAACCTTTGAGAGATGAGAAATGGCCGGTTTTGCATAACTCTCAGAATATCGCAGTATTTACAAAGCCTTTTTTTTCTGAAGCTAGATTTGTTTAATTTCCTTCTTTTGGAGCATGTACTTATTTCATGCTATCTAATTCCTTTTGAGAAACACAGTAATTAGGACTCTTTTTGTTCCTGTGATACAATGAGGCTGCTTGTGCTTCCCATGCTTCTGTTGGACATCAGCTGGCAGAATTTTATACTAAATATAAAGCCCCCAGTTTATTTCCTACTCCTCCTCAACTTTTAACCAACACTTGGAGTTATCTGACAATTCACTGTCAGACGTCTTTGAACATTTTCTTAGCAGTGTTAGGCCTAAGACCTTGATAAATTCCTGTTCTACCAATTCATATAGCAATCTAAGGTCACACATGAAAAAGTGAGTTAAGAACTTGATGTGTGTAATTCATGTCATTCTATAAAAATCTGAGGTTGACTCAGCTTTTACTTTAGCACTCTACTGTCTTACTCTTTTTTTTTTTTTCCTTTGAGATCTTAAATAATTGTTAGTAATAAAATGGAAGTCTGTATGTGTCAGAAATCGCTGCCTCCTTAGAACAGGGCCATGTTGACTCTGTTTAGAAATGAGCTGGATAAATATAGAGGGGAGTTTAATTTTGCAAAAAAAACAGTTGGGAGAATAGTTTGTGAACGCTGAGAAGAAATGTCATCTCTACTGCTATTAAAAAAAAAATTTGGTATTTAAAAGCCGAATAAGTAAAACCTTATTTGGAATATGGAAAAAAAGAGGAGATGGAAAGTGTCGGGAAAAGAAACAGCATTTAAACTTTGCTGTAACTTGAGCCATTTTTTTGGAACTGTGTTAGTTGCCTTAGAGTTTTGAGTTTTAGATCTCGTGTTACAAGCTATTTGTCTTTTGGGTACTTAGTCTTGATTGTCTTATTTCATTTCTCAAATGAAGAATACAGTAGCTTATGCTCAAGAACTGGGCATCTGTGATTTACAGGCTTCAGAAATCATGACAAGGCATTTTTAAGTCAGTAATACTGAGTGGTACCGTTTTACTTCTGTTGGACGAAAGACACAATGCTTGCCCAGTCCCCGGGGCTGTGCAGTTTTCGGGTTTAGTGGGGCCAATGCTCTGTATGAGAAAGGTACGCCTAAATCACTACATCAGATTATTTTGTTATCTGTTCCTCTTGAGGTATTGCTATATACTCAAGTAGGGTATGATTTGCTGAATTAATAAAGCGTAAAGTATAAAGCATTTGGTAATTTTAAGTGCTACTAAAAACCAAAAGGTGTTAGTTGGTGTATCCCTGGGAGTTCTGACTCTGAAAGTCTCCATGATCTGCTATGAACATCGCGATTGGAGTTTCCTTTCATCCTATAAAATCTATAAACGTCTGCAATCCTTAATGTCAACCTTATGCCCTTTAAAGGAAATATCGATGTGCCTAAAATATCATGCACAGAGACCCATGGGGATGGTTTTTGGCTCAGGAGAAGCAGTGTGTGCCTTTTGTAGAAAATAACGTTTGTGTTGTATAATTTATTTATATAATGGAAAGGGCGAGGGTAGTAAAAATGCTAATGACGTAAACGAGTGTTGACCTTGCTCTAAAATCATTACTTGGACATCTGGAGTTGTTGAGCTTTCAATAAAAAGTGTTGTTCTTTCAGCCGACAGCACGTTTGACAGTGGCCAGGGGTCCACCGTCTATTCGGACTCCCAAAGCAGCCAGCAGAGCGTCGTCTACTCGTCGCTGCCGGAGCCGGTCCCTCCTGCCATCCAGCGCGTGTACAGCCCACCTCTGAGCGAGAGCCAGGCTGTGCCCCACAGCCTGCAGCCGCTGGGGCACTACCAGCAGCCCTCGGCAGTAAGTCTGAAGCTTTGCCAAATCGCTTTGTGTCCGCGATCGTGCTTAATGGCTCATTTATGCTCTGGTTTTTCAGTAGGTACGGATTCCAGGGCTTGTTTCGTATACATTCCTCGCTCACCGCTGTGGACGGTGGCTTGCTCAGTAACGTGTCTGGAGTTGGTCTGAAGCGTGCCCGTAGCGGGTGGTGTACGGCTAGCTCTGGTTGCTGTGCTGAAGAAATGCTTCCCTGGCAGCTGCCATGCTTTCAGTCAAAAAACTGCTTATCAACCCGTGTCACTGAACTACATTAGAATCACAGAATCAGTAAGGTTGGAAAAGACCTCTAAGATCACCAAGTCCATCCATCACCCCAGCACCCCCATGCCTGCTAAATCATGTCCTGAAGTGCCACAGCTACATGTGTTTTGAACCCCTCCAGAGATGGGGACTCCCCCACTGCCCTGGGCAGCCTGGTCCAGTGCCTGACCGCTCTTTCAGTAAAGAGATTTTTTTCTAGTATGCAATCTAAACCTCCTTTGATGCAACTTGAGGCCATAGTAGCTTTGCAATGATTCATTTTAAACTCATGGATGTATTTGAGAACCCATTACTGCTCCTTCGTTTGTCCAAGAGCCCCTTGGACTTCTCCCAGTCGTAACAAAGGTCTTATATCCTGCCGCTGCCTTTCTGGCGCTGGGTTGGGATTTGACCTTGCACAGAGCTGGCAACATACGTCCACAGCTGAGCCTCCAAAATCCAGCACTGGTGGCCCAGTCAGACATCCACGCTTGCTCCTGTTTCTGTGCTGTCAGGACCTCGACCCACAGCAGTTAATGGAATTACTGGTGCAAGAGCACCCACGTGTGAGCGATCGCAAGCCCCCGGTGCGTGGCAGAGCGTGGGCGCGTCATGTCCTTCGGCAGTGCTGTGGCTCCGTGCCGCGGCCCCGGCGCGGACGTGCCCAGCCTGCCGAGTCCAGCCCCGGCCAAGGTGAGAAGTCTGGGTGCCCGGTCAGAGCGCTCACGCCCCGGACAGCCGGCTCCCACAAAACTCCAGCTCTCAACTGCTTCCCTGAATAAGCGGGACGTATGGCAGCAGCTTAGACCTGCCTCTGTTGCGCGAGTCTTTAAAACGAAGAATTAGCCGAAAGGCCAGCTCTTCTCCCGTGGGACCTGCGACTGGCACGCCATCGAGTTGTGCGAGGGCGGAGAAGCTGGCGTGCCTGGATGGTCGCAGCCCTACTGCAGCAGCCCGCCCGGTAAACATGCCAGTGATGGTGTGGTAGGTTAATTTCTCTCTGTTTCATCCTATCTGAGAAGAAAAAATCCAGGACCGCTGGTTTTCTTTTTTTTCCTGCTAGATCCAGATTTACCCACACATACTTGAGAAGTGCATCATTTTCCCTGGTTTTACCTTATATTTTCCAAAATGCCTTCAAGAAATTATGAACTGTCGTTTTTTGAATGCACTGAAATGTGACTCTCTTTACCTGAAAGGAAAAAATTCCTCCTTGGCATCCGCAGCCAGCTCCCTCCGCTGGGGAAGCCACCTTTCCGCCATGAGTTCTCCTGGGATGGATGCAGCCTTCCTCGGCTCCTGCTCACCTGAAGCACTAACTTAGCAACTCTGAACAGAACATGCAAAAGGCACATCTGGAGCAGAATTTTTGTGATGAAATCGAACTGTGCAGCATACTCTTTTAGAGTAGACTCATTTTTCCCATTGATGGGTTTCAGTAATTTTAACCTAAACGCATTGCTTTTTCCATGATTGAGGGTTTGGAAAGGCAATAACCTTTATTCGCGAGCAAAATATTTCTCATAGATTTTATGTTCTGGTGGGGTTTCCATATTCTTTTTCTTCCTGAGATAACTTAGGTAAAAAGTTCCAAGGTTTGAAAATCTCACCAAACATAGGAAACAAACGTCTGACTCAAAACCTTCATTTTTCCAAGAAAAAAGAAAAATCACTGTATTTGTCTGGGAAATTATTTACCAAGATAACCAGCACATAACTGGAGCTGTAGTAGTATTCCTTTTTTAAGGCTTATGAGCCTCAGCCTGACATACTATTTATTTTTAATTTATCTACTTTTATTTGAGTTGAAGTTTGAGTGTGCTGCTGTTACAAACCTTATCCGAATTTCTTTTGTGTGTGTGTGTGTGTTTTCCTTTCCACTGTAGTTTTAATCTGTTTCTCATTTCTCTATTTGTTGTCTTGGAATCCCTTTCAAGTAAATTACCTGCTTTTTTGGAGGGTAAAGATTCTGTATGAAATTACAAAAGTCTCTGAAGTTGAATGCCCGTTCCCCCCGGTTAGCGGCGTGGGGTTGCTGTCGGCACGTGTGCTTGCCGTGCTGGCACTGGTGTGCGCGCTTGCTGCCACCAGGAAACACGATGCCGTTTGGTTGTCTTATTTCGAATTTGCCGACATTTCCCCCATTTTTAGATTAAGTAACTTTTCTATTCGTTGCAGATAATTTTTCATACTTTTTTCCCCCCTCCTCTGTTGTGAACCGAGTCCCGAGCAGACTGTTCACTTGCAGTCACCCTCCTGCTGCCGAGCTGCCGAGGCTCTTGCCGTGCGGGGTGCTCTCCTCTAACGCATTGCTCTCTGTCCCGCAGCCCGGCGTCCCCGCGGCTCCGGCTGCGCCGGCGGTGCTCCCGCAGCGGCCCCAGCACTACCCGGAGCCGGCGATGCCGTTCCCCGTCGTCCAGCCCAGCACCGTCGCCTCCCTGCAGCCGGGGCAGCCGCAGCCCGTGCTGGCCAGCCAGCAGGTGAGAGCTTGGCTGATGCCAAAAAGCACTTTTCTTATCCCGTGTTCTGCTCCGGCCCCTGCCTGTAGCGAGTTTTGGGGGCTTGCAACTATCAAACTGCTGCTCGAGGGGCTGAGGGGTGGGGCAGAGGGCACTGGGTTTAGGGGACACAAGAGTAACGGGCTGGAGGACAGCTGTCGTGTGATACTTTGGGATGACCTTCTCAGTGGTGCCCAGCGACAGGACAAGGGGCAACGGGCACAAACTGAAGCAGAGGAAGCTCCAGCTGAACCCGAGGAAGAACTTCTTCCCTCTGAGGGTGACGGAGCCCTG
>Ga0065711_1040824_pt1 | contig 16648 bp, 12 predicted proteins | sample Hoacrofraction12_FD_59098 | JGI IMG/M metagenome (GOLD analysis project Ga0065711, IMG submission 59098) | Hoatzin crop microbial communities from Cojedes, Venezuela - Epithelial fraction 12 v2 (version 2) | ecosystem: Host-associated > Birds > Digestive system > Esophagus > Crop | place... | reverse complement strand
ACCCACCTCACTACAACCTCCTTTCAGGTAGTTGTAGAGGGTGATAATGTTCCCCCTCAGCCTCCTCTTCTCCAGACTGAACAGCCCCAGTTCCCTCAGTCATTTCTCGTAAGACTTGTTCTGTAAGACCCCTCACCAGCCTCCTTGCCCTTCTCTGGACACACTCCAGCACCTCAATGTCCTTCTTGTAGTGAGGGGCCCAGAACTGAACACAGCACTAGAGGTGCGGCCTCACCGTGCCGAGTACAGGGGCACGATCACCTCCCTGCTCCTGCTGGCCACACTATTCCCGATCCAAGCCAGTAATATGATGCAGTGGAACTTTTCCCAGCTGTGGCTGGGCAGCTGATATAAAGTAGCTGTTGAAAAGGCAGTGCCCAGCTGCCAGGGCTAACTGTGCTGGAAGGGCTCCAGCGCTGCTGTTTGTGAGGAGCTATGGCAAGTAAGTGTGTGTGTGTGTGTGGAGAACGTAGGACTTCTCCTGTGGGAATAGTGAAAGAGAAGAGGGACTGGCTCTCTGTTGTTCGCTTTCCTGTTCTTGGGTGAGGATGCCTAGAAGAAAGTGCAGGTGGGGTTTCCTAGCTCCTCTTGCCTGGAAGGAAGGAATTGGCTATAGGAGAGAGGAGCAGCGGTGAGGGAGCTCTAGTCTGTAGAGACATGGGTAAGCCTCTGGTCTTCCCAAGGCTGGTTTTGCTCTTTGCTTCCAAGTGTGTCTAAGCTCTGTGTATCTAAGTAGAAAAGGTCTGGGTTGAAAAAATAAATCATATTGTTAGTTTTTCTTGCAAAAGAGTGGATTATCTCTGGATAATGGTTGGTACTGCTAGCCAGGTGTACAGTGTGTGTGGAAAAATGGGAATGAACAACGTCTGGGTTTCTATGTCCTCTGAAAGTTTTGCAAAAACCAGTTGTTTTCCATTGCATAAAACTTCAAGTACTCCCTCTGGAAAGGGGAAACATTCTTTTAGCTTCCTGTGGTGCTTTTGGCCTTGACCAATAACGGGCTTCCTGGTCTTATTTCATGAATGATTTAAAACTGGTTAAATAACTGGTTAAATAACTTTTGAAATAAAATGGTGTATTACCATTACTGTTGTTAAACTTTTTCCCTCCTCTATTTTCTAGGGATGGCATGGTGTTATAAATTTTTTTTTTTTTTTAATAGCTTGTCAGGGAGATGTCCTTGAGAAGTGTCCCTGAGTAATAATTCTACCTTATTCCTTTTGTGGTATCCTGTTCTGTTGTGCATAGTGGCTGAGCTGCTATTGTACCTGGCTCTACAGAACTGTAAGCTAAAGGCAGACTGTCCTAGAGACTTAACTGTAGAGAATGTATCCTTCAATAGATGTCTCTGGAAATTCACTTTTTTTTTAATCTGTAACTAGCATTTTCTATCTCCTAAATATTTACTTAGCTGCTCTTCATTGAACTCTGGCATGGATTAGTTGCTTATGAGTGCTTTCTATTTGAGCTCTGCCTCTTGCTGTGTTAGTGATCTTGAGTGAGGGTGCTTCTGCAGAGTGTAGTTACCTGGTGGCGAAGATCATACTGTCTTTGGTGCTGTCTTCAGCAGTTGCAGTTCTGTCCCTACACAGGATGATAACTATTCCCCAGCCCTATATAGATGTGTCTCTTAGCTCAGCCTTCAAAGCTTATTCATTCACTGTTGATTCAAAGTGACAGCGGAGCCATCAGGTGATTTGTCGGTTTCCTCCGGTTTGGAGTACGCTCGCCTTCCCGCCTACCTTCAGGGATGCTGTCTGGCCCCTTGTGCTCTGCAGGGCTGCTGCACCTGGGTCAGAAGTTGAAGGCAGACTCCGTTGGTCTCAGCGCTAGGTGTTTCAATGGTAAAACTGTCATAGGAAAGTAAACCCATGGTGAAGAATTCAGGCAAGCCATGTTTGTAGGCTTGGGACAATTCCTATGTAATGTTCTCTATCTGCAGTGTAACTGGCAACAGGCATGTCACTTGTTTCAGTATTGGTTGGTTTTCTTCATTCTGATTACTGCTGACTTTCAATATTTGTCCTTGCTGACTGCTGCATTGCTGAGTTTGACAGGTTGTTGCCAGCATTTGAGTCTGCTGACATAAACTTTGCATGTGTGTGAGTAGAGATTCAGCCCATGGTTATCTGTGCCAGAGTAGATCCTGCTTTGTTTGTGTATAGTAGAAATTCAGGATTTTTTTTCTGAGAGAAAGAGGACAGCTATATCTGATACTTATTTGATGGTTCTTTCAGAGAGTTGATTGTGCCAAAAAAATACAGCACAAAAATATCCCCTGGGTAAGTGTACCTTAGGTTGAAATATTGGTGCAATGAAAAGTAGCAGTCGTTTTCCATACTTAGACTGCTTTGTATTTGTACAAACTCTAAGGTAGTTATTTCTGTAGAAATAACAAGTCAGTCAGCACTTGATCCTTACCGAGGAGCCATGCTATTTAAGAAAGATAGAAATCTTCAGATTTCTTGAAAAACCCAGACTGGAACCATGCAAAATTAGCATTGTGTTGAACTATGTGTCATGTTTCTATAAAATGCATAAATTACTCGCAATGGATCATATTATTGAAGTGCTTTCTGGGGTAACTGTATTTCCTGAGAATTAGAAGAAAAGAAAAATTTTCTACTTCCAGTATAAACTGTGCTGTAGTAATTTTTAGCTACCATAAAACAGAGGCAGTTAAAAAGGGAAACGTGTGCCTCAGTGAACCTGTGGGCTTCTTCAAGAGGACTGCTCTGTCAGGTTAAAATCATTCCTGTTAAAATCATTAGTATCTTTAAAAGACGCAACAGTTCTTTATATCAAATGGCTAGAAAAATCGAGAACATTTTTTCTGGTTTTGTGTTGTATTTGTTGAGTTGCTGGATGCTTTACAGATGATGTATAAAGACAGTTTTCCTCTCTGAGAGCCAGGCTATCCATAGAAATGTGTAGGAAAAAACTGAGCAGAGCTTGCCCAGGGGATATTGCTACGCTCCTCCCTTAGCGCCATCAACACCAGAAAAATACATTTATTTGGTGTCCCTTTTGATGTTCCTCTGAATTTGAAAGTTCAGTCTTCAATGAAATAAAGAGTATCTCAAGTGGAAAGAGATACTGTGCGGAGATTCGAGTTCCTTATATCCTTTGATGTCTTACGAAGGCAAAACTTTGTGTGTATTTTCTGATTGGAATAAATCAGCCTATCTACCTGACCCCGTGGAGAATTCTTAAGAACTTAAAAAGTGCATGATAGGAAGTAGTCTTTAAGCCTAAGTCTAAAATATTCCATCTGTTTTTCCTTACGCCTCACAGACTTGCCAGGGTTGAGGCTTTTCATGTGACATAATAATCACAGGGGCATCATGCGTATATGTGTGAATGGTGTTAAAAAAGAAAACTAAGCAAGTTTTCACATAAACTAGTGAAAGTTCTAATAGATAATTCTAATCTAGGTTATTTGTTTTAATTTATGGGAAAACATTAACACATTCTGTGTAGTGTTTTTCCAGCCTTAACAAGTTAAAACAAACACTAGTGAAACAAATGCTATAAAATAATTTTTATTACCAGAGTAATCAAAATTGACAGTTTTATTTGTGGACCTTTAGAGTCTCTGGCCAGGAGTCTCTGATTTTGGAAGTCTATTTAAAAAAAGAAAAAAGGAATTTTTCGCTCTCTTTGAAGGGGAGGGAAAACAAATAAAATTTTCTTGCATGTTCTTCAAAACAGAAACCATCTATTAATGTTGTAATCCTTACAGTGTTCTATGTGGGTTAAATATTCCATCACGGAAGTTTTGACTTCCGTGGAGATATTTGAAAAATAATGGGTACTATAATCAGACTGGGAGGGGTGGTACAGGTGGGTAAGCGGGAACTTTGAGAGTTTTGAGCACTGTACTTCTACCCTGCTCAGAACACTCATAATTAATATCATAGTGATGACATAATGATCCAGGTTCATTCCCTTCCTGCCTTTTGTAGGCCTGGGACATCTGTCCTTGCTATAGCTATCACTGTTCTTACGAGAGAGGTGAGTAGGAAAGAGCTGCTGAAAAGAGCTACCTGCAGATGGTGGTGATGGTGGAGTCAAGAGTTTAGTAGGTGTATGTTTCATGCTAGTGACAGTGGTACCAAGAGGATCAGACACCATATGGATTTGTCAAGTTATTTAAGAAAAATCATCACGCTGTACACTGAGCTGGGAACAAGCTTGCAGTAGCATCTATAATAATGTCAGGAACAGATCGGTATGTGTGTGCTCACTTGATCTTTGGGATGCTGCTTTGGGAGTTACCAAAAAGCAATGGAGAAGGTGACAGAGTAAGCTTTTTCCTATAAAATGGGAAGTCAAGTTCAGAACGGAACTGTTTCCTGTTTCTTGAAATATGAAGGGTTTTTTAATATAAATTAAGCCAGATATTTTATTGTAGAGTGAGTTGTGCATGTGATAGATTTGCTCACTATAGCGTTCTTGTCCACTTTTCATTTTTTGGATATGAGAAATGAGGAAGACTAGTGGCAGGTTGGGGATGGTGAGTGCTGAGTCTGGCCTTGATTGCAGCAGAAACCTTGTAGAGGAGGCAGTAAATGGGCCTCCATGTTCAGAACAAATCATAAAGCAGAAGGGCAGTACAGTCAATGCATTTGTGTGAGATGTTTACTTTGAGATAATATTTACTTATACAGTGGAGCACACTTCTCTGTTGTATGACAAAGCACATCCAATAAGCCTGCTCTGAAGGGTTCTTTATTTTCTAAATGTAAATATTTTGTTGTATGTGGGGGAAGGGGGAAAATAATGAATATCTAGGAGACAAATGCAAGCAACAATGTGAGGCAAAATCCTAATTATCAGTCTTCCCAAAGATTTCCGATTGCATTGATTTTTTTTTTTTAAGCTACTCTATGTACGTCATAATCTATCTTTGATTACATATCAGCATATGTGGTGATGTTGCTACTGTAATTTTCTGAAAGTCCAATGAACAATTACAACACGAATTACTCAGTTTTTCCATAGTGCTTTTTACTTAAACGCAGAGGTGTGTAAAACTGAAGGAAATCCAGTTAAACTTGGCAGACAGTTGCTAGTTTAAATTGGTTCAACGAAAATGATTGGAGAAAAGATTAAAAAAATAGTAATCAGTAATGTGTGGAAGTCTTACTTTTTTTCTTTTTTTTTTTTTTTACAGTTAGCATAAAAAGTCTTTGGGTCAGCATTAACAACTCCATGTGAGAGTCAGTTTGATTTGAATGTCATTGAAGATTGTCTCCAACTTCTGTTCCCACAAGGCCTAGATGAACCTATCTGAAGGTGATACTGAATTAAAGATTCACAGCAACAGAGAGGGAAATATGATGGGGGGTGGGATAGGGGAAGGCTTAACTCAAGTGTCTTACAGGTTTGACTACTAGATTTTAGAGGTAAATTTGTAACAAAGAATTTTATGAAGTATTGAATTTCATGAGCTACTTGACTCTGTTCCCATGTAAACTTAAGCCTTTCAACCTTTGCAGAATACCTTTAAAGGTTTAAATCTGTATAGGTGAAGAAATGCTAAAACCAGTCTTTGGTTCATCAGCACAAAACATGATTCACCACAGCAGTGTTTCTGTTCTCTTCTGAGAACAAGATAATGCAGGGTATCAAGTTTTTGGGTGTGTAGACGGTCTGTAGTGAAATCTAAGTCAATAGTGCAGAATGGTACCGGCTGACCTTATGAAGATTTGACAACGAAGTGGCTTTTGGCATACTATTACTTAGAAATACTTATGCAGTACAGAATTGGATGAAAGTGCCCTGGGTTTGCCTTACAGAATGTTTGCTGTCTAAAAGTTAGATGTCTAGCCTAAGCTAGCTCTCTGCCTTCCCTCTAGAATTAATGGAAAGAAGTAGCTACCTCCAGAGAGCTGGAGCAGGAGCAGGTGAGCCCACCAAAATGTGACTGACAGAAACAGGTAGATGAGAGAAATAACTTTGTTTCTTTGTGTCTTTCACATATTCTTACAGCGAATCCTTAGGAGCGAAAAATTCCTTCCTTGGGCCTTGTAGGTCATGGCACTGAATTCTGTCCCACAAACTTTAAGATGATGGTGCCTATCACCTGTCTTTCCTACTTAAGTGGAACCATTTTTATGGATACTGCTATATTAGAACTGAGAGAAATACCTGCAATCAAATAACCTGCTGAAAGGAAGTATGGATTTCCTACGAGGATCTTCTCTTCCATGATATCTTCAAGCATTAATCTGGTTCCTCTGTGCTTAGTCAGCTTGAAGACTTTCTTCAAATTATACTTATTGAACTGGAATTCTTAATTATGACCTGTTGTGGATATTTTTTAGTAAAAAATCTCACTGAACCCGCGAATGCTACTTTGTGAATTAGATCTTGGCTACAACCTGTCATCTTAGCTGAAAGTAATTAATTAAAATAAAAAGGAAAAAAGACAACCTTAATTTCTGTTGAAGATCCCAGGCAGAATGAGAGAGGCATGTAAAGAATTTTGTTCAGGAGCAGTAGGAGGAAGGCTGTAGCAATTGTGTGTTGGCTTTACCAGAGAACCATTACCAGCGGACTGACGGTGTTCATCAGTTCAGCTTATGAGCTAATGATATAAGCTAAATGTACTCCTTTATAATAGGTAAAAATGAAGGGTCCAAAATGGGGAAAAAGATCTTAACGCAAGGTTAGTGTACTGTTAGGTTCTGTTACAAAGGTTTACTGGCTGAAGGTCCTGTATTTAGGGGTTGTACTTCAAAGGGAAAAAATGTTGTTGTGGGTAGTAATAAAGTTTGTGTCGTTCTAGTTCAAACTGCTGATCAAGCCCTACAGAATCTGTACTCTGAACCCACCTTTTTTTTTTTTCTAATGTGCCCAGTTCTGAATATATGTGGAAGAGATATAAAGATTCCGTAACCAGCAAATCATTTGGTGTTAGATCCCAGCCAAAACTTTTGAATCGTGAAGTCTGTCTGATATGTTTTGATTGTCCATATCAGTAACTCAGGCTTTTGTGAGTCTTTAATTTTTACTTCAGTGATATGTGGTATATAATAAAGCAGCTTTTTCTGTGCAGAGAGGGAAGACAGCCTTTAGACTTTGCTTTTGTTTCCAGGAAGAAATTATTTCTTCTTCAGATAAGTAGTTCTGTTTATTTTCTAAGTTACTTTTTTTTTTTTCTACCAACGTGTTCAGCTTGTGAGCTGAGAGCTGTCTGGGAAATGTGAGATACTGTCCTCCACCTAAGTACACTAGAAGGGCTTGTAGGAGTTGGCAACAGGTTGAAGACTTTGCTTCTTAACCCGAACAGTCCAAGCATGTAGAAAGTCACCCTTCTGTCTTCCTTGTTTTTAGACTTGTCATATTTTATTCATATGCCTAAATCAGTTGTACAGCTGAGAAAGGTACCTCTGTGGACAAGTGACTCCGAGATTACTCAGCAGTGTAAAACAGTATCTGGCCTCCTTCAGATCCATGTACAATCTGTCTCTCTGCCTACACACCAGCTCTCACTTTCCTTCTAGCTTCTTTCCCTCTTCCAGTGTCTACTGCCTTGGATTCTCAGTTCACATCCTTTTATTAGGACCAGAGAGTTCTAGTATCGCTTTCCACTTAAAACTCCTGTGTGTTTTTGAGTTGGCCTATCCAGGAGGAAAGTCTTTCTTTGCTCTTCATCCAGATCTGTTCCTCACCATCTCTTGTGGCACCTTCATATGAAATACACAGTTTCCTTCTCCCAGAAAGACAGTGTTCAAAGTGTAGGGTCTCTGGCCTCCAGCTTGGGTCAGAACAGTCCAGAACACCAAGGCAAGGAAATGCCTATTCACGGCAGCCTTCACCGTCTTGGTGAATTTAGAAAAATTCAGCCTAGGACCAACACTTGTTGTGGGAATAAATTTAGCCCAACAGTTTTTGGTAGAGTTCTAAGCAACTTCAACACTTTCAAGAGAAGTGTTAGACAGCTTTAATAGGTGATATTACCAACCTTTTGTATGCTTGCTTATTCATTCCCCTAGAATTGCGTGTTTTACCTTGGCAAGTGAATCTTGTCAGTACAATTCCATCATGCTGTAGAAGTCAGGAGTCTAACACATTAGAATTTAATCAAAACAGAACTGGGTCTGGGTTCATGGAAAGGAACAATTACAGTCTGAAAATAATAAAAACAAGTATTTCTTGCAGCAAGAACTATTTTTACAACACATTGAGGATGTACACTTCTAGAGAGCCAGGGACTTCTCAATGTGACAGCCCTTGCTGTACAATCGGTAGGAGGGATAACTGCTTAAATTTGGAAATGAGAAAGAGTATCTGCACTAAACTAAAAAAGGTTATTTTAAGTGTGTAGCTCTTGCCTTTGTGATTTTTTAGCACTAGATGTGTTATTTTCACAAACTGTTCTAGTTCAGCTTATTTCTCCCCCCATCTTTTTTTAAAGGAGTGGGAAGGAGTTGCACATCTTTAACACGTCTTTAATATGATAGTCTGAAAATAATTCTAAGTAGAATATTCACAGTAACTGTAATGAATAAAAGAATCCGTTATCTTAAACCTTGTTACTTTTGTACTGCTGCATCACAAGATATGATATCACTCTTGTGGAGAGCTCAGAAAAAGTTGAGAGCACAGTCTTTTTCAAAAGACCTTGCTTACAGAACTACAAGTTGGTTGTTCAGACAACCAGCGTGCAGTGATTGTATTTCTCCTTGTGCACTAGCTGGAACAGGGGTGGCAGATGGAGCAATAATCTGTTTAGGCCTTAAGATAATGTCTGTGTTAGGAAAGAGCTGGGCTAGGGGTTGTGTTTCAGCACTGTCCAGTGATTCCATCTTCAGTGAGTTCCCTGGTGTGATTTTTGACCCGAGGCAATCATTGCTCTTTCTGAGAATGCCTCGAGATGGATAGTGTGGGCTAGCGACCATTTCCAATGGGCAGCAGGGAAGAATCCCCCCTGGTTTTGAGGGAGGACAGGTTACCCATGTGGATGCAAACTGTTGTGCCACACTTCCTCATAGTGAGTGGATGGAGAGTAGCCTCATTAATTTTCCATAGAAGTGCACTTCTACAGCCCAGTAATACAAGGACTTGGTGAGAAGACTGAGCTCCTAAAGGATGCGAGTGTGACAGAAATTGGAATTATTTTCAGCAGTTGAAGTCTCAGCAGAAACATCTTTGAGGAGATGGCTGATATCCTGAGTCTGTAGCAGCATCCAAATGCTGTAGGAAATAAATGTGATTGAAGTTTGAGTTTTCCTAGAAGAAGAATGGTCATGAAGCAGTCTGTCTTTTATTTAAAATTTTTAAATTCTCTTTTTATTTTAAAAAGCATTTTTATTTTTTTTAAAAAGCTAAATGGTCTGCAAATGGAGACTGGAGTGTTGTCTGTAGCTTTTGAACTTATAAAGCTCACAGAAGTCAGTGGAAATGTTGGCTGAAGTTGCTGAAACAACTTGAAAAGCAGCTGTATATATAAAAACTCCTTCACCCAGCACTGATACTCCAGTACTGATTAGTGTTCAGAAGCACCAGAAAATAACTTCTTCCTTAGTGTTCTGGATTTTCCCACAAAGTATTCTCATTATCTCCACTTGAATTTACTCAGAGCGTCAGGGCCTACTTTTCAATCTTATTTAAAGTCCAAAATTAAATGGTGAGGAGAATTAGCTTAGAATGAAATATGAAGCATCTTTCTCCCTAAACAGTTTTCTCTCACTGCTCACTAATCCTATGATAGGGTTTGTATAGAACACTGATTTTTTGAAAAGCTAGTACTGTTTTCCAGTAGCAACAGCATTTTCCTGACAGCCTACATAAAATCCAGGTCTATGTATTTTGTGGAAAGTGTGAAAGGCCCTGCCTTACGTGCTATGTGTCTCAAAATACAAAGCAAATGCAATTTTTGGCCTCAGAAATAATACATCTTCTGTTTGAAATTGCTCATGTTCTCCTGTATTTGGGTCTTTTAGAAGCCATTCTGTCTATTTTCTTTCCCTCATGCAAAACATACTTCTGTGATCCTAGGAATAGCACACCTAGCTTTTTTAAAAGATGAATGTCTACAGAGAGAAATGCCTTTCTGCATGCTAAAGCTGTTTTCTCTTACTCTGTCCTCTCCTCCTGCTTTAGCAATAAAATCCTATTTTATGTCCTTTTATTCTGTTTTTTTATCTAACTGTACTTGACATATTATGGGTCAGAAAGGTGTTTTACTGCTGTCTTTCCCCTTTAAATTTGTGGTCCTAATTCTGTCTCTAATCCTTCATCTGCTTGCTTCATACCTGCAAGTTTCTCAGTCTTATTTTGCTCCCTATGCCAGAATGTCTATCTTGGTGATATTTATCAAGTAACATACCAAGTCTGTGTTTGCTCCCATTCGTGACCCGGGGTTATTGCACTTTTCTCTCCCATACTTATCTCCTGTATTCGTATGAAGCGTCTTTGTTGTGTTATGGGTCGGAAACAATGTCCCTGGGTTCTTAGGGTGCTGCTGGGACAGGGTTTCAAATACACTTTGTCCAATGGGATTCCTCAAGGTTGGGAACCAAAGCCCCTTTTCCTTGGTGTACCTTGAGGAGCTGTGGTTGCTAAGGTCTTTGCCGTGAAGATGGGATTTTGAAAGCTGTGGAATTACCAAGCCTGTCCTCACTCCTTGGGTGTCCTGCCGTACAAGTCAGGAAGCTGTGGCTGTCCTGGGAAAGACTTCGGGATTTTTCTGCTCTTTGGGAAGGTGTGTCTTGCTTCAAGCCTGTGCCAATGCACGGGGTGCTCCAGAGCTCCTGCCTGGCGGGGTGGCCTGGAGGGCCAACTGGTTTGGCAGAGGGCCCCACCTCGAACAGAGTTCCCTGTCAACTTGAATTAGCAGCTATGGGATACACTACCAATATTTGAATGTGCTTTTCCAGATGTTTTGTCCCAATTTAAATGAAGACAAAATATAAGTCAGGGAATAATAGAACTCTAAACTTTTCACCTTCATCTAGATTGAGGCAAAACAATTTAGAAAGTTTTTTATTTATTTGTTAAATCATGCGGGATATCTTTAAAGCTTTTAAAAAGTGAGAAGAAATATTCAGTTGCAAAGTTCTTTTGAGTGTGTACTGGCAGAGGTATGAATGGTGTGATGGTAGACTTAATCTCTTCCCTGTCCTAATCACAGACCTGCTCAGACTCAATTATACTTAATATTTTTGGCTGTTTTCTCTATATACATTCATTTCCTCTGCTCCATGCTGATGCACTTCCTACCCCTCTACATCCTCAGTGAATTTCTGAGCAATTCTAGTTTGGATCTTCTGTGCAGGATACTTAAGGAGGCAACCATTTAATTTCTCCTGTGCTTTTGGATAATATGCTTGTTAACCATTCTTTGCTTTCTTTTATTTCTGGAGGAAGTTGAATTAATGTACACATTTGTACCTCGAACAGTAAAACCAAATTGCCTTTTTTTCTTTTCTTTTCCCCTCCCAGGAATGTTTAGTATAGTCTCTGTTTACAATTAGCTGTCTAACTTTGAACAGCTTGGCCATATGGCAGCAACTGTTATGCTATAAGTATTGAATGTAATGAATACGAACTGTGAGCTTTTGGGGAACAGAACTTTATAGGGAACTTTATCTTTCATAAAAATGAATAGGTCAATATGAGATAAACGATTGTTACCTCTCTTAAAACAAAAAAAATTTTGAGTTGATTGACCAGCACTTCAATTTCTCGTTATTCAAAGGCAGTATGTGGAGATATAGCTAAAACCAAGCAGAATGCTTGTATCTTTTAGAGGTAGTTTTTCCTTTTGGATGTGATTATATCTTTGGCAAAGAAAGAGGCTACTTGTCTAGCATTCTTTTTTTCACTGTCTGCAAAGGTCATTGTGAAAACGTAGTGGTTAGACATGTTACACGTTGCTTGTGGTATGTAATCCAGGACAAGTTTGGAGAGAGGAGGAAAAAAAAAAAGTGACAGATTGCCATGGAAATAAATGTCCTTATTTTATCCTTTTGCTTCTCTTTCAGTCCTCCCCCTTGTATGAGCTATAGTAATAAACAGAAAAATGCCTGCTGAGAAGAGGCAGTTTTATTACACCCCTTTCTTTGTAATATTTTCCTTCAGTTAACCTAATATGCCTGCGTGTAAAGTATTAAAAAGTGCAGGATGGAGGGAAAGAAAACTAGACAGAGGAATGAAAGGTTTGTTGCTGTCTCAGCACTAGAACACTGTAGCTGAAGGGTGAAATTCAGGCCCCAGTGAGCAGGTTGGACTTCGAATTCACTCCACAAGAAACGAGTTTTCCGGGTCAGTTAGCATCTCGCTTTCTGAAGCCAGTGTGTTCCGAACGAGGGAAAACAACACAGGAAGGGAAGAGGGCAGTTTCTCGGCAACCCAGAACTGACTCATGCTGCCGGCATCATAACTAGAAGTTAGAGCCCTCCAAGGCTCTGTAATTGGGGTGTTTCTCTGATAATCATGACTACTTTCAATCTTTTCCCCATGTCTTTGGGAAATAAATCAAGGAGGATACTATAGTTTATCTGCTTGTCCTGGATAACTTAGTTGCAGTACAGCAGGGTGAACAGAAAGGAATTCTTTCCCATTTTTCCTACATGAAAGAGATGTTTTTGCCATAGCTTCTGGCAATTCCAGAAAGTGAAACCCTTTGTTCAGAACAAGACGCAGCCAAACAAGACCCTGCACTCAAAACCTTTTATTACATCACACTGGTATAGATAATAAAAACTGTGTAAGATTGGTGCCTAAAGATGGATGCAATAATTGTGTTTGCTTAACAAGTGAATGGTGCAGATGCTTGATTATTTTTTTCCATGACATCTAATTTAATTTACAGAGGTTAAATACTAAAACAGTACAGTTTAAACTGATAAGAATTACAAAACACGAAGCGTTTGGTGACTAAAGCAACATTAAGCTGCATGAGAGTAGTGTAAATATGTTTCTTTTAATTAAAAGATCTGAAAAAAAAATAAACATGCATTGTTTAATTTCCCACTTGTGATGCCCTAAAAGGCACCTTTTTCCATTTCTTTTTTTTTGCTGCTTCACATGTCCAATTGTAGTGTTTTAGGTACTGTTCCAAGAAAATATGCAAAAATACTTTATCAACCTTATGTGAAGCCAGTCAGACTCTACCGTGTGCTCAGGTTCTCTCCTTGGTAGGGGTGCTTTGTTGGGCTTGGACATCTGTGTTGCATTTAAGTGATTATTTCTTTATTTTTAAAGGGAAGTGATATCACCTTTTAAATGGCCTGTTGGAACTTTTGAAGATCATACCTAGTTTCTTGCCTCTTAATTATGGTGCTGCTTTTTCCAGGGATGGTTTCTGTAAAGCTGGTTTAGAGATGTCTCAGAGCTACTTGACTTCCACTATGAAGAGAAATTAATCATGTCTTTTTGGCAAGAGCACTGGGCAAAGAAGGATCTTGGAATATTGCCGAAAAGATAGTACGTTAAAAAAGCAAAACTCCTCCCTTCCTCATGTTGATGGATGGAGCTATGAATATTTGATATCAGTAAATACTGTGACACCATTCTCACTTTTAGGATGTGGTTAGAGGAGGAAGGAAGGGCCTGTCAGGTAGGCGCCTCTGTTACTTCAGTAAGCTTTTGCTGATGACTGTATCTCATTTCTCTGGAGCTGTAGGACTTATTCTTAGAGGATTTTGTCCCAAAATAAATACTGCAGCGTAAGTTTGGCTGCTTTGACATGTAGAATCATTGCCTCAAAGCAGCCTCCTCTCCGCACCCACAGACTGCACTACTGAGTGGCAATTCTTTGCTTTTCTGCAGACTGAAGGAAGGAGGAATCAGCATTGTGTACGAGGAGGAGGAAGCCTTGGCATTGCTGGCATGGAGAACTTATCCAGGTAGCATTGCCCAAGTGCTGGGTAGTGAAATGGACAGAGGCCAGAGTGGACTATTGTGGATGCAGCACTAGTATCCTGTGATGACAGTATTATTACCTGGTAATATTTAGAACTGAAAAATTTAAACATTTTCATGTTACTGTTAAATTGCCCATTGTTAGTTCAAGCTCATGACTTTATCCTCTTCCTGCTCTAATTAATGAATACTGGCCTTCTGTTGTCACAGGTGCCTGCATACAAATTATTGGGCTATTGTGTGTACCCTCAGGGATGAGGTTGGGAAGGACGAGTAATTGGAAGCTGTATTGTGACTGGCAAAGCAAAGTAGGCATTTATAATGTTAGCAACAGTATACTGGGATATGCTTCACCAAACTAACATGACATGTAGTTGGCTAAAAACGTGGTTAGGCAGGGAGGTGTACCTACAATTCCATGTGTGCTAGATAGAACTGCATTATAATGACATAAAATTATCTATTGCATTTATTACATAGCCACGGTCATGACCAGGCTGTACCGTGAGGCCGAACACACAAGTTAGATAACCTTTGCGTTAGCATCCTGTAGCACTATCAGATAAGCAAATGCTGCTTAGGAGAGAGAGAGAGTGTGAAAGAAACCATGAATATCGCTATGAGTTTGTGACTAAATTTCAGTTCCTTCTGCCACATAAAAGCCATTTACTTAGGTTTTTGCAGTCCCTATTGTTTCTTTTTGTGCCTTTAGAGAAATACCTGAAACCTATTTTGGCTTACACTAATAAATTAGTTGCTCATATTTTGCAGCTAGTCTTGATTCTTACTAGCTGAGCATATCCCTGCATAAAAAGCCATGCTCTTCCTGTTTGAAACTTGCTCAGAACTTGTTCCCTCATTATTTGTATTCAGGAAGTAGATGGTATCAATTAATTTTAAAGATTGGTTGTGCTTGCCCAGTAAGAGTGGACTCTTTTCTCTGTACCTGTAATGCTCTTTGCTTTTTTGTCCAATCCCCAAGTATTTTGGTTCCCTATGACTCCCTCAACCTTACCTTTGATCTTTTTTCTTTGTTGAGATGAAAAGCCAACTGCATTCTTCGTTTCTATAGTGCTCAGTTGGGGTTTTTTGTGTTGTGTTTTTTTTCTTTTTTAATATATCCTTGCATTTAGGTTTACTTTCCTCAATTTTGTCTTGGTAATCTAACCAATTTGCAGAGAAAATGGGATAAATCCTTGCTTTCTGAATTATCCTCCTTACTTCCTCTCTTCATCGTAGTCCATCCTCTTCCTTCACCATTGGCAGCTGCCCAAGTTGTATTTGGCATAAAGTAGTTGAGATTGTGGAGTCTGATTTCAGTCTGCTTCCTTATTAAATAAGTAGTACTGTCCTCCCCCACTGTGGAACGTTTTTCAGTCTGGATGTATTCATGCTACCTTTCTGCCTCACAGAACACCCCTCACACCCCTAGTTCATGGTTCTGTTGCCTTTTTTAATTTTTTTTTTAATGGGAGTCTTTAGCCAGCATAGACACCTGCTTATGTGCTTTTTTTAATTTTTAGTCCCTTGAATTTCTGGAGAATTTAATTAGGAAAAAAGCACCCTCCTTTCAGTCTGAATGCTATGTAGAATTTTAAAAGAATGAAAACTCTGTTTATTTCTGTGAGGGAATAACTTTTTTTTTTTTATTGTGTGTACTTGGATATAATGGATGTAGATTGGTTCAGTTTGTGATGCACAGTCAGCAAATTGATTCTGGCTGATTTAAACCTTTAGAAAAACAAAGCGACCTTGGGGGCAAAAGAGCTGTTTAATCAGATTATCTGTGGATGTGAGGCAGAGAATTTGTGAATGATAGGCAGAACTTCAAAATAAAAGGTGAGGGAAGGAAGGAAAAATGCAGGAAGGCTGTTAAACTGCTGAGCTTTCTTTTTCTCCAGTGCATTCAGCTCAGTGAATTAATTAGATTAAGTCACATCAACCCTGATTGCTGGAAGGACTGAGCAAAGCGTGGAATTTCAGGAGTAGCTTGCATAGCCGAGTTTGGCACTTGCAGGCTACCTATGATTTTTACCATTTTTGTGGTGTGTGTAAATTTAGCTTGCAGTTAAAATATATGTTGAAGAAAAATTCTTAATTCTTTTTTAATAAGAGAAAAGACCTGTGACAACTGACAAAACCCTGCAAAATTCAGCAAGTACTTTGTATTTTTGACATTTACCTATTTGTCAGAAACTTCTAGAAATTCTGTCTTTGTGTAAACAGGAGGAGATCAGATACACTAAGGGACAATTTTTACTCTTCAAAATTTTTCCCTAATCTCTCCTTAAGAAATTATTAAATGCATCTGCCACTTCCCCAAAAACCATTTTAACAGCTTGCAAGAACCACCCCTGCGACCCGTGACCAAGTCCTATGTCTCATTCTGTGCTTTCTACCATCTCTTCTGAGACTCTTCTTTTTTCCTTGTTTTTTTTTCCTTGTTTTCTTCTGCTGCATTATTTTAATTTATATGCTCAATTCCTTGCCACACAGATTATTCCTCCAGCTAGTTCTCGGTGTCTCCTGTTGATTCTGTTATGGTGTCTTTCAACAACTAATCTGTTCTGGTCTGTAACCGTGGCATTCTCATACATGGTGCACTTTCCCCCTCCCTTTACAGGGCTTCCGAGTCCTCCTTTCTCTAGTCCTTTCATGCCAAAGGATTCTAAATCAATAACTTATGCCTAATTAATCCTTACTAAGTGGCTTATTCTATTTTGATCTGAGCAAATGCTGTCCTGTGAATTAGGCCTGAGATTTTCTTGAG
>Ga0065711_1040823_pt1 | contig 16650 bp, 16 predicted proteins | sample Hoacrofraction12_FD_59098 | JGI IMG/M metagenome (GOLD analysis project Ga0065711, IMG submission 59098) | Hoatzin crop microbial communities from Cojedes, Venezuela - Epithelial fraction 12 v2 (version 2) | ecosystem: Host-associated > Birds > Digestive system > Esophagus > Crop | place... | reverse complement strand
CTTTTCAGTGGTGCCCAGCGACAGGACAAGGGGCAACAGGCACAAACTGAAGCACAGGAAGTTCCAGCTGAACATGAGGAAGAACTTCTTCACTCTGAGGGTGATGGAGAACTAGAACATGTTGCCCAGGGAGGCTGTGGAGTCTCCTTCTCTGGAGATATTCCAGACCCGCCTGGATGCAGTGCTGTGCAGCCTGCTCTGGGTGACCCTGCTTCAGCAGGGGGTTGGACTGGGTGACCCACAGAGGTCCCTTCCAACCCCCCACCATGCTGTGATTCTGTGATTCTGTGATTCCTCCTGCTCCAAATTTTGTAGGGAGAGAGAAAAACCCTATTTTTATAACGTTGAAGAGTTGCAAGTTACTGAGTGAAGAGTCCAGAAAGTACCAAAGCACCCAGTCTTTTTATTACATTTATTTTAGTATAGAAGGCACTTACAATACAGAAAGAAAAAAAAAATATGATAGGCACCAAAAGTGAAGTTAGAATCCAAATGACAAAGAAACAGTTTACCAGACAAAGGAGCACCCTTCCCTGTTAACAATACAGCACACGGAAATGAAGCTATTGGCGACTAACTTTTTGAACAGTTAGGGCTTTTCTTCTTTTTATTTAATAGAAAAAGATAAAGGCTGTTCTACTGTGAACTGAAATAAAAAAAGAACTCCTCCACACACACCTGTACAAGGAATTGGGTGTTGGTGGCGTTGGCAAAACGCGGGGCCTTTCAGCTCTGGCACTGCAGGAGGTCCTGGTACATCTCGATGAGGTGAGCGGCCTCTCTCTGCCCGGAAAGCACAGCACCGTGGGTAGTGGAATAATATTTCCTGTGAGTGGCCTCCCCTGAAAACAACACCTGCATCGGCTGGAGAGGACGAGAAAAGCAGAAAAGCTCAGCAGGGCTCACTGGAAAGCAGACGCGAGGGGTACGATCATCAAGTCCAACTGTTCACCCAGCACTGCCAAGGGGGTAAAAGGAGACAAAACTTTCTGCGCCCTCCCACGCCCCCGGGAGCCGACGCCAGTGTTTTTGGGGTGCCGGTTCTCGAAATCCCGATGCGGAGGCCCGCGGGGACAGGCACAGCGCACGGCTGCGCAGGGCAAGCTCGTCCTCGGCGCTATGCCTGCGCGGGGCTGTTTGCAGGGCTGGGGCAGCGTCACAGGGCCAGATACGAGCTCCAACCTCACACAACATCTGCACAGGTCACCGAGTTCCATCTCTGTCAACTCCTCTTTTTGCTCCCCCAAATTATACTTCAGCCTTCTAAGCATTAAGGGTTTATTTTGCTTATTATGTCTTATCTTCCATCAATAGTTCGGTGCTTGCTAAAATTACTGCTAACTCAGTTCTGAGGCAGGAATTTCAGGTACCTCTCTTCCCCCAGAACTACAGCGAAGGATTCCTAAAGCTTCTGCTCTTCTTTTTTAATAGATTTCTGTGCTGAATAAAATTACGTGGTGGGGTCAGGCTCTGGGCGGAGGAAACGGACTGGGCAGCTGCTTGGAGCCATACATCACTTATCCAGAGAGGTATGTACAAAAAACCTGGAAAAAGCACTACTGGAGGCCCAACACGAGATTCTCTTTCGACCTCCCGCCCAGAAAACCCACTACCCAGCGTCACATCAGCCTTATTGCCAGAGGGCCGATTTGGGCCATACTCACCGTCGTTTTGGAGCTTTCAGCGTAAGGCAGTGGTTTAGCGAGTTTCTCTACATCAGCCCCACTAGACCCGACTTGGGTGTAAGAGTAGGATCCGCGGAAGTTGGGATTGCTGCCCCAGGAGGACCGCAGGATCCGGCGAGGTTTCGGAATGTTTGGATTCCCTGGGGAAAAAGCAGGAGAAGACAAAAAAGTAAGACCGTGTCCAAGAGAAAACATGGCAATGCCTGTGCAAGGCGTGGGGTGGCATGTATTCAGTCTGATTTATTGAAAATACATCCTAGCAGAGCCTGCAGGCTACAGGGAAGAGGTCCTCAGCCAGATCTCTTTTCTGTTACTGAGTTCTAGATAACAGAAATAGCATCCCTTTGAATCTCAGCTGCAGTCTTCCATTTTGGGAAAGACCGTTAAAATGTTCATGTTCTTAAAAGATTGGGGAGCTCCAGGGAACCCTGGACACAGTCTGGTTCAAATCACAGACCATCTCCTGGTCTCATTTGCCATGGGGAGCCTGGTGGTGATCAAGCATATGTTTGATCTCACCTAATGTTAGGTATTTAACTGGGTGCCCAGTCTACACTGGATTTTAGGTAGTCTTGTGAGAGAGGTGTGCCTCCAAAGAGGAACGTAGATAAGGATGTTATTATGCAGGGACACAGGAAAACCTGTCAGGAAGTTCTCAAAACCTGTTACCCAGTTGCCCCCAAAATGATCCTAAAATCCAACAGACCTATTTTGTGGGATGCACATGGCATGGGAAGCAGGATTTTGAGGCTGGAAGTAGGATTCCTAGATTGCTGTAGGATTTCCACTGCTAAGAGTATGTAGGACCTAGAATGAGTGCACCAATGACAGGGCCATTATCAGCCACTGTCCCCATCCCAAAGACCACAGGAGTACATGGGATCCAGGACTGTAGCCAAGCCAGGTGGCTCAAGAGCCTCAGGTAGAACTGAAATACGGAGGGTCATGCTTCAGAGACCCTCTTGCTAGGCTGGTCTGGGACCATCTCAGTGTCGTTGACCGAGATTTTGTTGGCGTCCCATGATCGTATCTGGCTTGGCAGGAGACGAATGGGGAGATAGGACATGGAGAATTGCCATGAAGAGAAATTCCCTTTCGAGGAGAGCTGAGACCCACCCTTGAGGCCACCCTTGAGGCAGCCTTACATGCCCAGGCAAGATTTAGCTACCTAGGTTGAGTCTAAGTCTTCCTCACCAATAGGGTTGTCAAGCATTGGAACAGGCTGCCCAGGCGAGTGGTGGAGTCACCATCTCTGGAGGTATGTAGAAGACGTGTAGATGTGGTGCTTAGGGACATGGTTTAGTGGTGGACTTGGCAGTGCTAGGTGAACAGTTGGACTTGATGATCTTACAGGTCTTTTCCAACCTAAATGATTCTATGATTCTAAGAGACTGCCAACTCAAGGAGTACTGCGACATGTTTGCATCTTGCACAGTTCCTACGCCTCCTTCAGACCCTGACTACAACACTTCAGCACGCTTAGCCTGTGCTGAAGGAGATCAGAACTCCCCCACTTCCTTCATCATGGCACTGAGAGGGAGACATCCGACTGTAAAGACTGGCCAGGCACTACATTACTTAGCTCTACTAAACAATTATTTAGCCGTGCCTTCAATTCCTTAAAATCAGCAGCAGGTTACTTCCCTGGCTCAGCTACTGCTTTTAGGAGTATCGTGTGTCAACCAGAATGATGAAACACAGGGCTGGAAGGGAGCAAAGGCACCTGGATGGCTTGCCAGAGCACACTGCGAACACTTTCTAACCACTAACCCCCAGATGAAAATATGGCACAGACTAGCAAATAAATACACCCTACAAACCAAACACATCCTGTGACTGAATGTTGTTTCAGGAGTAACAACTTAGCATAACAAAGCCTCTAAAATATGCTCCGCCAGGCTTCTTCAAAGCAGGAATGCCTGGGATGGAAGTGAAAAGCCCAAGGGAGTCTGAGAACAGGGAGCTCTCAGATGCGTCAAGGAAATCAGTTACCACGTTTTATTTTTAAGGGCTGTGGGAAAGCCCAGGAGAACACACCATGAAAGCTGCTAGACGACACACCACCAAGCAGGGCCAAAGCAGTCATCCACCACACCGCATGACACAAAAACAATCACACAATGTATTTTCAAATAAAAGGAGTCTCTGCAGTGCACTGGTGGTGTCTATTCTGTAGCTGGTGCAGGTTCTCATGCTCCGCTGTCAAGGTGCCCAGAAGCTCTTCAATACAAGAGTCAACAAGATGTTGATGAAAAGATGATCAACATTAGGAACACGCAGTGTTACAAGCAAGGAGATGAGGGCTTGTCAGCCTGCAGATAAGGCCACAGATCTGCTAAAAGACTGAAATTTGTTAACGAAACAGTTTGTGGAGTCAATGGCCCAATCAATAAACGTATAAAACCAGCAATATTTAAGAAAGCGATCATTCAGATTGGTAAAGCAACAGCGTTGTTCCTCTCTAGTGCTTCCCATGGATGACCTAGTACTGTGTGTACGAGCAGATAGACAGCGGCCTTCCCATTGAGGAGATATTCTTCACAGAGTAACTTCATCACAAGGGAAACTGCAGCGCAGCAACATGAAGCACGTGGCCTTGGGCACACGGCACAGCTTCGTGCAGAGATGACCGAGCCAGCTGCCAGTGTGGAGCAGGGCTAAGGAGCCTGCGTAGATGAAAATGGAGCCATACAGCTCCCAGAGCCGACGCCAGTCTCCTTCCCCAGCATCTTGCTGTGTGGTGCAGACGCACCAGCTCTCGTGAGCTCCTCTGGGTTCTCCAGCACGTCAGACTGCGTGAGCATGATCCAAGTGTCCATTGTGCCCTTGCGCTTCTGCACTGATGCACCTTTTATTGTGAGGAGCTGTTTCTAACAGCAAGATCGGGAGTCCAGAAAGCCACCCGTATCCTGGGCTGCATCAAGAGCAGCGTGGGCAGCAGGGCGAGGGAGGGGATTCTGCCCCTTGACTCTGCTCTCGTCAGACCCCACCTGGAGTCGTGCGTCCAGCTCTGGAGCCCCCAACATAGGAAGGACATGGATGGGTTGGAGCAGGGCCAGAGGAGGGCCACGAAGGTGATCCGAGGGCTACAGCACCTCTCCTACGAGGACAGGCTGAGGGAGTTGGGCTTTTTCAGCCTGAAGAAGAGAAGGCTCCGGGGGGACCTTAGAGCATCTGCCAGTGCCTGAAGGGGCCGACAGGAAGGATGGAGAGGGGCTTCGCACAACGGTGTGCAGTGATAGGACAAGAGGTAATGGCTGTAAACTAAAAGAGGGCAGATTTAGATTGGATATTGGGAAAAAATTCTTCACCATGAGGGTGGTGAGGCACTGGCCCAGGCTGCCCAGAGAAGCTGTGGCTGCCCCCTCCCTGGCAGGGTTCAAGGCCAGGTTGGATGGAGCTCTGAGCAACGTGGTCTGGTGGAAGATGTCCCTGCTCATGGCAGGGGGGTTGGAACCAGATGATCTTTAAGGTCCCTTCCAACCCAAACCATTCTATGATTCTATGACTTTCATTTCTGCTGCACACAGAGAGGAGGAGCTTGGCTGAAGGTCAGACAGGAACAGGTAACACAAGCTCTGATCCTGAACTGTTGTTTGCAAGACAGAAAGATAACTCCATGTGTCCCAAACAATTCTGTCTTTTTGCAGCTACTGGGAGGTGTGGGTACATAGATTCATTAGTTATGGGGCTGATTATGAGACACAGGATTATCATAAAATCACCTCACAGATCTAAATTAAGATGCTCAAATTTAGTTGCCCACCTGAGAGCAGGGCATCTAAGATCCCATCAAGGCCAACAGAGATTTTTGCTACTACTCACACGTTCGTGTCTACAGCCACCAGAGAGACCTTAGGGTATACCAGGCATCCACATGCGGCTGGTAGATGTGACACAGAACCTAAAAGAGATCCTTTCCCCTCTAGAGAAACAGCTGGAGGATGGGGAGTGCAACTCAGGGCATCTCGAGCCGCAGCTTGACACATCAGTGAGTCCTTCAGAAGGGAGCAGGCCTGCAATTACTGCCTTCTGGCTTCTAACACTCGGAGCTTAGCCAACAAAGAAGCCAGAGCAAGACTTCTAATTGTACGAAGGCATCCCATTTAATCAGATTTAGAGGACGCTGCTTTTCAGCCATCCAGTTGCGACAAGCAGTAATTGTCAATGGTTCTTAGGTTAGAACAATCCTTATGCCCAAAGCGTTCACTGCAGGGCAAGGCCCTGGTAAATTCAGTCTGAAATTCTCCGGGGTTAGGTAACCCAGGATTAGCAGAAGGCTGAGATAGGGCTCACACTGCTGAAGAGTCTGATGGGCAGTGACCAGGTGCAGCATCAGCTGGAACAGCAACTGCAGCACATACCCACGACTCCGTGCCAACGTATTTCCATCCTGGGAGGAAAATAGACACAGCCAACGCACGCAAACAAGAACAACAGTGAAGGAGCCCAAGAAGAAAGAGAGAGAGTACACCCCCATTCGCCAAACTAAGAAAGACCCAAAGAGCCAAATTCCCACTGACGAGTCGAGGGGTTTTAGGAAAAAAAGGTCATAAGCAAGAAGCGCTGCAACAAACAAGGTTGTTCACAGGCTCTGGGAGATGTCAGCACTGGAACAACTTGGCCTTAAAGTGCAAAGCCTCCTGCTATGCCTGCGTAGGGCAGCATTTGGCCTGCTGAGGTCAGGAGGAATGCAGGCGTCTGTGTACTGACATTGCAACACAACGTAGGGATACCCAACACCACTGAAAACAACCAGCTCGGGAGGCAGAAGCTGCTCCGAGTCCAGCATTCAGCGATTCATCCTGCTTCTCCGCAGGCTGCAGAGCAGCCACAGGTTCATCACCCTACACAAACGCAACACCAAACAAGATGAAACAAAGGATTCCGTTTTGGTCACTGCGTTAGGGTTTCTGAATCCAGTGTCTGCCCTATGGTTTCTGAAGAAAGCAGTAAAACACAAAACCTCCTTTGGCAGCAGCCAGTTATGCAGGTAGTCCTCAGCTCCCAGGACTCTTTCTCTAGATCTCCACATCGTTGGTAGCAAACGGTCTGTCAGCACAGAGGGAAGCTACACTTGTGAAGGCAAATTTCTTCAGTTAATTGGCAGTTCGTGGACAAGAGGTAAGGCTGGAAACCCACTGGGTGTTGAGATTTGGCTAACATGAACTAACAGATATAAATAGCTTAATCTTGGGAGCTATCTCTAGAATAGCATAAAATACATCTAACCTTGAGGACGCTGCTCTTATAATTGCTTATAATTATGTATAAATTCCAAATCCTTATTTCAAGACTGCCAACGAATCAACCACTACTTCTTCCAGCATTACTATCTGATGCTTGAGCTCCGCAGACACCAAAAGCCCTTTTCTTCGGAAGGTGTGTAACCCCTAGAGAAATGGCTGCAGACAAACTAAGGCCCAGCATGTTCCAGTATTACTACTTGTAGTGATTTCATCTCAGCTTTTCTTGGCATAATACACACAAGATGTGTCTCGCTCCAACTGCTGCCTTTAGTGTGACGCGTGCTCAGTAAAAGTGAAATCTGTGAAGTCCAGGGACGTTTAGGAAGGGCACCCAGAAAACTGGAACTCTCAAGATCAATGGATTCTTCAAAATTTAGTCTAATGAGATTTCCATATAGCCTCATGTCGAATGGAAGTCAGGGATGCGATTCAACCACCACATCTCAGCTGATCTGAGCAGGTTCAACACCACTAGCTGTAAATGAGCTATGCTGCTTTCCACAGCTCAGACCAGTCCTCAAGCGCCCCGAGTCCGACAGCTCCATCTGCTAAAGAGTTATTTGTGATTAAATAAAGCAGAGGATGTGGAATCCTCCAGCACTTCTGCCCACCACTTCCTGAGCTGGTTATCAGCCCCTCCGTATAAATAGATTCAGGCACACCCGAGCAGGAGGTACGCTGGAAGCACAGGCACAGCCCATGCAAAGGGACATCAAATGCCAAAGAACTAAAAATTACTTCAGCGCACTTCCTTCCTAGGGGCTATTCAACACCCCAGCCCCGCTCTCCCTCTGTTCTCCACTCACCAAAGGAACCAGAGCATGGCTGACCTGTAAATTTCCGTAGCATTTCGGTGCAGGTTTCTGCCACAGTTTCATCATCGCACTTCTCCATAATCAAAGCCTCTTCTCCGCAGATCCAGCCACTCAGGACATGGCCGTACCTCTCTGGTGGGTAGAGCACATCAAAGCTGCAGATCTTCTTGTACCACAGCTCCTCGGGATAAGTCAAGCTCTCACTCTCTGCCTCGTCTTCCCAGACAAACTGGATGCTGTTGCACTCAGAGCTCCAGAAAGGCTCTTCGAACTCCAGGAAAATCTTGTCAGTCGTATTGATTCCTAGTTTCTCAATGGCCATCACCTTCTCCTCGGGCAAGCGGGGATGGAATAAGCTCTCGTGGCGTTTCTTCAAGACTCCCAGGGACACGGTCACAATGACATGGTCAGCCGGGATGAACTCACAGTCCTCGCACTCTACGAAGACATCGGAGCCCTTGTCCTCCTCAGGGAGGTCACTGTTGTGGTCAGCCACCCTCTCAATCTCCTTGCTGACCGACTGGTTCCAGTGGATGCACTTGACCGGCTTGCGGAGCTGAATGACAGACTCGGGAATGGAGCGGGCCAAAATCTCCACAATTTTAATGAAACCGCAAGGAATGATGTGATGAGCCCCAGGAATTTCGGTCCATTCCCCAAATTCACTGAGAGAGACTTCATCCATGCTGTGGGAGCTGCTCTCACAACTCTCTACCTAAGGAAAAGCAACACAAAAGCAACATTGCCACAGAGCCACTCATTTTGCTGCAGCACAACATTGCAAGGGCACAGAGGAGCTGCACAAGCTGGGAGTCCTGAATCCCACTCTTAAACAACATTATTTTTGACAGTAAAGAAGAGTCTGGCCATAGGATGTGACAAAATCAATCCTTAGCCTTCCTTCCAACCAGAGAAACCGTCCTGTCATGGTAACAAGCCGCATCAGCTTTGGCTGCACGGGCTGTAGTTGAATCATCCAGAGTTCAGAGATGACGTCTTTCCTTCTGCACGATTCTGGGTTACAGTTCTGACTGTTTTCAATCATTTAAAACCCACTTCACTGGCCAAGGACTGGCTGCTCGGTGCTCCTACAACAGAATCTGGAGCTATGTTAATCAGATGCTCTTTCCAACACTAATAAATGTCCCCATGAGGAGCCATGAAAAACTTTTGGCAGCTCTTTCCGCTGTCTGCAGCTTTCAGCATGCTGTCAGACAGACAGCAGTCAGCAAGCTACCAGTCTGCAGGAGGTGAGAGGACCCCGCACAGCAGGAACTGAAGGAGACAGAAAAGGGAAATGCCAAGATGTGAGATGCATTAGATTCACTGGATGTGACTATCAAAGCTTTGATAGCTTTTGATTGACCTGTCGGTTAATGTTTGCAGGAGTATTAGGCCTAGCCGTAGCTTCCAACAATCCCTGGAACAAAGGCAGGATGTTTGGCCTGTCTTGAGATAAGTAATGATAATACTGATGCATGGGACACAATGCTCTCAAAATCTTCAAATCACCAGAGCCACAATGATTTGCACGCTGTATTTCTTTCAGGATTTTAGGGAAAGGGAACATTATAATTCCTTGCCTCGCCCTTTGGCCAATTTTCCAGGCCTTTGCAGGTTTTAATGACAGTGTTTCGAAGCCTGGCAAGCCCAGACCCTCTCCCTGTGAAGCATCCTGGTGCAGGGCAGGAATCTCTGTGCTGGGCTAAGATGTCGAGCAAACGAGTCAAAGGTGTACGAAGTATTTCACAGGCTGCTCCTGTGGCTGTATTGACAAAGTGGTGGTTGCCCCTTCCTGGTCATGGCCCAACGACTCCAGCAAAGACTGAGCAGGCATAACTGCAGGGCCAGGTTGCCAGCAGCTAGGTCTTGAAGCAGACCTATCCTGTGGGTCTGCTGGGGTTCCTGCCCACCTGATGGCTGAGCGAGCGCTCTCCAAACCTCACCCAGGGTCAGTTCTGCTGGCCCACAACACAAACCCTGCAGCCTGGGTCACCCAACAGGCCGCTCATCCTGCCTGGATGCTCCAACAGGACACTCCACATGATGAAGATAACAAACAGTGATGGCTATTTGATTCTTTCAACCATGAAGGAAAAACGTCAGGGAGAAAACCAGGCAACTACTAAGACTATACATTGCCTGGGACACCAGTTAATCCCCACTCTCTCAGCAACCACTCTGCACTGAGTCTTAAGTATCAGAAGCTTTGTTGTTCTCAGGTATTTACAAATGAGAAGGGATTTGCAAGACTTGCAGAAAAGTCTCTGGCAGTGGCAACCTGCAGCAACCACAGAAGACCTGTAGCAACCACAGCAGTAACCACCAGGAAAGCCAGAGCTGTATCAAACGACTAACACTGTCTGCATGGGTGATGTTACATGGATAACACAATAAACAACCACTCTTTACGTGGCAGCTGTGGAGATGCCCTGCGATACAAGCTCTTGGGTTAGGACACTGAGAGATCAGAACAGTCCTCAGGACACTGGGGTTCAACTCTCAGCTTTATCACAGATCTCCTGTGAGATTCTTTAAGTCTTTATTTCTCTTTGTTTCAGTTTCCCACCTGTAAACAGCGAACACTATACACTTACCCACATCACAGAGTGCTGCTTGCCTCCCCTGCCTCATTTCGTAAGTATTAAGTCATTATAACTGAAACAGGAATGACTGTTACACTTTACTTGTGGAGTGCTTGATGTAGCATTAAGTCCTCATCCCACAGAGATATCATTTAGGCCAAGGCATCAGGGAGATAAAAAGAACTAGGGAAGCGGTGAGGAAAGATGATTAGGATATGGGTTTATACAATCTACCTTTGATTTTATTGCTTCACCTTCAAAATGCTTTCTAGGGATTTCTTCAGCAAATTACTAGTATCAAAGTGACTCTTCTTCTGGTCTCTGAGATATGGACAGAGGCAGCAGGGGGTAAAAGACACTCAGACAGGCTCCTGCAGTCCCAGGTGTAATGTAAAAGACAAGACATTACTAAAAGAACCTGACAATAGAGCAGCTTCACGTGTTAAGAAAACATGAAGTCCCACCAGAAAATTTAGCAGGGCCTAGGAAAGCCCCTCCTAACTAGAAAACTAGAAGCTTAAGGTAAGAAAGGGGGAAAAAAAGAGTAAAGGCATTATTTCTCGCAGCCCACTGTCTTTGGACATGCCTCACATGGAAAAGTTGTCAATACAAACACAAACTGCCCCAGCTGCAAGAGACCACAGAAAGCAATTCCCCAGCGACGGGCAAGGCTTAGCCAGGGGTCTGAGGTTCAAGATTTGTCTGCTCTTAGTTAAAACAAAAAGCCAGTGACATGCACACACACCTTCAGGTACTGCTGGATCATGGCTAGCTTCAGCCTCTTGACGGCCTCTGTGTCATCCGGATCGGCCTTGACACGTTTGCGCACTACGTCCCGTGTAAAGACGCCCACACTATTCTGGCTCTCAGCATTGACTGGTTTACCTCGTTGGAAGAACTCCTGAGTCAGGTTATAGACCTGCCAGAGACAGGACAGAAAGACAGACAATGTGATTCACGGCAGAATCCAAGCCCCAAACAGGATGCTTCTTCCTCCATCCAAAACGAGCGCATTCAGATCACCTTCTCTCGCCAGCTTTAGAGCTCAGCTTTGGCAGTTTATTGTGCGCTCTGCTCCAGCACCACACCAAGTTGCACCCACGTCTGTGCTGGTTAGAAGGCAGGAAGCAACACTTCCCTGCAGGCAAAAATAACCACCCTTACTCACCTGCAACAGGCTGGTTACTCTTAAGTCGTTAAGTTACTATTAAGTTATTTTGAAATCAGAGCATGTCCGTTCTATCACTTGCAGAAGACCAATGTGAGAAGACCATTTCCAGTAGCTAAAGCCTGTCGTTCAGCCAGCTGTTTAGACGCTGCAGCTGGATCACCTCAGCAGAACAGGTCTGGGTTCGCTGCGTGTGATTTCTGGCTCTGCTGAGCAGTGTCACAGCCTGACTTGGCCCCAGTCTCCACCCAAAGTCTACTGGGAGTGAACTCAAGCAGCAGGACCTGCGTGCTTCCTCACATCTGGCATTAAAGCACCTGCTCTCCTGCCACCTTGGTGCCTCAGGTGCCATCCCAGGTCGCAGGGCCCATACGTTTGATTGCTCTAACCTGGAACCAGCCCTTCCACCCTCTCCATTATTTAGCAAGAACGCCCAGGAATCCACCAGGGCGGGGGAATTCAGTTTCATAGTTATTTTTTCTCTTGTCCCCTGAAAAATAGGCAGCAACCAACACAGGTTTAGCAAAGGAACTTTGTACGCACACATATTTCACTTGTTGAGCACCAAACAGGTACAGAACCTTGGAAAAGAAGGATATCCCTAGCAGCCCACCACCAGGAGCCAGCCTGAGAAGGACCCACAAGAAAAATTCCCTGCTAACAAACCATTCTTCTTTGAAGGAGATCTTCCTGACATTTTTTTTAACCCCAGTTTTCCGTTGTATAAGCTACTTAAAAGCAAGAAAATAACCATTCACATTGGCCATCTGCTTGTGGCTGTCTGGAGTAACCAGTACTTCTGTCTGTAATACTGCCCAAAGAGCCTGCAGTTGAATCATGGCCCTTCCTTTCCGGGGAAATACTCCAAGGAATCTTTTAACACAGGAAAGCTTTTAAAAGATGCCTCCCAGAAGTGCAACTCATCCCATTAATGACTTGTTTGTCCAGAATGAGTCACCTTCTCATTTATATCATGCCACAGGGGTGCACAGTACTCCTCCAAGTAGAAAGGCAAGATCCCTGCTTGGTGAGTTTTTCCTGTCAAAGACGGTTTGATGACAACTTATGATCCTTCTTTGGAGACAGATTATTCAGACATACTGAGGAGTTCAACTCAAAAGTAAATGCCTGGCAGGAAGCTGGCAGAACTGTGGCAGCCTCTCCTTCAAAGGCTGCTGCTTCTTATTCTCTGCTGATATGGCTAATTCACCATGCTTTAGTTTCTTCCCATCCCAAGGCTCCCCAGAAGCTTCACTTTCTCTTAGGTTTTAGGAGTAAAGTGAAATTGAGGAGGCAAAATAGAGGGACGATGAGGAAGGGGAAGTTGTGATGGAAAATGAATGGTAGGAGCAAGAGAGCAGGTCTGTGAGTGAATGGAGGAAGGAGAGTAGATAGGGACAAGCAAGGGATGAGGGGGAAACTGAAGAAAAAAAAAAAACTAAGTGAAAGAATGAAAAAAGGGTAAATAAACTACAAAACCAGAGAAGTAATCACAAGAAAAATGAGTGCAACTGTTGAATACAGAAGAGAACTGTAAACACTGACTGGGACACAGCCTCTCCAAGGAGATTTCCAGACAAGAAAGGTGGAGACCAATGCTCTACACGGCATGAAGGCTTCCAGCAAAGGAAAGGAAATAACGTCTAATACTAAAAAGCTCTTTGGCAGATTCAACATCCCACCGTTCTCAGGTCCACTGATTTCTGAGGCCCAAACCACTTCCAGCAAGTACAAGCTGCACAGACCTTGCGTCAGTATAATGCAGCTCAGCTTTCACAAGCCGATTGCATGCTATAAGCAGATAACGCACTCACAAGACAAGCAAAGCTGTGCTAAAACCCAGCTACCAGTTGGCCAAAAGGATGAAGTGAGCCATGGGGGTGTTTTTATTAACCATTGTATTCGTCATTGCCTAACAGAGAGAAAAGCAGAAATGCACCGTGCTGTAAACATCAAGTAAAGCCTTTCCTATATATGTCATGCCATCAGTCAGACAGCAGGTAAGCTTAATCGCCATCAGGATTTATTATTTTCCTCAGATTCCCTGTTATTTCTTTGCTTTTCCCCTCTTGGGGGTGCTGAACCATTTGATGAAGAACAGAAGGCAAAGCTATTGTAGGCAAGAAGCAAGAGGAGAAACAACATCAAGTTCTACATTAAGAGATACATTATCATAATAAAAGAATCAAAAAGTCACTTCAAACATATTCTTAAATGTACACACGCAGCAAACAAATTATGTACATGAAACTACGGAAAAGGTTCACTGGCAGTCCCACTAAAGGTACGTTTCTAATGAAGTAGGAGCAGAACCGTACCATCTGGAGTTGGAGTCACCTGGGCTTTGTTTCCTCAGGTGGGAAACTGCTCAAAATAACAGAAAGCATCATCATGCCTACGGCACCGCCTCTGAAGTCACCGGGAAGAGACATTTGTGAGATTTAAAAACACATTCTCCTTCAATCATTTCATCATGATGTGATGACAGAAGGCTTCCCAAGAGAGTTCAGCTGGGCTTTATTTCAAGGAGCCTGGTGAAACGTAGCATCCAGAACCATCTGAAAGATTCTGCTGATTTTCGAGTTAACCCTACAAAATATCCCCCATCCATCCAAACCGAGAGCACCGTGCCCATCAGCAAGGGGAGACAGACCATACTTAGTCCAGGCTCATCTCCCTTTTCTATTATCATGGGCCTGATACAAGCAGGAAGAAAAAATAAGGACAGACTGCATCAGCTCCCAGCTCCTACCACTGGCAAACTCACACTCCAGCACAACGTCCTAGTCACTTCTCACTCTAAAGCTCCTCTGGGTCCGGGCAGAACAACTGGCTGCAAGAGCCTGCCTGCAAGAACCACCAGCAGAAGCAAATGACACACAACATCTCCAGCAACTGTCCATTCTGTGCAAATTTCCATCCCTAATTCTGAGGGCTTACATACAATCCTGTGGGGAAATGGAGCTGAAGGTCAGAAATTAAAAAGGAGTTAACTGAATGGCCATAATCCTAAAACGGCTTCATGTTGGCTTACATCTTCTGTCTTCTTTCCGACCAGCTTTGGGGCATCTCACAACCAGGGTCTCTGCAGAGAACGTGGGTTCCACCAGTGATGTCCTCTCTGTTACCTCCAGGCTTCCACCTCCACGTGTTTACTACGTACGTGCTCCTCCGCCACAGCAAGAGGCAGTCTCTTAGGAAGAGCAAATCTAAATAAAGCAGTTTCTCAGCGCTGAAGGATGTCAGGAAAGCACATCCCAATCCATGCTCCTTCCTGCCAGCGCCGGTGACGATCCGTAGTATTGTGTTTTTTTCTTACTTGGCTTAAAAAACGCAGTGACTTAATCCCCGGTCAGTAAAAAACCCCGCTGGAGATAGGTCCACGCTGTTACCAGCGCAGACATCTGTCAGTGCAATAGAGGGGCAGGGAGGGAACGGTGACTCTCGGTGGCCCTTTGGTCCTGCTTTCTAAGATAACGCAAGGGAAGGCACTGGACTTCAACTGGGGATGGCAGGAAGCCCAGCACTGGGGTGAGAAGGGTGGGGAACTTTGTCATTCTTTGGCTGCATCTCTCCCCCACAAGCTGCACAGCACATAGGAGAAAGCTGACAGATAACAAGGCCATTAATTAGCTGATTGTTAAAGGGAGGGTTCCTGTGAGGCAGGTCTTTAGGGACCACATCCTTACTGAAAAGCCTACGTAAAAATAGACACTTTTTCTAAATCAGGCTGGCTGATGGACTGCGAAATTCTTGGGCAGGCAAAGCAGAGTGATTTTTCACCTGCATTTAACTTGTCAGGCTCACCACCTCCCTTCCACCCTTCACAAACACCTGGGAGCTGGTCTTAAATATCTCTTTGGAGAGGGAACTGAGGATTTAGCAGGGACAGAAGAGCAGCTCTGAGATGGGTTGTCCCTATTCACATTTTCCCAGCAGTTACACTGAAGCTGCAGACATTACCCTCAAAGGTCACGCTCCTGTCCCTTTGCTTTGGGGGTCACGCAGATGTGGTATAAACAGGCAGAGGACAAAACCCACCCCCAGCCCCAGGATTCCCCCAGTTATCCTAGCAGAAGCAGAGAGGAAGGTGGAAAGATTATGAATATGTGACGTGGACATCACACCCAGGGCTGGTGTCTCCTTCCTTTGAGAGACTGACCAAACAGAGTGGCAACGACCCTGACCACTGCCAGCCCCGCACAGTGCATGGTCTAAGGAGGACAGTCTTAAAACAACAGCAGCTGGAGAGCTGTCCTGCCAACAGCAGGCTCAACACCCTTTCTCATGGTGCATCGCTTGGCAACGCATGGTTGGAAATCCAGGTAGGTGCTCTGCAGGACTGGAGACCTTCCTTGCAGGCGTTGCTCATTTTCCTAGTGCTCTCACGGAGGAGGATTCAGGTCACTCAATCTCAAGTTTGTGAAAGTTCTTGCCTGACTCCAGTGCAGTGCCAACAGCCTCTCAGTTAAGACAGCCTCTCACAGGGACCTTTCTGCTACAGAAATGAAGAGCTGAGCAGTCTTACTGCTGGCTTTCTCCTAACCAAATAAAGGCTTCTGTGAGGCATCGCTACAGCTATTAAAAATTCAGGCTACTGCAAACAAAAAGAAGCAAAACTTGTACTGAAGTAGAAGAAGCCAGCCAAAAATGGTTGGATAAGTGCCCAGAAAAAGCATAAGGACTTTCCAAATGAACTACCGAGGCAAAGCTCTGGAGGTACTGGGGTGCCTTGCCTTTCACACCAGGAAAATTCATAGAATCATAGAATGGTTTGGGTTGGAAGGAACCTTAAAGATCATCTGGTTCCAACCCCCCTGCCATGAGCAGGGACATATTCCACCAGACCAGGGTGCTCAGAGCTCCATCCAGCCTGGCCTTGAACACTCCCAGGGAGGGGGCAGCCACAGCTTCTCTGGGCAACCTGGGCCAGGGCCTCACCACCCTCATGGGGAAGAATTTTTTCCCAATCTCTAATCTAAATCTGCCCTCTTATAGTTTAGAGCCGTTCTCCCTTGCCGTATCACTGCACACCCTTGTGAAAAGCCCCTCTCCATCCTTCCTGTCGGCCCCTCCAGGCACTGGCAGCTGCTCTAAGGTCACCCTGGAGCCTTCTCTTCTCCAGGCTGAACAGCCCCAGCTCCCTCA
>Ga0065711_1040822_pt1 | contig 16650 bp, 14 predicted proteins | sample Hoacrofraction12_FD_59098 | JGI IMG/M metagenome (GOLD analysis project Ga0065711, IMG submission 59098) | Hoatzin crop microbial communities from Cojedes, Venezuela - Epithelial fraction 12 v2 (version 2) | ecosystem: Host-associated > Birds > Digestive system > Esophagus > Crop | place... | reverse complement strand
GTCATGGATTAAATGAACTCAACGGACACTTTAGAGTGATGATCCATAGACTAAGGGAATGATATCTGGAGACAGGAGAAGTGGTGGTGATCAACTGGACAATGGGGGACCTGGGCATGACGTAGATGGTGTGGAATAAGGGGTGGATAATGTCCTGGGTTTGGCCAGGACAGGGTTAATTTTTACCGGACTCCAGGAAGGGGCACAGCCGGGGGGGTGGGGGCTGACCCCACCTGGCTAAACAGAGCCGGGTATTCCATACCATGTGCCCTCACGCTGGGTTCTGGTGGGGGGCACGGCGCGGCGGGGACTCACTCGCGGCTCGGGAGCGCACGGCGCCGGTCCTGTCCGAGAGAGCGGGTTTGTTGTGCGAGTTTGTGTCATATTTTCTCCTTATCTGTATTGTTGTTGTTACTGTTCCCTCTGTTTGGTGTTCTGTTAAACTGCCCTTATCCCGACCCACCAGTTTTCTGCCTGTTTATTTCCATTCTCCTCCCCACCTCGGCGGGGGGAGGGGCGGCTGCGTGGCGCTTTTGTTGCCGGTAGCAGCCGAAACCAAAACAGACACCAAGGCCAGTGAAGGAGGGGGAGGAGGTGCTCCAGGCACCAGAGCAGAGGTTCCCCTGCAGCCCATGATGAAGACAACGGTGAGGCAGTTTGTACCCCTGAAGCCCATGGAGGGCCATGGTGGAGTAGATATCCACCTGCAGCCCGTGGAGGACTGAACGCCAGAGCACGTAGATGATCCCAAAGGAGGCTGTGGCCCTGGGGGAAACCTGCACTGGAGCAGGCACTTGGCAGGACTGTGGACCTGTGGAGAGAGGAACCCATGCTGGAGCAGGTTTGCTGGCAGTACTTGTGACCCCTTGGTTCCTAAAGAACTGCACCCCATGGAAAGCACCCACACTGGAGCAGTTTGTGAAGAACTGTAGCTCATGGCAAAGACTCATGATGAAGAAGTTTGTGGAAGACTGTTTCCCATGGGAGGGGCCCTGTGCTGGAGAAGGACAAGAATGTGAGGAGTTCTCCTCCTGAGGAGGAAGGAGTGGCAGAGACAACGTGTGATGAACTGACCATAACCCCCATTCCCCGTTCCCCTGCGCCGCTTAGGGGGAGAAGGTAGAGAATTTAGGATTAAAGTTGAGCCCAGGCAGAAGGGAGGGGTGAGAGAAAGGTATTTTAAGATTTGGTTTTATTTCTCATCATCCTACTTTGATTTTAATTGACAATGAATTAAAATAATTCCCTCGAGTCAAGTCTGTTTTGCCTGTGATGGTAATTGGTGAGTGATCTCTCCCTGTCCTTATCTCAACCCAAGAGCCTTTCATTATGTTTTCTCTCCTCTTCTCCAGCTGAGGAGGAGGAGTGATAGAAGCTTTGGTGGACACCTGCCATTCAGCCAGGGTCAGCCCAACACAAAAATAGAGCCATATTTGAAGTAACAAAAAGAGTACTTATGAAGGACAAATACATTTAAAAAAACATATTTCATTCTATCTGGACAGGAAATTTCCTCGTGTTTTCTCTTTCCCCTTCCTACCAGATAATACAAAGAAGGCAGATAATTCTCCCTTCTCAAAAATAAATTTAGAAGATGCAGAAAAATGCAAAATCTAAGGTAAGAATATTATTTTTGTCAATTTTTCAGAAGTAAATAAAGGTGGTCTAAAAACAATTTTAATGTTTTTTAATACTTTTATGTTAAATCTTTTCACTTTATATTTAAAGTCACTTTAAAGTAAATGTTATATTTACTGGGGGACCTTATACTATACAACAGAATAACTGTACTAGACTTTGCAGGACTAGTTATAAAGTTTGAGCATGAGATGTGAATGTTTGTAAACCAGTTGTACTCCCAAACCATGAAGAGATATATTACTGTTAATGTATCAACACAATTCTATTTTGAGAAATTAATTAATTTTTTTCTTTCAAAAACTGTTTAAATCAAGCTACTGTAGGAAATTTTCAGTTACATGATCTATGCCATTCCTGGCTCACAATCTTAGATAGCAGTATATGCTAAAACTAAGATATTTTATGGTTTTGATCTACAAAGATTAGTGTAATTTAGTTTCTCATATAATTTCTATTTTTAACTCATTTTTACTGTTATCATAAAAGCAAAAGAAAACACAAATGCCTCTCCCAACAATAGGGGTGCAGAGAAAATAGAGTAATTTTTTGTTTTCAAATGTATTGCTGTCATTATCCATTTTGCTTTCCGCCATTTTCCTGTCTGCCCATCAATATAAAAGCACCTCCAAGTCTACTGAAACCAACATGTAGGTGAGGCCTCTGACATTGTTGTCAACCTTCTGTCATCTGATCTGAGGTTGTTGGCCACAAGTGTCTCCTTAGCCTAGGGCACAGTCTTAGTGGGGCAGCTATTGCTGCTAGTAAAGGCAGTGTGTTTTGTAGGCTTTCATTAGACTAAGTTGCAATCAAATGATGCATTCTGCACATGCTTTCTAAGGATTCTTTTTTTAAGAAAGAGATATTTTTTATTCCGTAGTAGTTTGTGTGGCAAATACGATTTTTTCTTTGAAGAGATATTTAAGGAAAAGAAGCCAAAAGGACTATCTTTGCCCAGTAAATGTTTGGCAGTTTATTTGTGTGGTTTTTCTCTATACCTGAATTCCGCGTGTTATACCTGTTATCTCACATCAGACTTTGTACACATTTCTCAGAACTTTGTCTTTCAAACTGCACTGTAGATAGCAGCCTCGGGATGTATGGAAAGTATTAGATATTGTTGTCCTTACAAACCTAAGGAAAGGTGTAGTCAGGTGTTAACACAAGTCTTACAATTACAGTCTGTTAAGTGCAATTAACGGGTTACTTAGTCTCGTAACAACATAGAAGGCATAGGCTTAAGAAACTGCTGGTTTTGCCTGTAAACAAACAATAACTATCCAAAGAGAAACAGGGTTTTTTATATAGGGTACATAGCATTATTAAAGTAAACACATTTGAACACGCTACTTGCAAAACAGTAATAATAATTCTAGAAGTAAACAAAAAGTTGATCTATTTTTCAGTAACCCTGTACTTATTACTACTCACTCAGCATGTGGAGATCTAGGATCAGTTTCGCTCTTTGTCTCACAGGGTAGTTCATCCCTTCTTCTAGGAGAAAGACATGTTCAGCCTGCTACAGGTTATTTGGTGATCATGTTCTTTCAGTCTCTAATGTAAGTATTATGTCACTGTCACTGTGCTTTCAGCTATGTAAACAAAGATTCTATCGTCAGTTACTTTGCACCTACCCTCTTACTCTGAAGCCGGCACAGAGTACATCTGAACTTAGTGGCTGCCCATCCCAAGCAAGAAGTTTAGCCACCGGAGTATCATAAAGCTAGCATCATCTCCTTAGCACCTCATGCAAACAGTGCTTTTCTTCATGCAATTTTTTTTAAGAACTTACTAGAACAACAACAGATTATTTTTTCATCTTCATGCCTATGACATTCACTTGCAGGGTGATTCCAATGCCTGCTCCAGTATTTAAATTATTTGTACAGAAAGAATTCTGAGGAAAAAATTCTACAAAAATACCCTTTTGCTTGTTCATGCTAGTAGACAGTTGTTCGTGCATCCTGCTGCAAGAAGAAATGTTCCAGCTAGAAAGGTTTTCAGATATGAATTTAAATTTTCTATATCATTGGGAAGTTTTTGTGACCAGACTGCTAGGTAGAGAGTCACTACAGTCAGTTGTGTAAGTCTGGGCTTTATTTCTTCAGCCTTCCTTCTAAGTGCCTGAAAAGCAAATCATTCAACAATGTGATTCAGGTAGTTGAAACGAAACATATTGTCTTTTCATTTCAGGTGAATCCTCTTGATGAAACTGACCCAAACCAGGAAAAATTCCATCTTCTTCAACAGTGAATATTTAATGACAAAAATACTCGTCCAGTTCTGGTAAGGGACCACTAAGTAAGCATAATTGCTTTGCTCTGCTGACCTCCTTTTCGATGGGCCCTGAAGCATAGATCTATTTAAGCACTTTATCAGTGATTCCCTGGCCTGGACTGGATTGGACTGAGTTGGGCTATCTTACAATAGCCTTTACAGTCCTCAGCATCATAGCCCTGGGGTGCATTATCACTTTCTTGTTTGTTTGATGGGCCTGGTGGAAGGATGGTCTGCATTTTCTTTGCTCTACCTTTAGGCACCTCATCTCTGGCTTGGCTTGTGGTACACACCTCCATGTCTATCAGGAGCTATCAACAGTGCTAGGGGAAAAGGAGAATATGTCATGGAGATAACTGTCTATCTCCTCCAGAGAAGACAGTAAAAAATTCATTATTCTTTTCAGGCATCAATCTCCAAGGCATGAGATTGTCCATATTCAATAATTTATGAAGTGACTCTCTTTTGTTAGCATGAATTACTAGTACTTGCATCAGTAGACCAGTCAGTAAAATTCTGAAGTGAGTCACCTAATCAATACCAGTTGAAAGAAAGCTGTACTTAAAATTTCAGCTAAAGCTTTGGCTTTTACTAAAATCAGTCTTTGAAAATTCCCCCAGTAAAGTTAGGATCTGCAAAAGTCTTTCTGCTCGCAGAGTTGATAAACAGGTAAAACTGAAAATTAAGGTACAGTAAGATAAAAATCTTTTCCTAAGATGCCCATGGAAAAGAGAAAACTAGGAAAATATTTTCTTAAGTGAGGCCATTTTTTTTCTCTATTGCTGTCTATTTATAAAAATCATTACATTCTCAGCATAATCAAAGGATTTCAGAATTAACACCGTCAGTTTTGAGGACTGTGAAGAGACATTGCCAAAAAGGTCTGGACGGAGAAACTTTGTATGCTGGCAAAAAAGTCCTTGTGAGATTTATGGATTACAATGCATAATCATATTTACTATTTCTCTTTTATACCCAGCCAAAGCCACTAAGAACATAATCTCATTAGGTTTAAATTGACTATACTGTTCTTTGGCAATATTCATAAAACTCTATGGTTTGGTGATTAAGGGAATGGAAGAAGTGGGTTAATAAACTCTTTACTTTCCGTTGAATATAATTTTAATTATAAGAAAATTGTAATACTTTTAGAAAAAGAAATATTTTAATACCAACACAATGTAAAACAGCAATGAGTTTTTGACATTGATTTCCTGTTTAGTACAAACAGACTCATGTGATTCTGTAATTCATTTGTCCTGTTTAGTGAAATAGACACTACATGACCCTTGTAACAGCCAGGAAAAAATTGATTATGAACACCATAGTAAGGGCTTAATTGGACAACAGAAAGATAATGGAGATTAAACAAAACAAAAGAAATGCCTTATATCTTTTCTTAGTATTTGGAAGTAATGATGGAACTGCAGAAAAATTCCTTAGCAGATGGCAAGTCATCTTCATCAAGCAAATTAAAGGATCATGCATTAAAAATAATAAAGTGGTGGGTTATTTGACACACACTGTAATTACATTGGACATATTGCTTTCAATAAACGTTAAAGGACAAATTAACATTACAGTCATGCCAACTATCTTTCTAAATCTGCTTTTCAAGCTTATAATTAAAAACCTAAATTATTACTGAAGCAAATTAACACTTTTAATAGGATTCATACGTTGTGATCATCAAGATTTGCTTTTTCTTCCCCCCCCCCAAGATTTTTAAAAAATGCAAATCTAAACAATACAGCACCTTTGTAAATACTAAACGGCTAGATGACATAGAATTGTATCCTGAACACACAGCCTTTGAAAATTAGTACGACGCTGTGGTGGAGTTGTTCTTTATATTAGAGCAAAACACAAATCTGTGGGCATTAAAGAAGTACGTGGACACCTTCCCATCCCTTCCTGTGATTATTTCTGTCTTATCCTGATCTTCACCTATACCTCTGTAACTTGAGTCTTTTTCTTTTTCTCTAGATGAAAATGAAGTGCCAAAGGAAACAGAAATTTTAGCAGTATTTAAAATAATCAAAGATTTTCCAGAAGACACAATTTCCAACATTATGATGTCTGATGATTTTCTCACCCAGTGTGGCATCTTTAGCTGCTTAAATTAGGATTTAAGGACATTATTACCCTAATAATTAAGCTAAAAAAGGTTCTGGTTTTATCTAGTGAAACTCCCTGTTCTTAGTTACAGCACTAACTTCCTCCTCTGTTCCTGTTGTTCCTCAAAAGAGGTAAACCACAAGCATAGTATGAATGCTTAACTGTCTATTAGTAGTCGTTTGGTTTACCCCACTAATTCCAAGTTCTAGACTATTTTCTGTGAAGAATTCAAACATGAAATCGTAATATAATGAGTTTCATTTTCTACCAACTATCTTGTTAACATCCCTACAGATACCAAACATATCCTAATATTAACCAATACACTGTATGAAAGCTTTGGTGGTTTGAAAAGAAATATTATGCAAAAGATCAGTGTGCTTTCGTGTTATATGACACCTCTGCTTACTGAAATGGGCTTGGTAACACATACAGATATTTTTGGAAGAACAAAGGTAACTTTTGCAAATCTTACTTAATATCACAAATAATCTGATTATGATTTTTAATCCAGTGACCATTTCTGAAGGGTTAATTCTCCTCCCTCTCCACCCCTATATAGTAAATCTAAAAAAAAAGAAGTCATATCACTTAAGTCGTGAGAGCCAGGCAATGATACAGGAGGATCTGATTTCAGTCCTTACAGCAATGTCCCAACCCTGTGTTTTAACAAGATAGTGAGATTTTGTAATATTCAACTGCTTTTGAGTAAAGCTTAATTTCAAAATCCTTCTAAAACCAGCTTTGAGTGCTTTGAAAAATCTCTCTCAAATTGCTGAATATGTGCTATATTTAAACATACACACTCTTACTCCCACAATTTAGTAGATATCAATTTATACATATACTTTATTCATTGCAGAATTAGGACCTTATTCTCTTCTTTCTTAATAAATGTGCTCTAATAAGAATAATCCAAAATACAATATTTTACCAATGTAATCAAAGCTACTAACCGTTTTTCCTTGTGAGGACCACTATCCTGTCTTATTTACAATGAGCTGGGAGAATTTTTTAGTCTCTCCCCAGCCTTTTTAGATAATAAATTTATCACCTTCACTTCAATCATTTGTTCTGTCTTCAGTCTTATAGGCGGTATTTCGATTTCCATAGTTCAAAATGTTGTAGCACCGTGTTTGAATTATTATATCTCTGCTATACTTACACAGTCATTATCTTCTATTGCAATAATTGTATCCCATATAAAGCAGGTACTGCACAGCTTTAATTATATATAACCTGTATCATTTTAGCATACTATTATAGGGATTTTTATCGCATTCTTAATAATCTATTGTAACAGATGATCATACTTAATTTACAATAACATGTTTATTTCATGAATATTAATATGGTCCCTTTAGAAATTGTATAGCACACTTTCATTTTCAATATATTCATTCAACAATTTCAGTCTTAGGAACTATGACACCACTTTTTCTATGTTTTATTGAAACGCTCTGCACTGGGTTATGCAGGGCTGGTGACATCTATACAATTTTGTGTTGAAGTGCCTCACAGCAACAAAAGATTTTAAAGAAACTGCTTAAATCTTTTATAGTTAAGACCAAAATAATAGATTTCTGGAGTGAAATCCTCTCCCCACAGAAGTCAATAGTTTTCTACAAATTTGAGCAGGAAACAGACCTTATTCAAACAGATATTCATTCTGGTTCAATAAATCTGTCTATCACCGATTCCTTCCTTCCATATCTGTCTTTGCTTCCATTCACTACAGCAAAACAATTAATAAACATATATATAGCAATTAATATAAAATATAGCATTAGTAATTAAATATTTTATATACATATATACCCACACACATACAAATGTATATGTCAATCATCCAAATCACACAAGACATAAATATATGTGCAATGTTTCAATATATGGATTGTCTTCCATTTTCATATACCTTGAATAACATGGACATATTGACATCACTGTAGGTACACCATTTTTCATCTCTTACTATTTTTTATATTGTCACTGCAGGAGAATTATAAGGCATACTACCACAGTCAAATCATAAAGAAACTTTTTATAAATGAGTGTCATAAATACACATCTTCTTTAATAAAAAGTTTGTATGAAGTTTTTAAATGAATAATTCTAGTTTCTTTTTAATTAACCCATTATGCCTAAATAAAATTATTAAAGTTTTCATTGCATTCCCTATGCAAAGAAAGATGTGAAGCCACTTAAAATAACACTGACTTTTGTGTTTACTTAGCAGTTAAAGGCAGTATTTGTAGAATCGTAGAATCATAGAATGCTTTGGGTTGGAAGGGACCTTTAGAGGTCATCTAGCCCAACCTCCCCTGCAGTGAGCAGGGACATCTTCAAGTAGACCAGGTTGCTCAGAGCCTTGTCCTGCCTGACCTTGAATGTTTCCAGGGATGGGGCATCTACCACTTCTCTGGGCTACCTGTGTCAGTGTTTCACCACCTCCATTGTAAAAAATTTCTTCCTTATATCCAATCTGAATCTACCCACCCACAGTTTAAAGCCATTACTCCTTGTCCTATAGCAACAAGCCCTGCTGAAAATGTTTTTCCCATCTTTCCTATAGGCCCCCTTCAGGTACTGGAAGGCTGCAATGAGGTCATCCCAGAGCCTTCTCTTCTCTAGGCTGAATAGCCTCAACTCTCTCAACCTTTCCTCATAGGAGAGGTGCTCCAGCCCTCGGATCCTCTTTGCGGCCCTCCTCTGGACCAGCTGCAACAGGTCCATGTCCTTCTTGTGCTGAGGGCTCCAGAGCTGGACAGAGGACTCCAGATGGGGTCTCACCAGAGGAGGGCAGGGGGGCAGAATCACTTCCCTCGACCTGCTGGCCATGCTTCTCTTTATTCAGCCCAGGATATGGTTGGCCTTCTGTGCTGTGAGCACACATTGGTGGCTCATGTTGATGTTTTCATCCACTGGTACCCCCAAGTCCTTCTTGTCAGGGCTGCTTATAATCCCTTCATCCCCCAGCCTTTATTTATACTGTGGGTTGCCCTGATACAGATACTGGATGCTGCACTTGGCCTTGTCGAACCTCATGATGTTCTCACAGGCCTGCTTCTTGAGCTTGTCCAGGTCTCTCTGGATGGCATCCTGTTCTTCTGGTGTGTGTCACCAAGCGCTCTAATTTGATGCTCTGTCTGTTACCAAGACCTGAATTTTCATGAAACTTCAGGATTTAATTGGCTTTGACAAGATTTTTCTTTTCTGATATTTTACCCTTGTGTCACACTGCATTGCAGATGGGTTTAGTGTTCAAGGGAGCACTGACATGTAGTTAAGCAGGAAAACTTTGCCTTTAAATAACCTCATATACTTAGGAAACCAAATTTAAATGCTTTTTGATGCCTAATAAAGGAATGTGTTCAGTGAGACTCGCTGAGTCTAGGTACCCAGATAACCAAAATGCAGCTAAATCAAAGGAAATCTGTTGCAAGGACTGAAATTCAGTATACTTTTTAGACCTCAACTTAAAGTCATTATACTTCACACTAGTCATGATCAAATCACTTTCTTAATTAAGATTGTCCCATAGTATCTCAAATATTACAGCTACTTGTTAACTCAGAAACAGTAAAACAATCACATATGTCCCCATTTTGGTCTCTTCTCCCAAGTAACTAGCAATAATACAGGAAGCAATGACCTCGAGTTGTGTCAGGGGAGGTTTAGACTGGATATTAGGAAAAATCTCTTTACTGATAGAGTAGTCAGGCGTTGGAACAGGTTGTCCAGGAAAGTGGTGGAGTCACCATCCCTGGAGGTGTTAAAAAATCATGTGGATATGGCACTTCAGGACTTAGTTTAGCAGGCATGGTGGTGATGGGCTGATGGACTTGATGATCTTAGAGGTCTTTTTCAACCTTAATGATTCTATGATTCTATGATCTACTGTACACTAGAGATTAATTATTTCTCCTAAATCTTATCTAGCTTTCTTGACCTTCTCTTTCTTCAGCCTTCTTTGTCTCTTTAACTAGGGAAGGAAATGGCTTTATTTTGTAGACACATCTCCGTGGAAATCATTTGCACTATGATTTTTCCACTAAGTTCATAAAACGATGAAACACTGAGCAGATAATTTCTAAGCTGTAAATTTCATTTGTATTCACTAGTTCCACAACCCCCACTCCCCCCCGCCGTTTTCTTCATAGCTAATATTAAACATCTGGAGTCTGAAAATAGAGCCTTTAGTTATACAAATAGACGATCTTGTCTGAACTTATCTCTGGACAAGTGTTACAGCCCACCTGCGGCTGTTAGTTCCCTGAATATTCAGATTAAAGACCTGGTCAAGGCAGGTCATGGACAAGATACAAGAGTTGTTTTTCCATTAAATCAGGCTAAGTGGTACAAACGAAATGGGCTTCAGTCTTGTAGTATGGGACAGGTTCATGGCAAACATCTGGACCTGTCACATGTGGAAACATATTTAGGTGTCCTGTTGACAGATAGCCATAAAATGCTCTAATATGTTTTTCCAAAATTAAATTCTGAGTATTGCATGGAGTACTTAAATACATGCCCAGATTTTATCATCTGCCAATTTGATAAAGCTCGGTCTGTTCTGTTAAGTGAAACAGACAATGAAGCATTACTTACCCATATTTTATGTATAACATTTATTCAATTATTCACTCAGAAATAATACACTTCATATGGGGTGTTTTGTTTTAGACCTCAAGCAACAAAGACTTTAAAAAAGAGGCTTGCTTACTGTCATATTTGTCATTCAAGGTTATCTGTATGAGAGAGGATTGAATGTCTAACCTAAGGTTTCATTTTGGGTTTTTTTCTGTCTCTTCCATGGTCAGACATCCTGTTCAGAATAAGCAACACAACCTAAAAATCACATCCAGTAAGCAATAAGGAAAAGGATCAGAAGCATAAGTTTTACTCCATGTTTCAGACTCATGGTCATCATCTGAAGAATCAAATGTATTTATCATACTGATGTGAGGAAGAACACGCCAAATGACCTTTACTGGTAAAAGACCCTTGAATAGAATTATGACTAATAAATAAGTAACTATATGTTTTGAGAAACTTTTTACTATTTGTTCTTTTTAACATATTATATATTTTCTTGTTTTTATGTTTTCAAAATTTTTATAACTTTTTCCTTTCTTCACTATTCCAGATGGAAATTTTGAAAAGGAGTAAGATTTTCTGTTGCCTTTCTGAAAAATAAAAAAACGAGAAGTTGGGATACTCCCAACCTCTTATTTCATCCTTACTATGTTTTATACATAATATAAGTGTACACAAAAATCAGATTCTTCCACAATACAACTGTTGAGGTCTTCTACAAATAAAGCAACCAGTCTCACATGTGCAGCACATGCAGAGTACAACATGACACCACAGTGCAGTACTTCACACTGCCATGCTGTATCCAAGCATAATAAGTGTAATCAGCATAATAACCATTAATAATCATTAACTACATTAACTTATTAAAGTTGCATGAAATTGCAACATATATCACAGTCTCGTATTCTATCTTTGGGTTTATTTTCCTTAAATAGCTTGCTTTCGCAAAAAGAAAGTGAAATCAGGGATGCTAAAACAACTGAATAGAGAAGGTAAATAAGCACTAAGAACAGTTTAGCCAGAGTGTTTCCAAACACCTCCAGCTTGGCCTTCTGAAATCATTCACAGAACTTCTTATCTGGGTTTTTAATTTTCAATTATTTACATATAAATAATTTGTGTAAAATGCTTAATTATTTTTTTAAAGAAGACAAAAATATTTTTTAATTTCATCTAGGCAAGAATATGAAAATAATAAGTATCCTCTAAGTGTTTTCACTAAGCTTTCAAAAAAATGTTAATGTTGATTTCTTTATACACATTTTAGAGGATTTTTCCTATTTCTGAAATGACTGTAAGACATGAAAATACTTAAGGTTTCATTCCACCATCAAGAACTATGCATTGTCTCATATTTCTTACTAATGTGCGGTGTAAAGTACAAAGATGCAGAGAAGTCAAATTTCCTGTTAACTGCACTTCGGTAGATTCAGAAATAAGCTGTATTTCTTCAAGCTTGCAAAGAATTCTCCTGCCAGAGTTGAGTATAACAAAACTGTGCAATGCTTCAGTGCTCTTGAGGTGAAAAAGTTTCTCTTCTCTGGAAACCTAACCTTAAAATAAATGTGCTCAATAATTTTCTATACAAAAATCGTTACAGGACCAAAGACATCCTGTGCTGACAAGCATTAGGAGCAAATATCAAACCTAAAAAGGGAAAGTGATTTCAGAAATGCAGCTCTCCAGGACACTATTAGGTTTAATTTTATTGAATGGGCTTTATATCTATGTAGTATGGCTTTATTTTCATATATCAGAAGATTGACAAAAGTAGATATGTGACAAAGCTGGAATACATTTTCACCAAGAAAAGGCCAATGAGCAAAACTTCTGTAATGTTTCATGTGCTGATTTTCTTGCTTCTGTGTTCTTAGTTTAAGGGTCTTCTAATTTCAGAAAAGCATGCTGCAAGGCTTTAAATTAACCAATTGACATTGTTTGAAAAATCAATCATAATAAAGGCATAATGTCATATTATTTATGATGATTTAGTAAAATTATTCTTCACTAAGACCCACTATGATTTAGATAGGAAGCAACAAAACACATAGATATAAAGCAATGATATAAACCCAATCTTCCATCTATCTAATTGCCAAACACTTGAAGTCTCTTGTTTAAAATCTGTCATGCCTTACACATTTAAAATACCATGTCTATTTATTCCACTATCTACCTTCCAGGCTTGGGGCAGTCAAGTCTCTTTCTAATCTTATTCATATAAAACAAAATATTTATTTCCACTTTCAAATATATTTCCAGATAGGCTGCAACTCTTTTTCCCTGTGGTACCCTTGAAAATTCATGACCTTTTACATAAAAACAAATAAGCATTTCTACAGCATGGGGTGGTTAGAAAGGTTTTCAAATAGGGGTCCCAAATTAATAAACTCTTAGCTGTGCATTTTCTGTTGCTTACAAATATTTTAATAAGCAAAGCTAAAGTTCAAGTCTTTGCCCACAAAGTGTTAGTGGCGCCTTATAGAAATCTGGTCAAACAGTTATTTAGAGTTCAACATGGTGTTACTCTATTGTCATTAAAAAAGAAGTGTTTTTTCCCTTTTTTCCCCAAATAAAAATTATGCATACAGATACCTGATGTGTGCCACATATATGAATATTGCAGTCGAGATTTTAGATAATGTGGAAGGTATAATATATTCAGGTAAATTGATTCAGATTTAGGTTTTGCCAGTTATATTTTGCAAAAAAACCCATGCCTTTCTTCATGCTAGACTGCTTTATGGTTTGTAAAACATCACTTAGCTCTGTGCTTGCTCTAGAAATAGAACTGTATCTAACAACTCACATATAATACAACAAGAGTCTAGCCACTAATGCTACTTTTTAAACTATAACTCTACACTCAGAAATTAAGGTTAATGAATAGTAATATATTTGAATTTGCATTAAATCTTGGCCTTGTTCTTCATAAAAAAGATTTTTTTTTTCCCTAAAAGCAACAACACATGGAAAGGGCAAGTGATCATACGAGACACTGAAAGAAGTCACTGTGGAAATGACAAAGAACTACCTGAATTTTTAGTTCTAATCCACTTGTACATTCAAATATTTCCAGAAGAAGTTAGGATTACCTAAGCCATACTGGCAGAGTCTTGAGTTACTCAGTTTTAGGCTCTGTTCTGCAGAGGAAGGCAAGTACCATCTATGGGTTTTCAGCTCTCTGCAGACTCCAGGCAAATCTCAGTAACACACTAGCAAGAGAAATATTGTAATTAAAAATAACAGTAACTGCTTATAAGTGGCCCAAAATAACACGTGTCATTAAGCAGTGACTCATACACTGCAATTATCTTACATTGAAATGGATCATTTAAGACATAGCTATAGCTCTTACTAAGTAACTTCTAAAAACCACCAATTAAAATGCCTATATTAGATTTCTTTGAGTATAACTGGCAAATATTTCTCCTTTTGCACTTCAAAATTACAATAGTGTTTACCTTGATTATTTCAACTTTTTAATCTTCCCTCAACACACGTGAAAAGTTCACTAACTCAGCACAGCTGCTTTCTATTTAAATCTATCCATGCAGTTTTCTCCCACAACTCTTTTCACACTGTCCTGCTCAATATGCATAGACTTTCCCATTTTGAAGTTTCAAGAAACATAAACTACATGGATTCAAGGACTGCACATTCATGAAGTCTTTTATCTCAGACACATTCATCTTAACTTATACAGGCAGCCAAAGACAGCAACTCATGGAGGCACCTTCTCTGTTTTCAGAGAAGAGACACAGACTCTTATGAAGAGCAGAGAAGACTTCATGTGGTTTGAATCACCTGGTTAAATATCTCCCTTTCCTGCTCTCTGTCCCACAGGGAGAAGAACACACTCAGACTGCGTAGGATGATGCTGGGCATTTGGGTTCCACAAACTTTTTTGGTATAGAAACTCACTAGCTTCCTCCGAAGCAATATTGCACCATCTTTTTGAACTGATGGACTGATGTCATTTCTGGGTTGTTCTCATGGATCATGCATCAGTGCAATTAATGCACTTTTTATATGTTTCTGAAAACCATTATTCTAAAGGATAGGAAGAATTACTTTGAGAACTTCCTCAGTGTTTCCCATATTCATACAGCATCAGTAACTCAAATAGTGAAAGATTTCCCAGTGAAATCTAAGAACACCCTCTTTCAAATATTCACTTCTATAGGCATTCTGGAGAAGAATGAAGTGCATTTTTGTTTATTGTCTATGCAGCTAAACAGAAAATAAGTTGTTTCATTTTCTGGAATATATTTGGAAATTATATTACAGTCATTATTTAATGGAATAATAATAAGGAAAACACTCTGGAAATTATATAATTTTTTATATTGGTAATATTTTCTATCTAGTTTTATTGGTTTAGTGTTCATTCATTCTACTTGCTTTTTTTCTTTTGTGGGGAGGGGAGGTTATGTGGTGGTTTTTTCCTGTTTTTATGCTGCCCAACACACAGGGGAAAAATCTAGTGGGAAAACTTATGATAGAAGACACTACGTATAGTTTTCCTCCACTCTTCATATACATACCTATTACTTTCTACCATTGAAAGTATTTGTGCAGTTCAGATAAAGTTTAGGCATGATCAAAGAAATCATAAAAAAAACAAATAAATCATAAAACAGAAATAAAGTATACGTATCCTGAAGAATTAGCATGTTTTCTTCACGGCCAGAGACTCTACTTATCTAACAAAGATTAGTTCACTCAGTGGTAAAATAAAGAGCATTTTCCATGTTGGGATACCAGAGAAATGCAGGCAATTCATCTCATTATGAACAGTAGCCAAGAAAAACGGTTTTGGACATTTTTATGATCCATCTTATGAAACTGTATTGTTTCTCCAGCACATAGGCTACCTCTGGTGAGGAGTTTGACTTTGAAAACTTGAACTGGGAATAGAACATGCCATCTGCATGTGTCTCCAGGGATGAGTTGTAAGAAAAGGAATAGCAACAGGCTATAGCTTTATTTCAAAAACCAACATAGGAAGAAATTACATGTCAGTTGGACTTCTGTAAAGTCCAGCCTGTGAGGCCCAGAACTTGGCTGAGGACTGATTATCTTTCTACCTCTTTTTACCTTTTAACTGAATGTGCAGGTGGTGTGGTGTTGCAAATGAGTGGTTAGGTTGCCTAAATGATCACTCAAAGGTTTTGCAAGAAACGATTTTACTGAAAATTTAGAAAATGTGATCTTACAAAGTTCATTGGCAAGTTTCGCTCTATTACCTATTAAATGAATGGAATATAAAATTGAAGGGGCCTTTGAGTAGGAAATGATTTATACAGAGTGGAAGAAAAGTGTAAGCGGTAAGGAAGACTCTCATGTTGAGTCACCAGGTTCAGACCCCCTTGCTTTCTAAACTCCTCAGAGCAGAGCCTAGGTTGTAGGTGGATCCAGAACTGGCTTTAGACCACAACAGTTTATGTGTAAGGAATATGTTTAGCAGCAATTCAGAGTGAATTCACAGTTAAAGGAGAGAATCACAGGAATTTAGCAACTATTAATCACTGGTTAACTTAGCATTTACACAGTGATTGATAAGAATTTGCTGTTACAATCACAGTAATAGAATGTTTTGAATCAATTCACATACACACACACACACACACACACACGTGCAATCACACTCACTTACAATAAAAATTCATCTCGAGTTCAGTGAAATCAAATGATTTCTCAACGGGCCAAGATTGAATCTCAAGGAGATCAGCCCAGATAGTTCACGAGTTACTCTGAGAGGCGTCCCACTCAGAGAGAATTACTGGGCGCAGCCCGCTATGGACCAGAAGAGATCAAAGGGCCTTCTTAGGTACCACGGCTTATAGGGTCTCAAGATGATTGAGTGATGCGACGAGGAAGGCCAAGGCTCACCTGGAATTGAAGCTGGCAAGGGATGTCAAAAACAACAAGAAGGGCTTCTTCAACTACATCAGCAGCAAAAGGAAGGCTAGGGACAATGTGCAGCCGTTGCCAAATGAGATGGGTGTCCTG
>Ga0065711_1040821_pt1 | contig 16650 bp, 10 predicted proteins | sample Hoacrofraction12_FD_59098 | JGI IMG/M metagenome (GOLD analysis project Ga0065711, IMG submission 59098) | Hoatzin crop microbial communities from Cojedes, Venezuela - Epithelial fraction 12 v2 (version 2) | ecosystem: Host-associated > Birds > Digestive system > Esophagus > Crop | place... | reverse complement strand
CCCTTGCTCCCTCCCGGGGAGGCTCGGCGGGAGTGGAACGGCGGGCGGGAGGCACTTTTGAGCGCTCGGATTTAAAAAACCGCGTTTCCCGCGCAGACCTGGCGTGCAGGGGAACGGGGAGAGGGTCGGGTCCAGCCCCGGCTGCGGCGCGGGCGCGTCCCTCGGCGGTGCCGGCGGTGCGGAGGGCGCTGGGCCGCGGCCTGGCGAGCGGGGCGCGGGGAAGCAGCTGGTCGGTGCCAGACCGTGAGGGGAGGGCCCTGCTGGGGAGAATCGCCTGGCCTAGGCAGGCAAACACCGCTCGTGCTTCGCTATCGAAGTCCTCGCAGGGTGTGAGCAGCGCCGTGGCGAGCAACGCTGCAGGAGCTGTTAGAAAACCCGAACCCCAGAGGCAACGAGCTACCTTTCAGTTTCTTTATGGCTTCGCTAACCAAAAAAAAAAGAATAACACGAAGAACGGTACTGTCTGCCTCCAGATAAATTATCAAATGGGTATTTTGGTAGGTACCTGCCCAACAAGTGTTGGCCTGGTGCGATGGGAAGGAAAGTGCTGTCTGCAAGGAAGGGCCGTGTTTGGAGAAAGGTGAGCAGGTGAGAGCTGCATTGGCCTAAAGCTGTTCTCTGGGGCTGAACTGGAGTGCGGTGTCTAGTTAAGGCCGGTCTCCGGATGCTTAAAATAGCTGGTCTTTGCGAGCCGTGTTTGCAGGACCTCCTCATTCCTCTCTGCAATCCTTTTCTCTCTTTAGACCAATGACACCATCAAAACTTTGTTTTGATTCCCCAAAGATGAAAAATTCTACTTCAATTATTCTGCAAGTAAATCTCTTTTTAAAAAAATTCTTGCATGGCTATGAATAGAATGACATAAAAAGCATTTGAATTGACAGCGGTTGTTGTGAAACGTGATGTAAGTCATCTTTCCTAGCGTTGCCTTCCAGTGCGCAGCTGCGAGTGCTGTGCTTTGCAGGTGGCTAAGCTGGGGTGCATAACCATAGCAGCAGTGCACAGCAGCAGTTTTGATTATATCAAAATAATTATGTTTTGATTGTATCAAATTATGATTTGATTTTTGAAGGGTGGCTCAATGAGAATTTGGTATTCCAGAGTGAAATGCTTTTGGAAATACACTCAAATAGCTGAATGAGATACAATGTACTTATGTATTAAAATTCAATTTGCTATGCTCGGGTAGACATAGATGAGAGAAATTTGAATAATGTGACCTATCACATATGTTTAAAAATTCTACAGAGAAGTTCAGTATCAGATTAGAAAATGGACTAGACAGGAAAATACATGGAAATTAGGAACAAAATTCACTAATGCTAATAGTAGGACAGGATGAGCACTTAAGGTGTCAGAGCAAGAAAGAAACGGATTGCATAATTTTACCTGAGACCATTGTATAGCAGCTTCTTTCAAAGGCTCTTAGTATCTCCCACAGACATTAATATACTGACAGTGATGTATGTATATATGTGCATACCATATAAACGATATACACTATGCATAATGTATACATAATGATACATACATACGCTTTAGATATATGTTAAATAAATATGTACATGCATATATGCTTGGATATATAGATAAGTACATGTGCATGTATGTACGTATTTTCCAAATTGGTGTGAAATTTCAGGTGAAACCAGAGTGTACAGAAAGAGACTCATCCAGGGTCTCGCACGCAGTGGGGGTCACCGCTGTAAAGATGAGGGAGCAACCTGGGAACTCTGAGCACAAGAGATTTTATCTTCCTAAAGCTGCTCACTTTAGGATACATGGAGCAAATTCCTGCCCCAATGAAGTCAAGAGCCGCAATTTTGATTCACTTCAGTAGGTCCAAGAGTTCACCCACAGCTGCTGTTTCACACTGTCCTCACGTTAAAGTTTGACTGACTTGCAGGCTGTATCAGTACAGCTCTCTTATTCCAGAATTACTTTTTTTTTCCCAAAAAAAAGGGCTCATATAGCTGCCAAAACTGTGTTTAGATTATGCTATTTAAAATTTATAACTTTGTTTGCTATGCCCATAAATCATGTTCTATGAAAACTCACTCCAAAACCAACTGAAAACACTGCAGTACTGAAACATCTAGACAGATACCAAAAATCATATGTTCATTGACAGAACCACAGGATTATTTGGGTTGGAAGGGGCCTTTAAAGATCACCTAGTCTAACCCTCAGCCACGGTATTTACTCTCAACTGAACGTAATCTTAAACATCCAGATTTTGTGAGTGCTGCACAATTATATTGGCAGTAATGACAAGCTATCTTGGAATTTACAGCACAAAAGTACTAAGTGTATTTAATCTTAAACCACTTTGTGTGAGGAACGATACTCACCAATGGAGAGATTCAGCAAGTTAAATTTTAAGTGCACTAAGCAGAAGATTAAATTAGAACTATGACAAGAAATACAGAAAATGTTGATGAAGAGGATTGGGTTTTAGTCCTGGGAAAAGAGAAGATAAAGGAGAGAATATCACCTTCCTCTTCAGTATTCACAGCACAAACCTGATAGCACAAAAGTCTTGGCAGGTTACTTTCAGCACACAACCCTCCAAATTTATTTCTTTTTTTCTTTGACTTACGAGCGTTGCTTTGTCTCTTGGTTTCTTCCTTTCAGATGAATCCTTTAAACATACTGGTATCCCACTCTAGGGCCTTTCTCAGAAAGGAGCTGCCTTTAGTTGAAATCCCTCGTAACAACCGAACTACCTTAATGTGCTAACAGCATCCTTTCAGATTACTTTTTCAGCTCTGTCTTTGAAGTTTGATGGTACCATGAGCCGCTCAGAGATGTCCACATAACTGAGGTTGAGCTTTTGGGCTATCAGATCCTACCTGGTAATGTTTTACGTTTCTCTGTAGTTAATTTATGCGCCATAGTAATTACTTTTATATTGTATGTGTGTGGTAATAATCCACTGGGAAAAATCATCCTAGCAGGGGAAAGTTCTAAGGGGTCACGCCGAAGGAGAGGTGACTGCTTGTGGTGCGGCTCCCTTCCTGCAGCTGGAGCATCGCCGGGGCCGGGGCTGAAATGCCGCCCGCAGCGCCCTGGACCTTAGTGACCTGTGGGAAACACATGTCAAGTGCGAGACCTGATGTGTCAGAGCCTTTTATAGACGTGCAAAGGGGCGTTTTCGTTTTCATCGTGTCTCATGCCTGCTTTCCACGCAGAAGCAGCTCCTACCACCGCGTAGTTTTAGAGTGCAAGAGTGAACTAACACGTCCCGGAGAGCGAAAGGAACATAAAAGAGTCCGGTAACATATATAAAGGTGCGAGAACCATGTCAAAATACCTCAGATAAATCTTGGCTGTCACACAGAAGCTGTAGGCCTCTGAGCAAGACGGGTGTTCCAGCTCCTCACTTTCTCTGTCCTTAAGAGGGCAGCATTACGATACAGTGGAGCATCCCTCCCAGTTAACTTTGAATCAAAGGCACCTCAATCTGTTTTACTTTCGTTAAACTTCGTTTTTATTTTCCTGAGGCTGTGCAAGTTGACTTTGTCAGCTGTGTTTTGTCCCAGCTATGCAGTTGCAGCCACTTGCTCATTTAGGCAAAGGTTATAAGAGTTTAGTTAAAAAAAGGAAAGGGCCTCTCATATTGCGATGGAAGAGTATGTAATAGTGATACGTGAAATCAAAACATGAATTTGAACAAACATGAACCATTTTCTTTTCAGACAAGTAACACCTTCTTACACAAAATAAGCTCAGAACATTCTAGGTTTTTCCCTCTTTGTTTTTAAAAACAAATGAAAATACTTTTGGAGTAGAATAAGTCAAACCAAAAAGTGTTGCATTTTTTTGTGTATTTTGTTTTAGCACACTGGTAGGAACTAGAACCTGGGGTAGCACCCAGACAAACACTGCTGTTGCTCTAACATCACTCCCATCTCAGGCAGAACCAGCTCTTTTGGTGCTGCCACAGCACACAACCACCCTTAACAGCTGCTGAAAGGCCACCACAGAGCTCCCATCCTACAGGCAGTTCCTGACAGTGCACCACTAACCTGCTTCTGCTTCCTCTCTGCTGCGTGGATCATCAATCAGATTAAAATGCAATGCAGTTTTTTTGGCAGAAGGATGCTGTACCTATTTAACTCAAAGGGCCTAGGGAGTGTAAAGTGAGCTTTATCCCTGACCCCACAATCACAGCTCAAAAAGCAAACTTCCTAGGAGTTGGTGGTGGTCACACAGGTACAACACATGTTTCTCGGATTTTGCCTGAAATCGTACTTTCAATGGGATTCTTGACATGTTTAAACAGCATTGCAAGATTAGATTTTATGTTTTTAAGTTTAGGACACCTAGAAGGAAACAATTTTGTTTAGGACCCATTAGAGGAAGAAGCTAAGAATATAGAGCAGCAGTCCTCTGTCTTACAACAGAATGATGCCTTAGTAGACACAAATTTAACAACAATAATTCAGTTCAAGGATATCCTGTTTCTCTGTGAGAGAATGAGAACTGTCAAGAATATATTTACTTTGAAAAACTGTCACTAGCACTTACTATTTCTTTAGTAGACCTTTAAAAGTTTATCAAAATGCTGTGCAATTTTCAAGGCATCCCTCTGTGACACACAGGGTGCCTTGTTACTAGATAGAGAAGCCCTGTGAGCATACTTGACTGTTGATCAGGATTTAAGACTTGATTAAATTTCAGTGATTTGACTGTTTATTGGGTTGTTTAGTAGCCTTTTTATATGGCACAAAATATGGACACATTAACTTTTTCAGTAGAATCATGCACATACAATTTATAGCATCCTGCTGGAAGTAGGACATCTGATTACATCTGGCACCTCAGTACTATATTGATTTCATTCTCTGTCTCACCAGCATGGAAACGAGTTTCGTGCTGCTAAAGAGACAAGATTCCCAAAACTAAATCCAAGAGTGTGTTAAAAGGTTAAACAGACAGTAATCCACCAGGTGCTCAGAATCTCTCAAAAGCATGCTTATTGTCCTTATCACCTCTCTCAGATCTTGTAATCTAACTCAGGCTGTTCCCACGCAGCACGAAATAAGGAAATGAAAATCAGTGATTTTGTCAGAGTGATTAATAGCCAAGGCTGATTACTGGACCCTTAGTGAGTATATATTTTAGAACTCTGAATAATGTCTAAAGGGACTTTGAAAGATTTTTTGTTTTGAGCAGGATGGATGCTACATTTATTCAAAAGAAATTGTATGGGATGTGTGGAACTTTTGGAAAGCTATGCTTCCAAAGGAGACCTGTAAATATTTTATGGCGAGAGAACTGTGCAGTTTCAATGATCTATGGGACACTGCCATATTTCTTCTGTTTTTTTTTTTTTTTAACATACTGTTATTTTATTTTTACAATTTTAAGCAGAAAATCCAGAGTAGGACTCCTAAGCTCTCAGTCCTTCCTTCCCATTCATTCATGATATATACATGTGCAGATAACTTTATCACTTATGGCTTCCATTTCTTCATTGGAATACGTCTAATTCAGACATTCTGAGGATTTCTGAGTTGTTTAAGTAGGTTACAGGCCTGCATTTCAAGCCTCACACTTGCTAATGATTGCACAAAAGACAAATCTGATGTATTTCAGTACACAGACTGCACAAAAGAACAGAGCTATCAAACAGCCCGTGGGAAATGCCAGAACTATAAACTATGGACTTGAAGATAACAGAACTGGGAAAGACCTAAAGACAGGCATCTTCTTGCCCTGGGGCAGGATCAATCTGACTACAAACATCCCTAGTAGTCAATTGTCTAACTTCTTAAAAAGGACCAGAGAGCCGCTGAGGCAATTTCTTCCAGTTTTTAACAGCCCTTACATACAGAATACTCTAAGTTTCCTCTGTCCTCTCCAACCCCCATGTCAAAACAAAGTCTCTGTTGCTCTAAGGCATCCTTTTTTCTTACAGCTTGTCCTATTCCTGCCAGATTTGAGAACCACGTCATTGCACACCAGCCTTCTCTCTATTGGAGAGCTGTTACTGTATGTTTTCCCACACTCTGTTGAGTTCTTTAAGGTCCTTTCTTAAAGGCTAAAGGGTTTTGAACCCTCTTATCTTTCCTTCTCAAACTTGATGGTATTTATTCACTGTTCATTTGTTATCAACTTGGTCCATATATTCTTTTTTCTGAATTACCGTCATCGCCATTTAGGGTTTTCGGGATCAAATTCTATCCTATCACTGTGATGAGTAGAGAGATCAAATTTTTTCCTCTTTTTGCAGTAAGTTATCTTTCTTAAAGAGTGATCGATCTTCTATTTAAGAAATGTTTTCTTCTTTATGTGTTCATTGCTGAGTGTACTGGCCACTGAGAGTGATGTTCCTTGGAGCTACAATAATAAAATGCTAATAGTAATGCTTATAAAACTCAAATATAAGAGTTTATTTTGAATATAAATTGCATTTGTTATTTACTGTTCTGCTTCTGCCTCTAGAGGGTGTCTAGTAATGATCTGATGAAAGGATAAAAAAAGTATGCTGGATTTTGGTAAGAAGGAAGTCATCTAGAAGAATATATTCTAAAACTCTAAGTATAAACTAAGCCTCAAGAAGATTCCATCATGCTAATGTAACTTTTTAAAGATCTATGCTTTATTTCTTTGTAAGTCTGTGAAGAAGATCAAAGCCACCTCTTCTATTTGTAGGAAAACAGTATGTTCGCTTTTACCTATGTTGTTGTGTTGAGCCTCGTAGAGTTCTCAGGGAGAGGGAGAATTCCGATAAGGTTTAAAGATGTGGAAATAAAGACAGAGGAATATGAATTTGGGAAAATTTTGTCAGAGAAGGAGAGTAAATTATTTTGTTTTCATGGTGGAAAAGGACCTGTGGGTGGTGGTTGACAGCCGGCTGAACATGAGCCAGCAGTGTGCCCAGGTGGCCCAGAAGGCCAATGGCATCCTGGCTTGTACCAGGAATAGTGTGGCCAGCAGGAGTAGGGAGGTGATCATGCCCCTGTACTTGGCACAGGTGAGGCTCCTCACTGCAAGAAGGATGTTGAGTTGCTGGAGCATGTCCAGAGAAGGGCAATGAAGCTGGTGAAGGGTCTAGAAAGCGAGTCTTATGAGGAGCGGCTGAGAGAACTGGGGTTGTTTTAGCCTGGAGAAGAGAAGGCTGAGGGGAGACCTTATTGCTCTCTACAACTAGGTGAAAGTGTGGTGAGATGGGTGTAGGTCTCTTCTCCCAAGCAACTAGTGACAGGACAAGAGGCAATGGCCTCAAGGTGCATCAGGGGAGATTTAGATTGGATATTAGGAAAAATTTCTTTACTGAAAGAGTTGTGAAGCATTGGAACAGGCTGCCCAGGGAAGTGGTAGAGTCACCATCCCTGGCAGTGTTCAAAAAAAGTGTGGATAAGGCACTTCAGGATATGGTTTAGTAGAAAAGGTGGTGCTGGGTGGATGGTTGGACTTGATGATCTTAGAAGTCTTTTCCAGCCTTAATGATTCAATGATTCTAAATCTGTATCACAAGTGCTCACTGAAAGTGAGTAGCACTAAAGGTGCTTACTCCCTATCCCCTCTCCTTAGGTTTACGAAGACCATGTCTTGCATGTTGGGTAATGTTCTTTGTGCAGCATCTCACTGCATACCTGTGAAAGACAGATATAGCAGAAAGAAAAGAGGAGGTAGGAAACTATACAAAGATACTAGGAGAGAGGGAGAGAAGAATACAGAAACAAAAGGAAGAAGTGTAAGAGTATATGTGTTTGCAGGACAAGTCGCAACAGTTTTGTTTGTGAAACTTTGTATTTTGAACACACAGGAAAAAGGTCAGACTGATGCTGAAACATAGTGAAGAAGTAACTTTGCATACTGCATCTTTACGTAAAGACTGTTCTGATCATAAGTCAAAAACTGATACAGAAGTAGTGATACATGGATAAAGGGTGAAAATGGAATCTTCCTCTTGGTTAAACCAATGAGTATATTGTCACTGACTTCAGAGTAAGAAAAACATGATTTTGAGACCTTTTATACTGGATCAAGTATGGAAATTAGTCACCTAAATATTGGTATTTGTTGACCCTCATATTATACCCATCCTTCTGAAGATGGGTAGGTAGGATAATGGTTTTGAAATCAGTTGTGCCCTTGGCCATGGCTATGCTAGACTGTTTAAGATTGTTTACAGAGTTTAACACATGCCCTGGCTGCTGCTTCCCAATATAATTTTGAAGTAAACACCAGGATTATAGTTTCCTGTTCATTCTACCCTTTCCTTTTCCTATGGAAAAGAGATAAGTGCACATCCTCAGGTTGCTGTAGGGCACTTCTCATCCCCTTTCCTCTGGTTTATGAAGACAATGGGTTCTGTGTTGGGTAATGTGCTTTGTAAAGCATCTCACTGCATACCTGTGAAAGACAGATACAGAAGACAGAAAATAGGAGGTAGGAAACTATACAGAAAATATACGAGGAGAGAGGGAGACCTAGTCTGGAAGGTGGATAGACGGTGTACAGGGTTCATAGAACCACAGGAACTGGCTATAGACCCAGCCTTTTTCCTAAAGAGAGGTTTTAGATGTATAAGATCCTAGTGTGTGCACAATTTACATTAATGTGGAGTGATTTATACAAACCTGGTTTATCTAGCAGGAAAAAGAAAAGTAAAATGGAGTGGAGAGGGAGGTGTTGATTGCTTTTCCCTGGTATCAAGTGATAGAACACATGGGAATAGTTCAAAGCTGCACTAGGGGAGGTTTAGACTGAACATTAGGAAACATTTCTTTACCAGGAGGGTGGTGAAACACTGGAACAGGCTTCCTAGAGAGGTGCTTGATGCCCCAAGCCTGTCAGTGTTCAAGAGACATTTGGACAATGCCGGTAATAACATGCTTTAAATTCTGGTCAACCCTGAATTGGTCAGGCAGTTGGACTAGATGATGACTGTATGCCCCTTTCAACTGAAATGTTCTATTCTATTCTATTCTATTCTATTCTATTCTATTCTATTCTATTCTATTCTATTCTATTCTATTCTATTCTATTCTATTCTATTCTATTCTATTCTATTCTATAATTAATAGCTAGTGTTTTTCTACTGTTTTTACATGTAATATTTCAATAACTTAGAGTAATTAAAAAGATGTATTCCTTTATATGGTTTATCAATGTATTTCAATTGTAAGTTTTATCTCCTGGTAAGATGCTGCCTTTCCCACATGCACAGGTCAGGAGAGGGTGCAGATTTTATTTATCGGAAAAAAAACCCAGTTGCATTTATAGGTGAAACAATGAGTACAGTACTTTGGTACACTATTCCTTTCCATCCACCCCTCATTGGACTTCTCTGCTTTCTTGATGCAATTCTGACTTCTGAAGATAAAAAAGGTAAATCATGTTCATAAGTCATCCATGGCATAGCATGCAGACTTTGATAGAGTTATGTGGGAAATGATCTTGAGACATCATAAAATCTTCATAAATACATACACTTTCTAAATTTAAACGCTATCTGTAACAGGGTCAGTTTTGGAATACATTTCCTTAAAAGAATGGCAAATTCATGTTCACTGATAATTCTTTGTCGTCCACTTATCATATTTCTTCCTACACAGAGATAGATTCGATTAAAAGTATTTTTCATGCCTTAGAGAACTACAGAGTGGTTTTATTCAGAAAGGTTGCTTCATAGAAAGTAAATTGACTTGCAATTTTTAACAGTGTGTGCTGTATATCATTTAGAATAATGTACGATAAAATGAAAAATAATGGCTGAGGTCTAGTCCCCTTGCAGATAATGGCAAAACTCGCATTAAATTTAAGCAGAGTGGGATCTGATTGTTTGAACAAATAGAGAAAGTCTCTATTCTGTCACTCCTTGACAAAGCCTTATTCCTCTGTGTTCATTTCTTGTCGGACGTAGCCTGTTTTAGGCCCAAATTCAGCTAATAAATAAGCAACCCTCATCACCAAAGCACTTGAAAATGTACATTTAATGCTTTCTAGAGTAGAGATGGATTACTGGATCAGTCTTACGAGAATAAATAGCCAGAGTTTTCTCATTACAAATGCAAAAGATTTAAGGTTGGAAAATGCCGAATCAAATATAATTCTGTGTCTTTGCAGATTTATGGTTTAAGATAATATACGACACCAGGAATATGATTAATCAATAAGAGTAAACAATTTTGTCAAGAGTAAAATTATGCACCTAATTTATTTTCATTGAAAAGGATGGCAATTTGCAAATTACAGAAACAAAATGGAAGAGCTGATTAAAAGCATTATAAAAAAGCTACAAAGTGGTGGTAATGTGTTCCATTCTAATGTGTAAATGAAAAGAAATATAGCTAAAATGACAGCTGTAGTAAAAAAAACCACTGTGCTTCATTTCAATTTGTTACCTTAAAAAAACAACACAAGTTTAAAATATTTAATCATTTAAATTATTTCCCAAGGACAGATTCAGAGTAGTATGCATTTGCTTTTCTTCTGATTTCTTTAAAGATCATATTGTTTAAATATTTCACTTTGCTGGAACATTCTACTTGCATTATCATAATGCATGAATAAGTTTTTCTAAGCGAGGTATATTATGTCAAATATTTAAATTAGCATATAGTAATGCAGCAGTATAACTACTGACTTGAAAAAGATTATACAATATAGAGAGTGATGATACTGGCAGCAGTTTCATACATTATTTAATTATGATTCTTGTATTTTATATCTTCTTTTCTCATTTTCCCGCATGGATTTTTTTCCTGTTTACAAAATTCAAAATAATTGTGGAGGAAAATGTTTGCTTCTGTTGTGATCTCATCTTGTTATTAAGAAAAACCATTCTTTGTTTCAATTTCCAGTTTGAACTGACTCATATTTCTTAACAAAGCTGTTGGTGGATATTGCCTGGGAATGCTCTGTTTTCCCCAGCAGAGTACTGTTCTGACTGTATTTCTTCTCTGCACAGCATAGGGGAATTGTTTCAAACATCATGTATCATCAGTAAGAAAGCCTGATGCTCAGTGATGTTCAGTCACTGTCTCTGAAATATGGAGCTGCATATTTATGACGTTGAGGAGGGTTAGTTTTTTCTAAAACTCTAAGGTTTTATGTAATTAATTCCATAGTTCCTTTCAGAGCACATACAAATCAATAAACATAGGAAATATCTGTAATGAAAACTCACATAAAATAATTTTTGAAATCATGGAATACAAATAAAAATTCTATAAAAACAGACCTTTCGAAATATTATGAATTCAGATCTTATCTGTACTTATTTAGTATGACTCAGTTGGATACCTTAATTCATGCAGAGCAGTACCTCATTCCACGAGCACTTCAATTAATACCAGTGTTGCAGATTAGGTTTGCACTAGGCTTACTAAAACATATCATATTAACACATTATTTTTCTGTCCATTCAGTCGACTAAGAGAAATACGTTTCACCACCATGTTTAAACATGATTGTTTTGTAGAATAAGCAAGACCTAAAGAATATTGACTTTAAGTTAATTAGAATTTGATTTAATGGATTTAGAGGACTGCAAATTAATCCTTTAAGCAGGGGTAAGGCTCCTTGCAAGAGTCTTGCTTATGTAGTACTTTGTAAGTGACATATAGAATATAAAAAGTAACTTCAGATGTCTGTCATCCTCAAAGCTGTAGCACCAGTATGGACTTTTTCCTTTATGGAACAAGGAAATCTACTTTAAAAACAATAGAAAATTACAAAGTTGAAGGGGGGAAATACTATTTGATTGAATAAATCTGTTTCCTTTTTTAAAATCTAAGTTCATATGATCCTATCAGATGCAGATTGTAAATGATCCATCTTTGTTTTAAGATGTTGTGTATTTCAAAAACTACTTGCAATATTAATGATATTTTAGTAATATAGAGACCAGAATCCTAACTTCAGTATCCATACTGTAAATGTGCCAATCTGGTCATGATAAATTCATCTTTCTCACTAGCTATTGCTGATTCTAAGAATGAGGTGAGACTCTTTTGTCCTTTTCAAAGCATTTTTGCTAATAAAATTCATCAACATATCTGATGAAGTCTTTCACAGTCACTTTACACTCAATAGCTTATTTATTTGGACAATTTCTGATTTGACACTTGCCTCCAAAACAAATTAAGTAAAGATACAGAAGGCCACTAAGCCTTTGGCCTCCTTTTGCAAAAGCAAAATATAGTGGGATGCAAGGCAAAAGAATTAAATTAGTCCAGGAATAGGTGCTGCAAAGATTATCCTGCTGAATTATATGTAATACCAGTGCAGAGGACTCGGACAATAGTTTATATTGAAAAGCCCCTGAATATACATGATTATCCTCATTTGTTCCAAACTGTGAACATGAAAATTAGGATTATGGGATTTATCAGATTTTATTTTTCTCAGTAAAACCATCAAGAACATTTTTATTACGTGTTCATTTTTTTCTTGCCTGTGATAAAATTATATAGTCTCTAAAACAGAAGGAGTACTGCTTTATTTTCAGAAATGCAGAGAATACCCAATAAAGTCACCAGGATGGGAACAAAGACCCTTGCTGTGGCCACCACAGCTCAGCCACGGTCCTGCCTGACACAGCCTTGGGGATCTGCGCAGCAGTCCTCAGAAGCCCCACTCCTCTCTCTTTTTGAGAAGAGTTTTGAATCTGAGTAATGAATCTCATGGCTGTTTGCTAAAGTCTACTTGTTTCAGAAGTAGAACTGATCCTGAAGAGCTGGTTAGGAGGAAAGTCGTCTGACTTATTGTTGTTGATAGCTTCCAGGCTGCTTTGCCGCAGCATTATCCAGACACCCATTCTTGGTCTGTGTGCCGGGTTACAGTTGCGTTAGAAATGGGAATACACCAGTCAATTTAGTTTCGTTGGCTTACTCGGTGACTGGAAGACAGCCATTATTTTTCTATGTGATTAGTATAATTAACCGACCATGTACAGAAACTTTTTGGCTAGTGCCTTTGTTTCCTTAAGAGGCAGAATAAGGAATGAATTAAATCTATTACTGTAAGTCCCATATATTTATTCTTCCTTGTAAGAAGTGCCAAAGCCTGCTCAAAAAAAAACCAAAAACAAAAAATCAAACCCCAGAGGGCTGGTTTGAAGGGCGGGTGCTCGGCAGGGGAAAGTCCCTGGGTGTGAGGCAGAGCAGAAGCTGCAGGTGTGCCCCAGGTGAGGGCATCTGCCAGCCTCGGGCGAGCAACGGCTGCCCACCAGGAACCGAAACCTGCGCAAACCAGGAAACAAAAAGAATTATTCAAGCTGTCCACGTGGGAGAGTGCTGTGGAAACAGGCAGGTCAGCTTGGTTAATCATTACCAAGACGGACTTTACAGTTGTTCACTGCCGATCATATGACAGGACCTCATCTGAGGTAAGAAAACACCCATCCCAAGCAGTAGCAGTAAGAGTTGAGCAGCCTCCCCTGCTTACATGTTCTGATTTTGTTGTTTTGCTGTGACCAAAGAGGCTCTGCGCTCCCCCGTTGTTCCCGGAGCTCAGCCCAGCCTAGCTCTTGTGTTGCTTTGCTGTTCCAAAGAGGAAGTGAGAAATTCCCTCCACATGTGCTCCGGCACTTGGATCCTCAGGTTTCACTCCCCATCCAGGAGCTGCCTGTAATGAGCTCTCAGTGGGGCTCGGAGAGGAGCTTCCAGCTGTGCCAAGAGCTGTTTCATTTTGTGCCAAAGGAGGAGAGGGAGAAGAAATCCTGCAAAAAGCTAGAATGTTGATGATGCAAAACTTGGTCTAAGGGTATCGCAACGGGGAAAAGCAAAAGAAAAGCAGAAGCAGAGGAAGGCACAAGGAAACAGGATGGGAAACTTCTGTCAGAAGCACTGCGCCTGCTTGGAGCCCTACATCCCGTGCCTGTTCTTGGGGAGAGATGGTGAGCAGGATGCGAAAGGCGGCCAAGTCTTTGCCAACCTCGCTGTAGTAAGGCACGAGGTCCAAGCAGGACAGAAAGCCAGAGACGGTAAGATAAAAGAGAAACCTTTACCTCCACTGCCTGGCCAGCATCTGGTGAATATTTGTAGATTTGTGGCACTCTTTGACTATGAGGCTCGCACTGAGGAGGACTTGAGCTTCCGAGCCGGGGATAAGCTTGAAGTGCTGGATGCATCCCACGAGGGCTGGTGGTACGCTAGGCTCCTCCTGCCAGCAGGGTCGGTCCGCCCTGGCCACAAGCTCCAGGGCTACATCCCTGCCAACTACATTGCGGCTGACCAGAGCATCGAAGCTGAGCCGTGAGTAGCGCGCACCCCGGTCTCTTTCCTTTTAGGTCAAATGGGTTTGGGGCAGGAGACTGCGGCCTTTTCGCTTGCTGAGTAGCACCCTGCCACGCTCAGCCTCCGGTGGTCCTGTCGGTGATAGCGCTTGTGGGCATGTCAAGCAAAAGGCACTGTGGTCACAAAAAAATCAATTACAAAAGGCAGAGTGTTGAGGGTTTTGTTTTGGTTTAAATCATTTCCGTCTGTGATACACACTAATCACCTGCTTAAGAGGCATCTGGGAGTATCAGGTTGGTTACCTGTGATGGTTCATTATTTTTATTTGTAGAACAGCAAGTTGTGTCAGATGTTTCCCAGAGAGTGAAAAGATATGACCCATGCCCCAAACAGCATTCAGCCTAACCAGCTGCAAAGTTGTCAATTAATCAGAGCTTCAGGAAGCTGCCTTTACACCTTTACGTCTTCTTACAAAGCATGGGCGAGTCTCTAGTGGAAGTTTTTTGTGGTTACCTCTGCATTATTTGATTCTTTGGAGGCATATCTCTAAGGACAAACTTTAACTAGAGTAAGTACTGCAAAGGGCAGAAGAGTGGCTATAGCAACAGAGTACAAATTGAATTTGTTAAACTTTCACAGAGATTAATTATGCTGCCCATGTTTTTCTGCCACTTTAAAACATGTCCAATCTTATTTGATATTCATAACTAGAGAAGAAATCACACAAAATCAGTCACTTGGCTCCCTAGTGAGGATGCATAAGGTCTGAGTCAGCCTGGGATGCAGAGTTGTGTGTGTTGCAATCAGAGGCAGCGTTTGCTGAAATAGGTCTGACTGCAGTTCCAGAGGTATGTTTTTGCAAAAATTATCGGTGTGGAAAGAGACAACAGAAATGGCATTCATTATTAGTCTCAGAATCAATGTTGACTTTAGAGGGATGATGTTGCAGCTTTTCAGTTAAAGATCATTTATACCTGAAACACCATCTCCAATCTGATCTGCCCACCGTACTGCCAAGGACTAGGAAATTGGCTTGGATATGATTATGCCAGTCTTTTATCAGTTGTAGGATTTGTGCTAGAGGCATCTAAGGGCAACTGTAAGATTCCTTTCTAACCTGAAGACCTTAATTTCCGGAGTCTCACCAGCTGTTTCTATTTCTGTATTCAGGCAGACAACCCTTTCAACAGTCATGTTCAAAAGAATTCTTCCAATTGCAGAAATTAATCTGCAGGGAAGGCATTTTCTGAACCACTAGAGAAATAGTTGTAGGCTCTAATTCAACTCAGCTTGGCCTTTGCTCACTTTCAAGAACTAGTCTTATTACAAGCCATCTAAGATTTCTGCTTGCTGTTAGTACTTTGAAAGTCATTTTGCTCAGTTATACAACAAAGTCTCAGCTCTTAAGGACTCTCTTATCCTTGTGTACCTACAGCATCAAATACAGAGTTAGCTTTGCCAAAGTGCATTGTTGCATAACCTCTGCTTTTTCTTGTTACAGGACTGATTTTATTTTACTCTTTTTATATACCTTTCTCCCTTTATTAATAAAGACTGAGCTTTGGCAAAAGATTTTTCTTATACGTTTTTAGAACAGTAGAGAGGAGAAAATGGAGAGCTTTTTGCAGCTCTCAGATTAAGTCATTCCTCCAAAATGTTTGATGAGTTTTTAGTTTCATACCAAAACTAATCTGGCTAAACATGTCTTTCCTTCCTCAGATTTCCTGCTAAGTCAGTTGGCTTTAGTGACCTTCAACAAAATTAAGTATACAAGACTCCTTTTGTCAGGCCACACAGATATCCTTTCGTATAACCATAGACTAACTCAGAGTGGAAAGGGCCTCTGCAGAACGTTTGATCACTGGATCTTCCCAACTCAAACATGGCCAAAATAAAGCTAGGCTTATTTACTTAGGGCCATTTCCCATTAAGGTTTTTACTCTCATGGTGAGGATTTCTTTTTCCTTGTATCCAGTTGGAATACTCCTTGCCATAATTTCCTCCAAGACTTCCCTTTCACACACCCTCTACATTTTACACTGCCGTTATCAAAGTGAAACAAGAAGAGAAACAGTAACGATGGTATTTTGAAGAACTAACTGTTGTTTTCCCTAAAGTAAAAGAATGAGAGTGAAAAAAGTTATTTTAATAGCACTTTAATTAAATTTCAGTACTTTAATCATATTTTCTGCCTGAAATTTAAATTTAACTTCTTTCATCTTTCCATTTTAGTTTTCATTAGCTCTCTCCTTTGGTGTTGGCCAATTGCTCATGGCCATAATATAGTGGAATACAGTATGGAAATAGGAGAAGGTTTTATTGCACCCTTCCATCCTTTTTCACAGAATCACAGAATCACAGAATAGTAGGGGTTGGAAGGGACCTCTGTGGGTCATCTAGTCCAATCCTCCTGCCGAAGCAGGGTCACCTACAGCAGGCTGCACAGGACCTT
>Ga0065711_1040820_pt1 | contig 16650 bp, 10 predicted proteins | sample Hoacrofraction12_FD_59098 | JGI IMG/M metagenome (GOLD analysis project Ga0065711, IMG submission 59098) | Hoatzin crop microbial communities from Cojedes, Venezuela - Epithelial fraction 12 v2 (version 2) | ecosystem: Host-associated > Birds > Digestive system > Esophagus > Crop | place... | reverse complement strand
AACATTCAAGGCCAGGTTGGACAGGGCTCTGAGCAACCTGATCTAGTTAGTGGTGTCCCTGCTCGCTGTGGGGGGGTTGGACTAGATGACCTCTAGGGGTCCCTTCCAACCCAAAACTTTCTATGATTCTGTGATTCTAAATATGAACACACAAAACCCTCTGAAAGAGTAGAACAAACCTCTTCCACTCTAAGTGCAATTTAAAGAAAAATAGGAAAATCTATTTAGGAAGACAAAAGCAGAAATTCACCAAATATATGGGAAAGTAACTTTCTGAATATCTTTGATTCAGTTTATTTCAATTTTCTCTAATACCATTGAATTAAAAAAAATGTGTATGCTTTAATGTCAACAGTTATCTTCTGTGTAAAATGTTTACTTTCAGCAGAGATTTCATCAGTTGTAGAAGAAAAATGAGATATTTGATTCTTAGCTTTAGAAGTTGTAGAGTATCTTAATAGCTTTGAAAAATATTAAACAGAAAAATTTTCAAAACTGGGAGTAAAAATTACTTTTTAAATCCATGTTTTTATATTTAACCTAAGATGCCTTGACCATTAAAAGGCAATGAATTCCTGTTGGTCCACTTCAATTGATTTGTTGGTATTTTGTGTTTTAGATCCATTTAGTCTAAAGCTGGCCTTTCCGCTATGGTATCTATTTCTAAGACTTCTCTTTTCAAGTACTGGAAGGAAATGAGAATGGTAAAGGCAGTGATTAAAATATTGCTGTACTTCATAGTTGAGTTGTTTGGGATTATTGAAAGTTGCCATGAATGCTAGTTTTCCTGAAATTCAGGTGGGTCTTTACATCGTGTGTGTGTGTGTATATGTATTGTGATAAGGAATTTTCAGTTTAGATTTTTGAATTTGTGGGAATTTTCAATGAATTTAGCACAGAACGAGTATGACTTTCACGCTAACGTTACCTTATGCTGTTCCACTAGCATGATTCCACTCTGATTTGGAGACATCTGTTTTGTATTGACACAGTTACTGTCTTTTCCAATTTAAAAAAAATATCATTTCTCTGTCTGTGTCTTTGGAATCCACATAGGCTTTTCAGAATGGAAGCCTGTCATTCGTGTTTTATAGTCTTTTATATATGTATTTTATATATATACACAGAGACATATCTCAGCAGTTTCAAGATAAAGATTACTCTGTTTTCCTTGAAACTATAGGTTCTCAGCTCTTGGCAGATACTTTTTTTGGGGGTAGGGGCAGTATTATAAATTATTTGGGGGGGAATGAAGGTAACCATTAAAAGCCCCAAATTCAAAATTAGCTAAACTGCTTTTCTTTAATACAAAAAGTGACATCCTGACATCTGAAGATGCAAAAGCAGTGATCATGTCATAGGAGATCATAAATGGAGAATTGTGGACGTGATCATGTGTACTGCTGGAAAACATAGCACTAAAATAAAGTATACTTTATATAAATAAAGTCTACTAGTGTGTGAGGAAATTATACTGAAAGATGCAGACCTGTATATGACATCTTTATGCTACCTTGATGTTCCTCAGCACAACTTGCATGCAATTCAAGACTTGCAATTGGTATTTGAATATTCTAATTGGAGAGTGATTGTTTTTAAATTGCTACCCTAATTGTGTTCTGGATGATGTCCTGTAACTGCCACTGGGAATAAATGCACTTCACCCCTGGCTCTCTGGTTTGTGTAAGTCATGCTTTTGTGGGTCTTAATCTTTGAAGTCTTACCTGCCTAAGCATAGGGGGATCGTGTTGTTCTCACATGCATAGGTGGGACCCTGGGCCAATTTCTGATATGGTAGTTCTTATGGCCTGATTTAGCTGCTGACTCTGAAATTTTTCTTCTGTCTTGATAAACATGTTCATATTTGAATTATCAGTCACATCAAAGTATAATGATTTAAATGAAAAATACATATAAGGTAATATGTGTCAAAACTAACAGAATACATATGCTTGAGCTATTCCCTTGGACTTCACAATCACAAGGGCTGTGAATGTCTAGGCTTTCTCTGTGTCTACTTGCTTCTTGTCAGAGCACCACAGATAATGATGTGCTGGGCAGCTGCAAGCGGTTTGTTCCTTTTTGTTGCCTCCAGAGTGCTTTTTTTGATGACTCCAGGTTTGTGCTTTGCATAGGTCCTTAGTGTAATCTTTAAGGCACGTTCTTATATATCCTTGTCTCTAGCTCTTATTTAGACTAAGATGGGTGAAAAAAGGGAAACTTTTTTTGAAGAAATTTTCTTCTTGTTGGCTAGATATTCATAAAATGGATTTATAAATCCAGGGCTTTTAGAAGCTTCCTACTGATAATGATCGAGGGAATGACACCTATTCCAATATATTTAACATTTCCCCTTTTTTTAGAAACTCATCCCAAAGACCTAGATTCATGTTTCCATTCTGTTTTTTCCCACATAGGAAAGTGTTCTGATAATATGACACATGGATTCCTGTGTTTCAGATTGAACCAAGTTTCCAGCCTGAACTGGCCCTGCAACTCGGAGCATGCATTTCATTTATTTGTTCTTGGTTTCCAATCTATGTTGTTTTAAGAAGGGAAAAACAAGGTAAAAACACCTGGAAGAGTTGCTTCCTTCCTGCAAAGAGCAATTAAACACAGGGATGAAGGGGCAGCTCCTAAATGCAGGATGGGTGGGCAGAAGGAAAGAGGGGAGAAAGGGGAAGAGTAGCAGAAAGGAGCTGGAGTGTGCAGTGCACTTGCAGACACTCGCAGACTGCTGGTATGAACAGGGAGTGAAAAAATAGCTAGACCTTATCAACATGGGAATAAAAAGCAGCTTAGGGACAGGAAGACCCTGGGGGTAGCATTTGTTGCAACCCAGGAAGTCACTGAATGAACTAAAATTGATACTCCTGTTGGCAGCATATTCTCTGTGTAAAAGCTTAACTAATAAAACCTGACTTCTTTGAATGTTACTCTTTTGAGGTAAGGCAGTAATGGAAAACCTCTAAGCACTTTCCCCTCAAGATTCTGGTCAACATTTTAGTCCCATTATTGGTTCTGTCAAAAAAAACCTGAAACCAAACAGAAAAACCGGAACCAAAATACCCAACAAAAACCCCAAAACCCAAACCCATTTGAATAGAATTTATCTGCCTGTCTAGAACTCTTGAAATATCTTAGACAAGTTATTAGCTTTAATGAAATTCCAATACATCTGAAATTCTTAAGGCTGTTTATCAAATCATCATACCTGGTGCAAGAACGTTAAAATAGAAGGGAAAGCTAATGAAGTAGTAATTCACTAGGCAATTGTCGCAGAGGATGAACCGGACTCAACATGACGATCAATGTGATCAGGTACAAGCCATTTATTAGCCCCAGATAGCTCACATTTATATTCCCCATTACATACGCGGCGATCTCCCATTGGCAATAATCAAATTAAATCACATAGCAACCCGATTATGTTTGGTGTGCATTACTTGTTCACGCGCTGTGCTCGTGGCCTTCTTGTAGGTGGCAGGTTCCGCTTCAGTATTCTGGACTCATTTTTCTTCGCATTTATTCCTTTGTTTATACCACCGTTTGTTCTCTAGATGCCCTTGCGGCCTTATGCTAAGGCTTCATGGCCTCATAGAGAAAATGCTGGATTGCTCACATGTCCCCAGTTCTTTAATGCTTCATCCTCTACAGGCAATGTATCAATTAATGGACATGTAATTTAAAGATCTGCATACCCAACAGCAGCTTCAGAACATATCAGCTCTGCTGTTCTTATGCATGCAGAGCCATGTAGCTTGACTGTTATGAGTTCAGCTGCTGACTGAATGTACTTCAAGCCTGAGTAGTACGTCCAGAGTAATTGTTTTAAATTCACCTTATATTTTGTTGACTCTATTTTGCTATTTAGTGAGGCAGCCATCCTGCCAACTAGCCTTACTACATGGATATTTTAGCAATCCCTTCAATCAATTTGATGTGAGAATGCCCCAGGATCTTAGGCTTAGAAAATCTGCTTACGGTTTTATTCTTTTTTGATACCTTTCACGATGAGTTTTTTATGTTCCAAAACTAAGTCTGAAAAACTGACTTCAGCCCTTTTTTTTTTCCTGCTTTGGCATGGCAGCAGCTTGAAGGTTATGTCAAGTCACATTTTATCTGCAATATATAAGCTCATATAAGCCTTCTCTGATCAGATTTAGTACAGGAGACTTTCCAACTGGACACATGGATCTTGCAGGATAGTGTTTGAACAGCATTTGTCAGACTTGTCACGAAGATAATGCTTTGACTCCTTCCCTTGCTTCAGCTGTGTGTGTGCGCTACTGGGAAAAAAAACAAAAACAAAAACATAATCAAAAAGTCTCTAGCGTAAAATCTACCAGCCCCAACCCCATAACATCATCTCCTGCCCAAATAAAGTTATCAGCAGAATAAACAAGCCATGAGAAAAGGCATCTGTGAAAGAAGCAGGAGAAAGAGTAGCAGGTTCATACTTTTCATTGGCTTTCATCTCAAGCTTCTAAGTCTTACAATCTATGTGCAAAAGATCTCACGCGGCTCTTGAAACTTTGCTGTTGTTAATTGACTAATTCCTCCTACAATATTGGCTTTTAAGAGTTTATTTAGAAGTCTGGAAAAGACACTGCAGTATGGATCCAGTTCAAGAAAACTGTTCCATTTTCGAAGGGGAAGTGCAGTGGCAGAAATAAAAGAAGAGAAACCCTGTGTGGGGTGGGGTGCTTTTTGTAAGAGGCAGACTGACGTAAGAAGAAAAAGGGGGGGGAAAATAGAAGTTTGTTTGGTCCAAATAGTCACTGTGTTTGCTGTGGAAGAACAAAAAGGGATAGTTCTTACAGTAACTATAAGAGATAGTGCAGGTGGTAGTGTCGAGCAAGATTAAAACAATGAAATTTGCAGAAGGAAATACTATGTTTTAGGTGCCACTTAAATTTGCATGGAAAGGAAGAGGAGGAGGTAAAAAAGGATTCCTCGCTTCCTGGTTTGAAGTGGTGAGTTTCAGCTGTGCAAGGCAGTAGGGATGCAGAAGCTCCTTCCTGAGTAGAAGATTTCTTAATTCTTTTCCTTTAGTAGCTTTAGTTTATTTTTCTGGATATTCTTATTTTATGCTTGTTTTTTTTTGGATGGAGACTTTATTTCGGCCTATGCTTTTCTTCAGGGGAGTGTTCATTCTTTTTGATTCAAGATACATTTAATTTGCAAATCATTCTGCTGTTCTGGATGTGTTTGCATCTCTCTGCACTAGGGCCATTTATACGTTGTGACAAATTTGTTTTGAAAAATTCACAAGAGATGAAAGCGTTATTGCGAACAACCATCATGTACAATCTGTGGTGGTTCTTAATGAAGACATGGTTTGATTCGTATTTTACATTTCACCCATGAAGATCTTCAGTCGAACAACATTTTAAAAAAAAATTGTCCTGGCCAGTGATTTGGAATCAAATTTTAACAATAGGAGTGTGGAGGGGTAAGGGTAAGGGATGAAAGAGGGATCATTGTAGGTGGTATATCAGATATGTCAATAAATTGGGACACTAGAAAGGTACAGCAGTGCTTTAAATTGGAGAATAAGGAACGGAAGGTAAAGTGAAAGGCATAAAGATAAAATTGCCTTTTTTACTGGCTGGCTTGGCAGTAGAAAATTAATTCAACAGAAAGCCAAGAGTGTTTTTTTTTTAGTTCCTGTTTCACCGGATTTAAACCTTAGGTGGACCCATTTTGTCATGTGTTTACAAGACTTTATACATAGCTAAAATGTCCATATGTGACACCATTTGAAAATAAGGACTTTGAAATATGAGTTATGGACAGTTTCTTCATTAAAGAAAAAAATCAAAACTTTGATCTGTTGAAGCTACTTATCTATACTAAACATTTGTTTTACTTCTTTTTTATAATAATTGTAGCCTTGCATTAAAACATTTTAATAGGTGTGAACCTTATAAAATGTTTGAAAAACAAACTAGAAAAACAGCTGGCATGTCTGGGCCTGCCATGCTATGGAAACGGTCAACAAGGGAAAAGGGTCTGATGCATGCAAAAAAGCATCAGACCAACAGCAGTGAAAACCAGGGTTGGCAGCAAAATGACATGAGCAACCAGTAACAGTGTGATGTCTGTGAAGATTTTTCTAGATTAATAATAAATAGGTATACATAAATAATTATAGTTTTTGACAGTTTTAATGACAAGTCATCCACGGGAAAAAAATATCTGCATGTTTGGAATTGAAAACTGTCAAGTTTGAGATGACAGACAGAAAGAGGTGGTTGGGAACAGACAGGCAGCTTGTCTAAATATGTTTAATACTAAATACAGGTGATTATATTATTTGAAATTAAAAATAAGCTGTGATTCAGTTATTTTTAAATTGTTAGGCCTTCTCAGCTGCAAAATTCACCAGGTGCTAGGAGCAGTTGTAACAACAAGCACGTTGTATGTTACTTGAAAATAACATTCCTAGGCATCAGTAGATATCTTTCCACTAAAGGAAAGCTGTTCAGTATGGTGATAAAAAAATTCCGCTTTTCTCTTTTCCGCATGTAATTTAAGCTGGATTCTAAAACTGTGTAATTCAGAAGCAATAGCAAAGATTTTACAAGGCTGCCTTTTAGAAATTCATATATGGATGAATTGGGCAACAGTTGTATATGCTATGGATACTTTTCTTATGGGTTACATCCAAAGCTGCATGAAGAAATACCCCTTTTGACTTGTAAACCCTATTTTAATGTATGGTTTTGTTTCCCTTTATTGCACCTCATCGATTTTGCTCATCTCACTAGAGCTTAAAGTACTGTGGAAAACAATACACAAAAGCAGAAACCTGTATTTTTATTTTTTTTTACAGCGATGTGTCATCACTAAATACGTATAGAACATTTTAAATATGTAAAAACACTTTGTTTTTCCCTGAATAAATTGAATACATTTTCCCAGTGGAATAAATTGGTCATCGTTCAACAGCTAAGTCAGGAGAAGCCTCAGAAGTCTCACAGTAAATTAAGTTATGTAGCTCTTCAGGTCCAGTGTCCTTGATATCCTGCAGCCAGAGAAGACTGGTGTTGGAGCAATGGTGGTGATTGTAACTGAATCTGCTGCTTGTGACACGCTGTATAATGCAGACTCACCATAGAGTAGACCGCAAGGTGTGGCAAACTTTACTGGGGCCAGAGTGAGTCCAACAAACAAGAAGGAAGACATTATTGGTATCTGGAAGATTTATCATAGCACTGAACTTTCTATGTTTCTGGTTTGAGAAGAAGATGGTAAAAGAGTCCACTTCCAAATTTATTATTAAAGTAGATATGTCTTTCTTTTAGGCTCTTGGCACTGAAAAGATAGTGAATACTTGCTAGGTTTATATGAAAATAAATAAAGAATATTTTATAAATACTTACAAACGTCAAAAGAATAGCTTTTAAGTAAAGATGAGTCAATTCATTATCACAGTATAATGTGGTATCTCAGGATCTCATGATGATAGTCTCGTTTTGATTGGCAGTAAATATAAATGTCTAATATAACATTTTCAAGCTATTTATTGGTTGTGATTTTTAGTAATGGCTAGACAGAGCTCAGCTCAGATGAGCTTATTTGGTTGTCATACGTGTCGGGCCTCCAGTTAGCATAGGATTTGCTAAGGAGGTGTATTGTTTTAGTGTTAGATGTGTCAAAAAATAAACCTGTTGGGATGATACTTAAACAATGAACACCCATAAATCTGAACATGATTTATTTCCATCTCTTGGCTTGAAATTTTATATGGTAAATACTAAATTTAGGAAGAAAACGTGACCCTCCCTTTTAATCTCTGTGAATATAAATGTTATTAACTTTCAAAAAGCAGAAACCAATAAATCTGTGAGTGCATTTTGCTGTGATGCTGATGTTACTGTGATTTTCACTAGACTGAGAAAGTTTGTTCAGTGATACAAAGATCTTAGAATACTAATGTAAAGTTTCAAGTATCAGATCTAGTATGTTTTCAAGAGCACCACTGTAGTATTGTGTACGTGTTCATCTTGCTGTGTCTGAATATACATGAGCTGTTTCATACTCTTAAATAGTACAATATGTTTCCAAAGGTATTTGACAAAAATGTGAAATCTTTGATCTAATACTTTAATTTTATCATGCATTTGATCTTCTGATAATTGCAGTTACTTTCTAGTATACTCATATCCATATTGTGTATAGATGAAAGAAGCACATTGTGTTTGGAAAAGAACAGCAGCACAAAAATGGCCTTGTAGCTCTGAAGAAGATTATGCAAAATATATGGAGCTAATTATGCACAATCCTATTTCCAAATAATTCTGATTGCTTTTAAGTAATTGCTGGAGGGAGTTTTTCATGTTCAGAAAGTGAGTTACATGTAGCTGAAATACAAAACTTTAGACTTTCAGTTGAGTTCACCTAGAGTTAAGTTTGTAGAGTTTCTCTTTTACGTCTGTGTTGATTTGTCCTGCCACCTTGGAAGAAACAGTTGAATTGTCCAGAGAATGTGTTAGCTAAATGACTGAGTTTACATTTATTGCTCTGTTGTTACTCGGTCACTAGCTTCTTGTTTCCGAAGAAGGCCACCAAGATGAAGCTAGTTTGTCATGGCCCACAGCAGTTTCTGGCTTTTGGTACCCAATCATACGTACTTCAGCCCTGCTTGAGGTTTCCTGTTTCTCAGAGCAGTACTTCATCATCCCTGCTGATGCTTTGTTTCTTGGTGTTTTAATATCTTACGAAGTATGACAGTTGTTCCATTGTGTATCTTTACTAGTGTTTTACTAGGTTTCTTGCAAGAGTGGAAGAGTTAATACATCTATAAAGGCAAATACCTGTTATTTACTTCGGAAAAAAATCCAATGTTTAATGTTTGACAAAAAATACTCAGTAGTTAATAAAAAACCTGCATCCTTGCTACTTGTTACCATAAATATTAGTATTACATGCAAGTGAAATCAATAGTTAAGGTATGCTTGACCCAAGATGAGATTCTAAGAGATGTCATCCGTTTTGGAAGAGCATTGGCGTGTGGAAAGTTGCATGAAGAATATTCAGCCTTTTGTGAAGGGTATATGTTATTTAGGATAACCAAAATGATGTTAATTTATCTTTAAATCAGCGAAGTTTTCATTAAGGTTAATTGCACTGGAAGTTTGAAGAGTCTGTACCAAAGATAATTAGAAAAGAAATAAATCTCTTAGTAATTATTTACAGTCTTATGAAGAACTCACCTCAATTAGTTAGATGGTTTCTTAAATACTTAATTGACTAGAAAGTTTTCAGGAATTAACCTCTGCTATTAAAATACAATTGTCACATTATTTTTTCCTATATAGACAGATGAATTCTGGCTTTAGGTGTACACCCCAACCTTGATTATATTTTCTCTTTAATCTTCCACATAGATTGCCTCGTCTGTTCATTAGGTAATTTTCAGTCTTTTGCACTGAACAGATGTCTACAAAGGGTACCCCAGTGCTTTCATGACTGCTTTAAATGCCACTTTGTTTCATGAATAGTTTATATTTACTGATTGCTACCTGTAAAAAAACAAAAACAAAACAAAACAAAAAACCCTAATAATAAAAAAAAACAAACAAAAAAACCACTCACCCCCACAAAAAAACAAACAAAAAACCCCAAAGCCAACCAACCAACCAAAAAAAAAAAAAAAAACCCAACCAAAAAATCCACTCTCTAGTTTTGACCTAAGTTACAGCAGAAAGGAAGAGCTACATGCCTTGCTGTGACAAGTCTATGTACTGGTTTTGCTGCGTAGCTTATACCTTATAGCTATAGTTTTACTAATAGTACGACTTAAGGCAGTGTATTTAGAAGGCTGTTAGAAGCAAGAAAACCTGAAAATCCTAACCTTTAAGACTGTGGTGGTTTGGTTTTTTTTTGCTACTGAATTCTGAAATGTTAATCTTTAACACTGCATATATTTACTTTTATCTGAAAGTAGTCATGTAAAACTCAAAGGAATTATCTGTGTCATTACAATTAAATATACACATCTTCACCATCCCTTTGAAATGCTCAATGATTACTAATACTGACCTTTGTAAAGTGATCTTGATTTTCTTTTCAGAAAATAGATGTATTTGGCTTAAGCTATTTCATATGTCCTTTCATTTGAAAGCTAATTGCATATCTTTGGAAGTGGGATTTATCGTGATGGCAATAATAAGATTAACTGTAGAAGTCCAACTGAATTCCACTATAATTGTGAATGAAGCTATTTATTTCCCAGGCATGTATTCCCAAAAAGAACATGCTATTTAGTGTGCATGTATCTTCCTTCACTGAAATTAGACAAGCTAATTGTAGTATTTACTTAATAATTTACAAGTAGCGCACACAGAGAAATACTAAATAGCCAAAAATACAAAGCAATTAAAAATTCATTGTCATAAAGAGAAAGAATTTGGAAAAACTAGAAGAGTGAGAGATCTCTGAGGATAACTCAGAAAGTGGGGTGGTGAGTATCTGGAAGAACGAGAACCGAGGGGGTGTGTGCAGTGAGGTGAGTAGTAGTGTGTGAGGGGGAATGAGAAAGATGGAAAATGGAATGAGAGAAAAAGAACAGGAGCAGGGAAAAAAGGAAACATTAGAAGAAAAAGAGTCCATTTTCAGAATGTTTCGTCTTACCTGTATGTTAGTAGTACTGCATTGCTACAGAGCAGTATCTTTGCTCCTTTTAAACAGAACAACTTTATGCATAATAATCATCTTTGAGTTAGCAGCAACTGTTGTTGCTCCTGTCACTTTTGGATAGTTTTTGGAGAAGTCATGAAATGCACCTCTCTTCTCTCAAAAGTAACACTGACACAGTTTGGTATTATCAAAAAAATATTTTATTGTTGGCAAATTTGCCTATTTTTGACTTCTTCAAAAAAAGGAGAAAAATAAAATTGACTTGTGGCGTACACCCCCCCTCTCAAAAAAAAAAAAAAAATCGCACTAAGTCACACAACCAACATAAAAACTTAAAAACTTAGGTTGAGAAGACTGAAGTTTATCCAACACTGTGTGGGACTTTCGTTTCTGATTAGGGCCTTTGTAATTACAAGGCTTTTACACAGGACTGATTAATAATTAGGTAGACAATTCTTTATTTCTCAGGAATTGCAATGTATAGTTATCACATACTTTACTAATGTAATTGATATGCCAGTATGCCAGTAGCATAGTAAATTTGATTGGAAATCTTTAAGTTTTAGGTGAATTTCTAACTTGCTACACTTATGTTCAGATTTCCTTTGTAGTTCCATATTTCCATATACATCTGAAAGTAATAACTTGGTGTAGAATTATTTTTTTTTTTATGAGATTCGGTTCTGTTTTTCAATTGAAGTATGATTTCATTTAGTCAGGAGCAATCATGAAACAGCAATTGTTTTGGCTATCAATATTTTACAAGACAGTCTCAAGGTCACTTTAAGTATATAAACCATTTTACTGACTATTTTTGACTAATGACTACAATTTGCTGTCACATTAGTAGTCTGACACTGGGAAATCAAAAAAGCATAACGTTGGAAAATACGGTTTAGAAAATTTTTCACTGTGATGGTGATACAATTTGAAGTCCTTGCTGAAAGAAATTGCAGTTTTTTAGGTCTCTAAATTGTATTTCTGTACGGTAGCTGTTTTTAAGAAAGTGATTCTTATTTAAAACAATATAAAAGTAGGTCCTGTTAATAATATTGCAGCAACAAAACCAATATAGTGTATATTAGAACCTCGCAAACCTTTTCTTTGCTGGTACATGGTTCTGTCGTTTGTCCTTATGGAAACTGGATGTAGGGAGATGCACTTCATGGTTTGGTTTCATAGTAGAAGTTTGATGTATTTCATTAAACTGCATGATAATAAATGGTAAATAAATATTTTAAATACTATTGGTATTGATTTTCAATTGCTTGCTTAGGAAGGAGCTTTGTTTCACCAAAGAGTGTTTTATGCTGCTGCCATGAGTTTTACATTTTCTAAAATTAAGTAAGCCTTATCCTTGCTAACTTAGGTTCAAAATAAAATGCAGACTGGGGGAGATCACAATTATACTGGTACTGACCACATCTGAAGGACTTCTTACGTATAAACAAGTTCTAAAAGTTAAATAGATGGCTTATGTGTGCAGAGTTGGTCACCTGATACATCGGGAAAGTTTCACAGCCAGCAGCTGCTGGCAGAAATTAATCCTTTCTCAGAAGGATTAGGGCCAAGTTTTGTGCTCAGATGGATTTCCTGTTAAAGTGAGATGTTCAGGTCTTTCTTCCCATAAGTATTTTATTTGCTTGATGACTCTCTTGTGGACCTTCAGCCATACATTTCTTCTACAGTCTTTTCTTGAATGGTGGGACAGCGAGGACCTGCTCTCAGTCTAGACTTGCAGTCATGTGTTTAGGTCCTACAGCATGAGAAGTATCAGCTTGAACCTTATTAGAGTAAAGATTGGCTATTATCCTGCAGAAGTATTTAAAATTCTGTTATGAATAAGTGTTATGTACTATTTAGATTGTTACAACACTGTTACGTACTTTCTTAGAAAATAGCAAAGCCCATTCAAATATGCAGTTGTGCTCTAGACAAACATAAAATAAAAAGTGCTTCATCTGAACCTTGAATGCATAGAAGAGCCTACAATGACATATAGGAGTTGCTGCAATACAAAGTTTTATTGGGTTATCAACAGTAAGCTCGTCTAATCTTCTAGGAGTTACAATATTTTAAAGTTTTTTGCTTGAGGACCTTCGTAAGAGAACGGAGTTTGTATATTTGTACAATGAAGAGAGGCAGGGGTGTAGCAGAGGCAATTTTAATAGTCCTCTGCACACCACTAGAAGTGACTGCAGTTCTTGTGGATTATGCAGAGCGCCTAGGTATCCTGCTTGGTCAGTCTGAATGGCCCTGCACCTCACTGTCACTTAAGCAGTCTGCGTCTAGCCCTTTGGCTACTAAACTGAGATTTGCGAGATGCATCTGTGGCTGTCCATGCGCTGAAATGTAGTGGTGCATCACTAGTATCGCCCTCAAGGCAATAGCTGGGATGCCTTGCGGGTTTGCGAGTTATATTTCTAAGAGCTGTATTTGAGACTGTTTATGGTAATGATTTACACATTGGCTGGGTAATGAAAGATACGCAAAAATCTTAACAGAAGGACATGACTAATAGCAGCGTTCAACAGCCTGAGTAATGGAAAGTACTTTCTATACGAACAGTAAAACCCAAAATAAATCACATGTCAAAAACATTATTTACATGGACATTTTTTCCATTTTAAAGCTACTGTGGAAAAATCATGTTGCTTGTAAAACTTTCTCAGTCATGCTGAGGACTAGCAAGTAGTTAGTTTTTCATATTTATGCTCATTTTCTAACAACTCCATTATGTTACATCCCTTGTAGTTTAGTTAATTTGCAAAATCACCCAAATTTGAAACGTCATAGCCTTTCCTAAAGCTAATGCAATTTTTGTTTAATATATTATAGGAAAACATTAGCTTCCTTGATAAAGGTACTATTTCATTTGCTTTTACTGTTTGTATTTTTTATTTTTATTTGTTTTAAACATTTGAGATCTGAGCCTGTTTTTCTTTTTAAGAAATGTGGCTATGCATAGACATTGAAAAAGAAACCTTTTATTCTAATAATCATTGTTTTCCATTCACCCTACGCAATAATAAATGTTGAATTCATTAAACCTCTAGGAGAATATACCATTGTTGATACTTATTTGGCATTACTTAAAGAATAGTATGGTCACTATTCTGTTAAAGAGAGAATAAGATAAAAATATATATATATATACATATATACACATATATAAATAAATATGCCAGTTGAGAAAAGTTGTCCAATTGTGTCTGTCAAAACTTTGGATCTCCCGCCAGGCTTCATGGGAAACCTTGGAAGCATTTATGGTAGTCACAAAAGTTAATTAGTTTTGTAGCTGTATTCTGTTTAAAATGTTGCTTTAGGCAGTGTATTCTGAACAGAGATTCTTTATCCATGTTGATTTTAGAAGATTTTGAGACTCCTCTTGTGGTAGCAGAACAGTATTGTATCGGCGCTACAAATGAACAAACTGGTTGGATTTTACACACATACAACTTCTACCTATCTGTGGTTTTGTGATTCATCTCATTGTGTCAAATATTTCCAGCTTCTTCCCTTTAATTTGAACTTAAAATATTTTATTTCAAAAATTTCATAAACACAGAAGCTTATTGCATACATTATGAGTTAATACTGTCTTCCTCCTCCGCATACAAAGACTGCTTATGCATTTTCTTCTTTTTTCATAGGTGAGTAACTGAAGGTTAACAGAATTCCTGGTTGTCAAGTATGCTTAATGCTTGTCTATAGTATGCTGTGGGTAAGTAAGAAAAATATTATATATTATTTTGTTTTGTTTTAGATAATGCACATAAGCAAAAATGAATAAGTGTTAATAACTTCTGCAAAGTTTAATCAATGTCATAATTATCTACCATATTAATACTGCGTAAACACCTGCAACAGATCTGGAAAGGTATTTTGTATGAAGAAGCTTGGATGGTAGGCGTTAGTTTCACAGAATTTTCCGACTGTTCCGTCCTTTTGCCATTTAAACTATATATTTAGAGTAGGGTTGCAAACTTTGAGAAATCTGTAGATGTGAAAATGTTTTGATTTCTAAAGGAGCAAGCATACATGAAAGTAGACTAAAATTCACAGTTGTACAAATTAATTTAGGAAATTATTTCACAGATTTAGAGAACTGTTTTGGGTTTGTGTCTATTACATTTATGAATGAATGTGTTGTATTTTGAATTTTGTTAATGGTCAGTGTTATGCTTTAGGGTTATGTTGGTTCTGCAGAAGTTTGAAGAAAATTTTTGTTTATGATATAATACTCTCTAGTTGTTATTTATTCCTTAGTTGTCATCTTTTATATGTTTGTTGTAAGTGGGGAAAAAAAAAATTTTCTGAGACACTCTTAAACAGAATGGTTGAGTTATATTGTATTTACTTTTTATTAACCACTGGGTGTATGAGTGGAAAAAAATAGAAGTAAAGGCTTTCATTGTAATCCTGGCCCTGCTGGAAATGCATTGAACAGTATTACCAGCAACTCCAGTGGCAACAGTTGCTTCCATTGGAAAAGTCTTTCGTATCAGACAGAAATTAAAATTAAGAGAAACACAGCTGTACATAAATGCATTAAAACACTTTAAACCTCTAAAAAGCTCAGTTCTGACTTCACATAAATTGACATTTATTTAAATGCTAGTTAAAATAGTTTGTGAGATCAATGTTTAAAACCTGCAGTGTTAACTCAGTGGTTCTTTTTTTCTGAAAGTAATAGTGTGGTGTGAGCATGGATGCCTGGATTGTCAAATGTCTGGTTGGTTTAAATACTTTTAGAAAGAAGTGTTTAAAATACACCTTAGACCTTGTTCTCTCAGATTCTCTTGGAAGCCTGAAATGTGTTCTACCAATAGTGCTTTTCTGCTCTATAAGGTAGGACTAAAAAGCATGGGTTTATTCAATGATACTTGTACAGTAATAGTCATGCAATGTGAAAATAGCATACTTCTAGGAAATGAGAATTTTGTAATTTTTTTTTAAACTTGGAAAATTTAAAGAAGTTGATATAAAGAATACTGAATAGTACCATATGATGCACAGCATGTGCAAAGAATAATACATGAATACAGAAACACTTAATAATCGTGCATTCAAAGCCTCAAGGCAGAAAATTTGTATTAAAAAGGTAGTGAATGAGTCTCATTCAGGATGCCTGGCAGTCATTTTGTTATGGCCTCCTTATTTTAACTTTACCATTGTTTGTCAAAACCCTGACTGTTACTCTGCAGTTAATATTTTTTTTCTTTAAATTAAAAAAAAAAAAACACCCCACAAACTTCTACAAGAGATGGAGGGTTAGATTTTTTTTTTTTTTAATAATAAGTTATGTCTGTTTTTATATTCTTAGGTAGCAAGCTAACTTTTCAAGAAGTAATAAAGCACACTTGAAGTTAAGATGTCTTGTGAAAACAATAAGCAGTGTTTTTCTCTCATTTGAACACTTTGTTTCTACAATACTTGTCCTGTCAAATCTTAGGCTATTTACTTCAATTAAAATACCAGAGAACAAAGCCTCATCGACGTGAATGGAAGTCTTGCTTTTGAGGGTCAGTAATTCACCACATATGAAATTATTCAGTGCTGTATTATTTTAATAGAGTGATTCCTTATATAATAGCTACAGTGTATAGACTACTGATTTACCCAAACTTGACTGAAATGCGAATGTAGTTTGCAGACTTCAGTGCTGTTCTGGTTTTGGCTGCAGCCGGCAACAAAAGCGCCATGTGGCCGCCCCTCCCCCCGCTGGGGTGTGGAGGAGAATGGAAAGAAACAGGCAGAAACTGGTGGGTCGGGATAAGGGCAGTTTAACGGAAGAGCAAACAAAGGGAACAGTAACAGCAACGATACAGATGAGGAGAAAACACAACACAAACCGCATGACCCAGAGAGCCGCCCTTCACGACCTGCACCGCAAACTCCCAAGCCGCGAGTGAGTTCCCACCGCGCTGCTCCCCCCCCCCCGGACCCCAGCATGATGGCACATGGTATGGAATACCCAGCTCTGTTTGGCCAGGTGGGGTC
>Ga0065711_1006685_pt1 | contig 16650 bp, 7 predicted proteins | sample Hoacrofraction12_FD_59098 | JGI IMG/M metagenome (GOLD analysis project Ga0065711, IMG submission 59098) | Hoatzin crop microbial communities from Cojedes, Venezuela - Epithelial fraction 12 v2 (version 2) | ecosystem: Host-associated > Birds > Digestive system > Esophagus > Crop | place... | reverse complement strand
AAAAAAAAAAAAAAAAAAAAAAAAATCTGACTTTTTTTTTCCCTGAAGTATACAGTTCATACAGGGTTCCTTGTACCAGCTTGTTTATGCCTTCTTTTCTGTGAAACAAGCCTTTATGTCTCCATAGTGGAAAAACCCACTGGTTTATATCCTTTTTGAGATGCATGCAGCCAATTAAATTGTAAAGTAATACCTGTTTCAAAGTCTAACTCAAAGAAACGATACATTCCTAGACTGGGACCACAGCCAAAGAGGTCACCTTACACCCTGTGGTCACGTGAGAATATTCAGGTTTGGGAATCTGGTATTTTGATTTCCATATAAAGTAAAATTGGAGGTTGAACGGATGAAATCTTGTGTATTCTGTGTACACAAATTGTGCTCGTTTCTCAAGTGATAAAGTTAATATTCCAAGGAACAAGAAAAGACAGTTCAAGAGTTCACAGTGATTCCAAGCCATTCGGAAAGACTCAGGAAAGTGACAACTGCTTGTAGCTCTACACTGCTCCAAAATAATTTTTAGTCATGAATAAACTATTATGTGACAAGACTATACGCATAAAAATAGTGTAATCTACGCAAAACAAAAGTGAAACAACACATTACAATAAAATCCACTTGTCAAAGTAACAAGCCAAGTAGATTTATTTCCATATGAAAACTTATGAAGACTGACGNTTTTTATATTAATTTCTAGTTTTCATCAAAATAAACAGCATGCATGCAAAGTGCTTAGTGCCACTAGAAGCAGCTACTGGAAATGAGGTGCACGCAGTGAAGTACAGAGCCCACCCGACTGCTAACGCAGTTTCACATCTACAGCATTCCTTCAAGTTCACACAGTATCCAAAATAGGCAAAGATCTAGAGGAAAAAATATACTATAAAAAGCAGAAAAAAAATGCTAAGTAAAACCAAAAGTGCCTACAAGTATAAATTGATAAAGATTTGCCAGCATGACAGAAAGTGCAGCCATCCGGTCCTGGTCGCTAATGGGGACCAGCTCCCTGAATAAAGCAGTGCTGCAGCCCCGATGGGCACCTACCGCTTCCATCACCTGTGTCAGACACCTGCAGACGCCTTTCCACAGCTACACCTTTACCCCGATTCAAAGAACCCAATAATCCCTGAAATAACTTCCGTATTTCGGAGGGCAAGCAAGCAGTACGCCACGAACAACGAAAGGCAGTTGCTATCACCAGCACACATCACTTCACATGGCTTACAAAATGACACAAGGAAGGTATCAGGTGAACACCTTTGTACCCACCCCGCACCAGCTGCTTCAGTACAAGGACCACATTTTCAATTTAAGGTGGGCTGCACTGCTCTTTAAGCTCTGACCAACCTTTCGCACCCTGGGCCCAATACACATGCCCTTCCAGCACACCTTTATTTCACTTGGAGAACTGCCTTTGAGATTATGAGCGGTCTCGCTACCTGCCAAGTCCCACCAGGCAAACTTGTCTGTACTGCTCTACAGCAAGAGACAACTACACATTTTAAACTATTTTTAAGTAGGGCTTTGAGCTAAATATTATGCTTTCTGTCTAAATTTAGCAGCATAAATCTGTATGCATGGTACTCTCTGTCTCCAACTGATGCAAATCAAAAATACACCCTAAAGTTCTCATGTCATGGGGATTTTTGGATGGATACTAGAAGTCTAGTAAATTCACCAAAACAAGTACTTGTATGGTTTTTGTGACATCTGTGCCTGATAGAAGCTGTGGGGTCAAATTCACAGGTTGTATTCTTCTGAATTAGTGAAGTTAACGTAGTAACAGTGCTTTCTTTGGAGCTTTCAAGACACAAGGCAGCTAGTTGTGTTGTATTCTCACAAAGTTCTCTGTTTTAATACATTAAAAACTATACTGTTTAGTCCACATGAAAAGTCCTCGCAATGACTACACGCATTTAACTCCTTTGTCAGAGCCACACCACGCCACAAAACTGATATCCATGTATAAGACACTTCTCTACCTGTTTGTTAAACCAATGTCACAAGGACCCAGCAAAGCTAAAGACAGATTAAGGTGTCAAAATCAATTTTTGGCAGGAAAAAAATTCTGTATCTTCGTTAGCTACTGAGTTTTCAGAGGAAGAATTGACTTAATATTGGCATCATTAACATCTAACAGTGAGATTCACAACACTTTTCAAGCAAAGGATACATCAAACAGCTGCACCATTGACTGATGTTTGGATAAACACCACCAAGAATGCTCAACTACATGTTCATATAACCTGTATGTACCCCAATATTTTGTGATGTTCCAGAAAAATATTTTTACTGATTAACCTCAGACTTCAAAAAGTAAATTTTTATGTTTAAGTCATGCACAAAATCAATTGTGTTGACAGAATATAGTATGAACATCTTTACTTCTTAGAAGCTTTTCTGCAGTTGTCTTTGGGGTACTGAAAGTCACTGAGTTTTCTTGCTAAGAAGTAAAACTCCAGATTTATTTATATCTCTGTATAAATCTATAACGTAGCTCTTCACCATGAAAACGTCCCCAGTGCAAGTGTGAACTGAGAACAATGAACCACCCAGACAAACTGCCGTAACAGATTGTGAAAGGCTTTGTCTTTCAGGTCCGTCATGTTAGAAGTAACAGTTTAAGTTCTTAGTCTTTCTAGAATTTATCACCACTAAAAACTGCTATAATTTTGATACAACTATTAGCCAAAGCTGGTATCAGAGAGGCACAGCAGGGGAAGAGTCACCTCGGGTATAAAGCAATCAGTTGTAATCCTGGTCCTTCGTGTCCATAGCTACAGAAACGCATTTAATTTCTTGAGCAAATGAAGCTGCATAAATTCAGCCTTCATCTCTTCCCGCACCACAAGACAAGTGTGCTGCGTCGTGTGTAAATTACTCCTCCTCATCCTGGGAAGGAAAATCTGCTGGGCTCCGGCCACTTCTGCTCCAAGGAGGGGAGCGCGGCAGCCTCTCCCCAGTCACAGCTCCATTCTTGCTGCCACTGATGGCTAACAGCTTTCTCCAGCCCCCTGCTGTGGCCTCAGACATTCCTCTGCTCTGTCAAGCAATGAAAATATCAGCAACAGGATCAGAGCAAGCCTCGGAGAGAAAGACTGGTTCTCTCGCATCCAAAGCCTAGGAAAGAACATGGGCGTCTTTTGGGGTTCACAATACAAGTAATGACTATAAATTACAACTGTTAACAGTGGTTTTCTGAGCTTCAGACAAATTAAGACCTCGAAAAAGTCTCTGATAGTTTTGCATCGTTAAAAAGCCTTACAATCCTGCAGGATGCAACCGAAGTTTGTAAGCGTTCATTAAGCATGGCAGACTTCTGCTCCGCGCTGATATGTACTAGCAAAAAGGAGGACAAGCAAAATTAGAAAGCAAGACTTCTCTTTCTGTTTGAAGTCTCAGTACAGGCACAGCCAGCAACTCTATTCTTCTTCTATTCAACTTCATACCGGAGTGGTCAAGGGTTAAAGTGGTTTAAAAAAAGCATTAAGAAAGGAAAAATATTTTTTCTACAATGAGGAACACTTGAGAAAGGCTCTAAGCCCCAGGCTAATTGAAAGAAAACAATGCCAAGGAAGGAGGCCCTCACTACAGTATTCAGGTTTGGATTTTACATTCACCTACTTAACCAAGTAAATATATCTAAATAAAATTATTCAATCACAGTGCAGCTTCCAGGCCACATTAAGGTAGTAAGATTCTTGTAATTGCACTCCTCTTCACATATTTAAAAATCCTTTCGATGTTTACTTAAAAAAGCTAATTGCCAACAGCTAGAAAGAGTGAAAACACTATCCTTTCCACTTCTGGGGTGGGGGAGAATACTTCCCACCCTATTCACCTCTCAGCTCTGCTGAGCAGCTTCAATATCCTCACAGAGCCTCACTGCTTTATAGCAAGTCACAAAGCAAATACACCCATCTCCCTGCAAAAACAAATTATATTTCTGTGACTTTATCAAGTGAAATCCTACTTCTACAAAGTATCTACACATTTATGGATTGCATTAGCATGAAAGAGTCACACATTTAATATTTTTTAAAATGCAGATAACCACCTCAGTTTGCAATTCCAGTGAAGGTGCAAGGGATTTGTGCACAAACACATTACTCGCCCATATCAAATCTGAAGCTCAGTATGACACATTACTCCCTCCCACTCCAAGGTGGATTTGCACAGGAAAGAGGAGATGCTGAAAGATCTGTCAAACTGTTTTACTACCATCATCTGACACAGTCTGCATGTCGGTGCTGTTGCCTAACAAGCATCTGTGGCACTTCATAGCTCAGCTCACCACCTCTGCCTCCCTTATACATCCAGACTGCATCCCACTCTGTCCCTTTTTTCTTCTATCGTATGTGTGTTTCCCCCTTACCTGTATCTGCGTGCACATTATCCACCTCATACAACTTCCCAGAGACACTGTGGGGTGGAGGGATGCAAAAGGAAACCTAGGATTTTTTCAGAGTTGAAAAATCTATCTAATTTTAATTCAAGTCTAACCGGGATTTTATACAAGTCTTCCATACAGTTTCCTAATTATTATTTCAGTTTAGCCTTGTGGATGACACAAACCAGGTTATGTCCACATTCCAAAAGTGTATTCTAAAACTCTTTATTTTTGTACACCAAAAATCATGAAGCAACTTCAGAAAGATCTCACATGATATTACGGCAGTGCTCAGAAAATATCTTCAAGTTATCAGGACAGTTTCTCAAAAGCTTACATGCTTAATTTAAAATGACTGTCCTATTGACGAGAGCAGTTTAGCTTTTCTGTGATAGTTCTGATCACCAGATTTCTTTTTTAGTCAAGTATAGTAAGATAAAGAATGATGCCAGATGTCACAAACAGTTTGAAACAGACTTCCACAATAAACATTTTTTACTGATGCTTTTCTGTAAAGCAAACTTTGAAAGTGCAAAAACTTGTGTAACGGAGAGCAATTAAGTCAGGTCCAGTTCTATCTTTATAGAAACAAACAAACAAAAAGTTAGACATAGGGATGGCAAGGCCACAGCAATTAAACACTTATCACAGAAATACGTTTCTGATTTTACCAAAGAGTGAAATCCAGCACAGAGTAACTTTGGAGGCAAACGGTGAGGAAATGCACCACAGAGTTTACACAAAGGGGAGGGGTGGGAGGAGCTAATCTTAAAAAAACCAGCCACCACCTCCCCCAGAATAGTTTATTAAAGCAAGAACTCCGGCATCAAAGTGTACAATAAAAAAATTAATGTGTAATGCCTTTGTGGTAAATTACTGAACTTCTGGTAAGCTAAATGATCTGTAAATGCACAGTTGTCAAGTTGCTCTTTTCCTGCACCAAAAGCCTGCTAAGGAAAGGAACAGTCACTGACTACATTTATGAGCTATTTTTGACAAATATTTACATAATCTTCATTTAGTTTTGAGTCATGTACATGCTCATTGGTACAGATCAGTTACAATTACAAAAATTAGAGGATTTGGGTGTTTTTAGAAGTTGATTTTTGCCCAACCAGTCTATTCAAGCTCACGCTTTCATTTTCACCTCGTTTACAGGGAGCAGTAATGCACCTGCTGAGTACATTACAGCTACCTTCTTCAATCAGTTTTTCCACCCATGTGCAAATCGGAAGACTTGAAAACAAGCACTGTATTTTTTTTATTCTAAAAACACTGAGGAAATGGCATCTCAAAATGAAATTACTTCCATACAGTGACACCACTGAATGCTGTGTTACAGCCTTGGAAGAGTATATAAGCAATTACAGAACAAGCATGGCTGTTTCTGATTGAAACCACTGTAGGAAACTGCATAAATAACAGTTATTATCATAAAAGGTGAGTCTGCTTTTACAGTGATACCCAGACATCATTTGGTCAATATCTAAAGTCCTTCTATCAATGTCTTAAAAAAACGCCTAAAGAGAAATTTTCCAAATGATGAAGCAAAAGGCATTCTCATTACCGGAACTCCAAAATGCTACCTAAAAATCTGTAACAGCTTCCACAATTAAAAAAAAAAAACTGTATAGCAGTAACAACAGAAATATTTCTGCTTATTTGCAGCAAATAGGTAACAATTTCCCACCCACACAGCACCTTTGGAAGCCCTGAAAGAAGATTAAGTCCTGTTTCTGAAAGCACTAATAAGAAAAGTTATAAAAACATCAGCAGTAACATCCATGACAATCTGCTGGCCGCTAGGGAACAGACTCTTACCCCATTCTGCCATTACCTTTCAGGCGATTTGAGCTGTGGTATGACCTCTACCCTTCAGTTTTCCAAAGATCTGTGGTAACAGGTAAAGCCAGACAATGACCATACAGCTATGAAAAAGGAATCGGGACACACGCATCAACCTCTCCCTACTTGAATCCAAGCTACCATTTTTCTGACACTGCAGGACAAAGTTAAATCTGTCTGAACTCCTTGAGTGTATTTCATATCTTAAAATCACTACTTGATTTTGTTCTGTGGCAAGAGTCACACATTTCTTTAAAAAATACATAAATTTCCAATCTTTGGGCTACTGATACAAACCATAAAGCAAAAAAAAAACAACAGGACAAATCAAAACGCACACACAGATCAGACCTACTATAGACAGAAACTTCCAGCTACCTTGAATGCTGTCTTTTTTCCCTTAGATTGATGTCCACAGCAAAATGAAAAGCTGGCAACAACAGCAAATAAAAAAAAACAACTGGAAAACTACTTTAAGAAGTAACATTTCAGATTCTGGGCTGATAATACTGTTGCCATGAGCACGAGATACTCCAATCAAGCTGAACCAGAATAAGTCTTTAACTAGCACTACCCAGAAGAAAGAATATATCAGATCCTGCTGTGGATGCATTTGATGACTGGCTTCTCTTCCTTCCACATTCAGAAATCAACTTCCCTCCCCTTCAAAGGCCTCAAATTTGAAATAGGAAAACCTCTGTCCACATGCTGTGGTGTTACCTTGCAGATTCTGCCTGCTTATTTTACACTAGACCCACCGTATTCACATGAACTCTAAGGGATACTACTTATCCGTACTCATAGAGAACAAATTCAAAAGTGAAGCACACCGATTTAGACTCAATAGCACAACTGAAAAAAATCTCAGTAGGTCCAATATCACACCACATTTCCTGTAACTATGGTTTCTGTATGTTTTGTTTCACCCACAGCTCAAAAAAGTACATAAAACCACAACACAAAAATAGTTACCAAATCACTGCAGATATCTAAGCCATTTCTGACCTCTTAGTATTTAGATTTTTTTCAAAAACTACCATAGCTTCATATAAGGAGATAAGTAAAAAGAATCCACGGAAAAAAGTACAGAAACGAAAATTAAGGCTCCGAAGACCTGAACTAGGTACAAGCAAACAACTACCTGTGACAATTAGGATAAAGAAGCTATTTCACACTTCATGCAGAAGACAAGCCACGTCAGAGTCTAGAAAAGGAAGCAACCTGGGAAAACTACGAAGAAGGGCTGTCACACCCAAAATTTGCAGTGTACATTCTCATAGCTCTTAATGCTAACAAAAATAATGTGTCCCATAAAGCGTATTTAAATTTGCCCTTGCAAATGAAAAAGAATATACTCCTGTAATTTCAGACGTAATCCCTGAGACCGGCCCTTTATCAGCACCTAAACAAGTCAAGATGCCTTGCACCGCTACACTGGTTGATAGAGGCAGGTATATCAGCATAATAATGACTTCTACCGCTGTATTACTATTATCTCCATAAGCAAAAAGGAATAATTAAGTCATTTCAAAAAACCTTCCCCTAAATTGCTCTGCAGAACCACCAAAACTATACTGAGACAGGCCACAGTGCAGGAAGGGAGCCGTTTTCCATCCCCCCACTTGCCCCCATCTACACAGCCTGAGTACAGCTCGCCTTCACGTCAGCCTCCCAGCACACGCACATCCCTGACACGCAACGTCAACGTTCATTTTCTCTGGAGAAAACCTGAGCAATGGCATCTTTCACCATTAACTTGGCCGGAAGTCTCCACACATTAGGAGTCGGTGTGGCTGCCAAGTAGGCTTTCCGTGCATCTTTGCCAGCATATTGTCACATCATAGGTCACCTATAAGCTTTTCTTACACTCCCAACCAGGTTTCAATGCAGTGTTAGCCTTACAGGATTTCATGATCAGCACAGAGATGCTTTTGAAAGTCCTGGTCTCCCAAAGCTACAGCACAGCTGTCAGTATGCAACAGATTCAAAGCGACACCTGAAATGATATGCTACACAAGGCAATCATCATTAAATGAAGTTTTGTCCACACTTTAAGCAAGTAAGCAGCTAGTGCATTCAAAGAATTACCAGGCCTCTATCCTCTTCCGAAAGTGTAACCTATGACAATTTTACATTTCGTTTCCTCAAGGCTAAGTATTTTCAGATGAAATCTGTAGCTTTATTCCCACTTAGGAACCAGCCAAACAAATAAGATTTCACATGTGGGGAAAAAAGTAACAAAAACAAAACAGTAATTAAAGCTAAACTGAGAATTTGTTACCAATCTAAATGTGAACTTTTATGAAACATTACCAAATTCATTTTAAAACACTAACATACACTTTCTGACAAAATCTTAGTCTATATATCTGCAGTCAATGTGCTATAATACACCATAATATTAAAGATTAATATGGTGACAGAAGACATGGGATACATTTTGTTCCTAATGCTTTTCGTGTTCAAACACTAAGCCAATCTCTACCCCCACCTGGAAAAGCAGTCTCCCTTTCCCACAACACTGTTCCCACGTGCTCACATCACCCTCTCCCTCCTGCTAGCAGAAGTACTCATGCAGGCACGCGGCGCAGCAGATCAGAGAAGCAATCCCATTCTCTGCATCTTCCACAAATGCTTGTGAAAGCAAAGGGCAGAGCATAGTCTGCCGGTCCTCCTCCTTTTAATGGCACTGCCAGCTTGAAATATTGAAACTAAACACATGAAAATAGGATTAACATCTGGCAATGACTCCCTATCTGCTATGTTTCATATCTGCCCAGACAGCTCTCTAGCAAAAGATTCACAAACTGGTAACAAAATACCTGGAATTTCTGCAGTGTGAGCACTGACAGCTCAACACCAAAAACGCCAATTCCAACTGCACCAGAGCATACTGCAAACTGTTCAGGTGTCCTACCACATCAAAAAACATTTCCGGATGCAGTTTTCCTTTATTTCTAGTTCTTTTATACTTCCTTCCTTGCCTGTTTTCAAACAGGAACATTTGGCTTTATAAATTTATTTTGGAAATATTTCATCTTCTTGTTAATAGCCAGCTTTCCCGTCTGCTATGTACAACACTACACCGACCATTGGTTTCAAGCAATTACTCATTTTTTAACCAATGTGACAATAACCCCTTAAAATTTAGAGAACAAGCTATACTCTCCTTCTTAACACACAGTCAAGAGATTTTAGAAGCCATGACAGGTCTAATGACTTAAATGACTTTTGACAGCCTGTTCTACTTTTAGAAAGAATATCCAAACGCCTCTATTTGTGGCTCTCCCTTTCTTGCTACAGTTACATTATAAGGTTTCAAAGCATGAACGACAGAGCGTTGTTAAGAAGAGATGTTCAGGTTCATTGTAAACAGAGGAAAACTGAGAAAGATGAAGTTTATACAGAAGGACTTGACGCCTCCTCAGCCCAAGTGGAAGCGAGCTGCTGGACCACTACACCGAAAACCATGAGCTGAAAAAAAGCTGGAAGCTGCAACCAGGTGCTCAAGTCCGTTAGTGATGTCAGTAATATAAGGGCATCTCTGTCAAAAACAAGATAAAGGAATAATCAATGGAGCCAAAATAATCAGAGATACAGCTTTTGCATCCAAGGCAATACAGCTGCAAAGTGCCATGCTATAGATACAAAAAAGCCTACATGTGTTCATAGGTTCACCTAAAAATGTGAAGACAAACTAAGACTTTCCATGTACATCTTAGTAGAGAACACCAAAGAAAGTAAAACTTTTCTAGAAAAACACTCATTATTACTCGAGTGTAAACTACATGCAGAACATTAAATAGATGGCAGCTGTAGAAAAGCACCATGTCTCTTCCAAACGCCATGAAGTTTAAATATTTTAATACACGAGAAACACCAGTTAAACCTATATTGGTACAAATGTTAACCTACAGAATACCATAGACATGGCAGCAGCACTGCATTAGTAACCTCTAGGTCAACACTGACATTAGACACGTCAACAAAGCTAAAAGCACATCAAACAAGACAAATTTATCAAAGTATAATAATAATGGAAGACAACTGTGCTAGCTACTGACACACACTTTGACCAACTGTCACAAAACATGACAGCTTCAAGACGTGTAAAAAAGACATCAAATAAAAACAAAGGTAAAATATTAAGAGCCCCCATATATGCAATGGCAGAAAGCCAGAATCAAAAAATACTCAGAAGCTGTCCATACTTCTAAGCCAAAGATCAAAATACATAAGTGGCAAAGTTCAGCAGAGCTATTCCGATCAAGCAGAAATACAACCCCACTGAACGCTATCGGAAGGACATACAGCACACAGGCGATTAGAAAATTAGGAGAGAGAAGTGAAATTTTAAGGGAGCAAGAGTGAGATACACAAAAGCATCGGAACTGCTAATCAAACTAAAGACCACAAAGACATTCAGGCCTTCAGTGGCAGTCAAACAAAGGTTCTCCCAGCATCACCGAGTAAAAACACACCAGGTATCTGAAGGGCTGAAACATCTGATGGACCTCTAACTGGCTCAGCTACTTCCAAACACTAACACCTTCTTAGCTTCTGTAATAGATAAATGAAAAGTACACCATTTTGAGGTTTCTAATGCAAAAGTATAAAAAAAACCCACCACAAAAACAACAAAGACATGGTAAGATTCACTCGTGTATGGGTAATTTCATTAAAACTTAGCTAACGACAAAGGAGAGTTGCATATTCAGATTCTTTGAACAGATGAATGCAGTAGTGGGTAGTTTAACCACAGAACAGTTTTTCCACTTTAAAAAGACCTCTGGACAAAGCCATATGACAAGAGAATACCAAAAGTTATCAGCCTGCTAGGTTTTGATGAGACACAGAATAACCAAATGGCCAAAACTCACACTGATTAAAGTCATTCATACAAGCTAACACCTCTCCAATGTACTAAGAAAAAGATCAGCAGACTACAATGTGCACATGAAGAAATTCAGCATAAACTGAACACTTGATCTCCTATGGTAACCAGTATCAAGTCAACTGCACAAACTGCCTCACAGCAAAGAAAATTCGCTGCTAATGTACGCAGAACGATGCATTTTGAAGTAACAAAGCGCTCTCTAACATGTAATTCACTGTTTCTAGATTGACTTACCAACTGAAGAGAAGATCTCTTACTGAATAACTATGCAAACTAGAATGCAAGAGGAACAGAAAGTATAAAACATTGTCACATCACAAGTTACCAGCACCTTCCTAAGCATGCCATAGTCAGCCGTGGTCATTTCACGGTAGCAAGCCAAAGGCGAATCAGGAGAGTTCAAAGACTGGCAATGAGAATCAGTGAACGCCATTAACGAATACATAAGTTTATGTATTTGGAGCCCAGGGAGTTCCTGAGTTGGACAGCCCTTTCTGAACAGCACCTTTAGGGATCTGTGATTTTTTTTCCTCCAGTCACTTTCAAGTACCCAGAACATCCAGAAGCAATGAGTGGAGTGATATTGTTCAGCCACAGTGTAAGGAAAAAAAAACACAACAAAAAAAAAAAACACCTCTTTTTGCTTTGCAGTAATTTACTTCTTAATCAGATTGCTAAAAGGACATTAAGTTGTTTTCATTAAAATTAAACATTAAATCTCTTCACTTTCTACGCAACTCACACATCTCATGGTTGTTATATTACTTCAGGGAATTGCCCAAATTCCCAAGAAAGTTTAGCAGCAGAACGTCGCCAATTCCTTCACTCCCTTTGATAAGGGCAGCTTTCATTTAAAAAAAAAAAGATATTTTAACTGATGCAAAAAGAGTTTATCATGAATTGATAGTCTGTTTATTTTGTAAAATTAAGATATTCTCTTCATCACAAATACTGAATTGTAAAAAAAGCACTTAAAATTAAACCATCTGAAATACGAGACATAGCTAGGGCTTCAGTTTTCATAAAGAACTCTGCAACTACACACATACAAACTGTGCTTATACATTTATATGGAATTAACCAGGATTACCACCTTCATCTTGGCAATTTAACTGGAGAACTAAATCAATAGCATCCAATCAGTAAAATATGATTGTTGTTTCCACAGCGCTGAGACATTTTCTCTATTAAGAACTGTTTTGCCTTTTTTTTTAAGATCAATAGCCTCGGAGCATTACATTTAACTGTTCAAGGCACCGACCCCTATTTCACCATGACACTCTGAAGCAGCACCCCTCTAAATACCCAGGGGAGTATTGCTCCACCCAGAACCCAGCACACGGACTACGCAAACACGTATCTCTGCCTCAGCAACCATTTCCAAACGCCATACTAAGACTTGATTTTTCAGGGGCTGAACACCCAGTTCTTAACATTCATAGGAAAGTAAATAAACCTATTCTGTACCCAGCACTGAAGCGTGAGAAGCCGCAATCTTGACGCTGCAGCAGTAAAGCCTCCCCTCCACTGACTGACATCTTGATGCTAGGACAGATTCCTTACAAGAAATGAGCATTAATCAGTTATTAGCAAGAATTTCAGTTATACCTCCTCATAGACAAAGCAAAGTGAAACTTTTAAAATCCCGCATATATAAAAACACCACACATTTAGAAAAGTTAGCTACAAACATATCAGCATACATTTTACACGCAAAATTATTTCCATGCCAAACTAGTGACGGTACAAAAATTTGCTTGGAAACCCTGTATCATACTCCGGATGATGCTGCACAAGTTAAATGCTTTCATAGTTTGACAGTAAAGGCAGAGAAACACATCACATTGCTCTTTGTGTAGTTTGCTGAAACTCCCACTTCCACGTTCACTCCTTATCACACTCCTCCACTTCCTAGCAATGCAGCAAACATGCATTAGGTGCCCACACAGTTTTCAGACTTTTCTGAGAATCTCTAGTTGAAGGTTACTGTCCTGCAAATCACAAAATTTTATCATCAGGAATAACCAAACACTCCTATTTATATAGAGAAAAATGTACAGTATGTAATTTTCTTACTTAAATTGCACTGATAAGTTAGCAGGAGGTAACTAAGCCAAGTGATTTTTTTTTAAAAAAAAAATGACAATTTTTGTTTGCTATTTTTCACTGTGATAAGTATTAGACACAGGTGTGTACGCCCATCTTAGAATTTTTAAATTGAGGCGATAGTTTATTAGGATAGCTTCATAAGCCAGTCAAATCATTTTCTCAGATGACTAACAAAACAAATAAACACATGCCGCAAAAGCCATACACAACTTCGGCGCTTCTAACCAAGGACACGTGACAGTGCGTCACCACAGCCCCAGGAAAAGGTAGCGTGATTCATAGATTATTAGAACAATAGTTCATCCTCGCAAGAAATACGCTCCAGTATCCACAGACATCTTCACTGTTGCCTACTCACACACGCGTATCGTCAGCAGCATTGGCGTCTGCACACCTCAGGACCTACAAGCAGTCCAACTGCTTCTATCGCATCGTACGCAACGGCCAGAACTCACGAGGCTGACACACACCGTATTTACACGAAACGGGAATATCAACTGGAGACCTGTGCTTAAGTGACTTGGGATGTAATTGAGACCTGAGTATTTCTAGTCTATTTTTAACTTGCAATATATTTAGAAATAATCAAGAAGTGCATACAAAACAGAAACAAATTATGACCTGATGTTTCTAAGGAACCCAAAAGATCTATGCTCCCATCTTCTTTAGCTTTCAACACCCTACCCTCACACCCTAGAGGCAGCACCCTACAGAGCAGCACATGCTGTGCCAATGACCAGAAATCAACACGTTGCTAAAAAGACCTGTCCAGCTCCAGGAGCCTCGTGCAGCTTTCATGCCCCCCAGTTTTTAATTACACACAATCGTGGATTTCCAAAACTGCCAGTTTGCCCTTTAACAACAAAATACATATTGATTCCAAGGACATCGAGAGTACCAGGGAGAGACAGAACAAATTTCCTGCTTCTGAATTATCTCATTTGCAATCTTAATGGTGTATATAGGTTATCGCAGGTTTTCTATTAAAAATTAGAAGTGATACCAACTTCAATTCTATTCTTAATAATGCAATCCTGAATAGATCAAAGTTTTTACATTAAACTCAAGTCCGTTTCAAGTACTTACAAGAGGCAGGATTTTGCTTCAGTTAATGCTTGTTCCTTACTACTGACTTTTTTGGTTTTATTCCCTTAGTTAAGTGAAATAGTCCTCATTTTAAAATCAGTAGCTCGTTTTACCTTATTTGCAATGCAATCAAATAGACTAGGAAGCACATTAATGTTTACAGATACACATATAAATGAAGTTATGCAATTTTTTCCTAAAATAATTCAGCCACACTCTTTTCTTCTTCAGAGAGCAATGACTGGCTATTTATAGATGGGATCAAATGTCACTTAAACAGCTACATACAAAGAATACAGGCTTCCAAATCTATAACTTCTGCTCATTCACATCATTTTTATCTATACCAAAAGGCCAGCTTTTTTTTTTTTCTTTTTGCATTAAAAACCTACTGTTCTGGACATAGCAAGAAACACTTCAGTCCTGTCAAACAGAGCTGCAAGTCTCACAGCTAAACCCCCACCTGGACCTAGAAAGGTGGCATCCCTCTGCCTCTGGCCCTCTGCACCCACCTAACAAGACTCCTCAGAGAACGCCAGAGATCAAGCTTCACGCAAAACACGGGACAGAAGATGGCATCCTGCATCTAAAACAAAAAGGGGAGCACTTTCATGCCTGATGTGGAACATCTGTACCCAACTCCCTCGCTTTCAAGCAGGGAGGGATTTGAGTGTCCCTCTCCCCCCTGCCAAATACAAGAGTATGCGGAACATGGGCTACTTAAGAAAAAAATGAATAATCAGAAGGGAAATTGTGTGAATTAAGATGAAGTTTATTCACCATACATGAAGTATCTCATCTTCATTGAGACAAAGAACCACGAAAGCCTCTCCCTCCTCAGTTACTCACTCCCTCTAAATAACCGGCAGGAACACCCTCAGGGTTAGGGAAAGCCCGGCTCCTGGTCCCCAGCAGAGATGAAACAGGACAGTATCCATCGATATGGCCTAAAAGCACTTTCCACAAAAGAGAAAGAGGAGAGACTAAGGGGTCACCAGAACTTCAAAGATTTCCATGCTGTTACTTCTAAATTCACACTCTGATAAACAGTCAGTTTCAATGAAGGTTTTATCTTGTGTGTTTCAGCACATCGCTTGCCCTTTGCTGACTTCATTCACATATTTGGCTTCAACAGATAAAACTTCACCTATCATTTGATTTCCTCAAACCACAAAGGATTTTTTTTAAAGTGGCAAAGAATAACCAGGGCGACTGTAACTACAGCGAGCTGTCAGCAGAGCAGTAAATACTGAAAAGGAATTGTCACGTGGCAAGATTTTACACATCAGAAAAGTAACTTGTCCATTACACATACTCTGTACATCTTGAATCCAAGTATAACATTTTTCAAAAGAAAAAAATATCTGCTTCAGATTTGGAATCTGCAAAGCTGGTACTGTGTCAGAGAATAAATAAATATATGTCCTGTCAACAGGAGTCAGCGTACATGGTTACATGGGTGGTATCTCAGACCAGACCCACCACGGACGTTACTGCCTAACGTGGTCTGACACAGGACAATTACACCATTTAACATCAGATTTTAACCACACTTTTCCAAGTTGCTAAAAACCACTCAGCTGACCAGCAGTTTTTTTCCAAATTCCACTTGCACCGAGCTTTGTTTTAAAATACGAGAATTCAATCTGCAGGGGAGTACTTAAAAAAAAAATATCCCAGCATTCAGCATCGAAGACCAGATTTTCTTTCAAGCTTCCTACGAGTTTGTTGCTGACAAGGAGGAGGAAAAAAAAGTTACTTTTAAAAAACAGTATTTTGCAAAAGGAGCAGCTAACATTACTGCCAAACTAGGGAGCCTTCTACAGTATTCAGAGTCATTCGCAAGGGCCTCTTTAGCAAAGCCTTCTCGCGCGCACACCGCGCTTCATCTGGATGAGATTACGTTTTCCGTGGCCTATAAAGAAGCCGGATTCAATAACGGACCATTAAAAGTAACAATGGCAAAAGGTGTGAGAACCACAGCGACCGAAACGCTGCCAGACCGCTCGCTCCTGGGCTACCGCGGCACAGCTCTCCGGCGAGCTCCCCTCTCTCCACAGGTCGCCCGTCACCTCCTCGCCGGCAGCGAGTCCCCGCCGCTTCCAGCCACGCTCGCCGGCTCCCCCCGAGCTCAGCCGGGCCCCGCCCGCGCCCCTGCCGCAGCCGGCGGGCAGCAGCGCAGGTGATCGGCCGGGAAGGGGACTCAGGTGTCTCACGCTTCCCCGGCCGCGCCAGGCGCCGGCAGGGGCGACCGCCCGCTTACGGAGGCGCGCAGTGGCCTCTGCTGGTGCGCGGAACCCGCCGTCCCGCTCGTCCCGGCGGA